>ULLK01020580.1_pt1 | contig 35613 bp, 37 predicted proteins | sample 1951411 | NCBI WGS metagenome assembly ULLK01 (sample SAMEA4835526, study PRJEB28245) | human gut metagenome | biome: gut microbiome; material: fecal sample | place: Denmark | collected 2008 | reverse complement strand
AAAAATTCTAAACGCACTTTCCTTATATATAAAAAAGATGCATAAGCATCTTATCTACATTCTAATAAATATTTAGTTATTGGCCATAATACTATATATAAGTTTAACATTGTACCTAATATAATATTAGAAATTACTAGAGCCTTATTATAGTCATTTTTATCTTTTGGTAATTTTTTAATTGAAATTATTGATATTTCAATAATAGCAACTGATGTAATTATAAATAAAGAATTTAATATTAAGTTAATTGTTGAATATGTACAATTTACTATATCACCATTAGAATACTCAAATATAGTATTATTAGTATAGGCAAAGAATAATAAACTAATAATAATTAAAATTAAGAAAGTAATTAAATGTGTTAATGTTAATTTGTCATTTTTCATAATTAATTACCTCCTCTTTTGATATCATTAATAACATCATTATTATTGTCACATGCTTTTACAGGATTATTATAGTAGTTAATTGAACCTGCAACTATATATGTAAATAATAATAAGATAAGTCCTAAAATCATTCCAACAACTGATGTAGTTATTTTTTCTTGTTTTAAATTCTTAGTTACTTTTTCTTTATTTAAAACTAATCTAATAAATGCAACTATACTTAATATTATTAAAAATATTGATATTATTACCATAATGTATGCTAAGAAATATGATATAAATCCTACTTTATTTTTACTTATAAAATACCAATAAAAATAAAATAAGATAATAAAAATGTTTTCAATAGCAACTATTGGACCTATGAAATCACTTAATATGAAACTTCTTTTTTTTACTTTTTTTGGCTCGGTTTCCTTTTCTTCTTTTTTTTCTTTTCTCACACTATCACCCTTTTAAAATTTTTAATTCTTCTTCTACCCTTATATTTAAATTATCTATTATTTTTTGATTAAAGTAAATACTTTTATTTTCTTTTTCTAAATCTTTTGTAAACTTAATTTTCCATTTTCTTAATTTATCTTCTGTAATATTAGTTATTTCATAGTACTTATCTTCTTGGTTTAAAATATTAATAATTTTTTTCTTATCTTTAAAACTATATTTATCCATATCGGACCACTTAATATACCAGTAATTTTTTTCATCATTTTCTTTTAATATTTCTTTTTTTATTTCTTCTTCAAAATATTCATCATAAGCAATATCTGTTAAAATATGAATAACATAACCTAACAAAAAATCTTCGTTGTGTTTTGTTTTATTTTCTAGATAAAATTTTTTAAGTGATAATTTCCAACTATTAAGATTTTCACATCTCAAGTGAGATGTCCATCTTTCGTTTTTAGTTGCAAATTTTTCATAGTTTATTGCATCTGGTGCCATTAATCCTAAATAAAATTCATATGAATTTTTATTCAATTTAGACGATAAGTAATATCCTACTTCTTCATGAATTACTGTATTAGGCATTTTTCTTCCTCTTTTCTTTCATTACTTCATTTTCAAAACTTACTCTTTGAACTAAAGTTAGTGCAGCAATTAAACAAATAGTAAAACTACCTCCATAACTCATAAATGGTAATGGTACACCTGTCATTGGCATTATTCCCATTATTCCCATTAAGTTAACAGCAACATGTAAGAATATATACATTGCTACTCCATAGCATATTACTGCGCCTCTATTATTTGGACTTCGTCTTCCAATTAATAGTATTCTATAAATTATGAATATGTATAAAAGTATTAATATTACTCCTGTTATAACACCTAACTCTTCTACAATTATTGCATATATAAAGTCGGTATATGGCTCAGGTAGATATAAGTACTTTTGTGTTGAATTTCCAAGACCTACACCAGTTAAGCCACCATTATTGATTGCTATATAACAGTTACATACTTGGTTTCCATCTTCTAATATTCGAGAACATGGATTTGAAAAGTTTAATCTTTCTAATTGTCTTTCTAAAAGTATTCCTTTTCCACTTCCAACTATAGCAACTATTCCAAAAAATATAAAACCGAGTGTTGCAAATGTTATCTTATATTTTATTTCTTTTGATATTGGAACTGATAAAAATATTGTACCTACTATACAACAAAATATTATTGTTGTTCCAAGGTCTGGTTGTAAAAATATAAGTATAGCAATTAATAAACATATTCCTATTGGAAAAAGGCTTTTTGTCCAACTATTTAGTTTTTTCTGATTAGTATCGTAATAGCAGGCTAGAAATACTATGCTTATTACTTTTATAAATTCACTAGGTTGAACACTAATAAAACCCAAATCAAACCAGCTCAATGCTCGATTTTTTGCTTTTCCAATTATTAGTAATAATACTAAAGAAATAGTTACTAAAATCAGGAGGGTCCAAGAAAAGAAACCATAAGATCTTGTGTTAAACCGGATTATTATCATGGATAATATTAAACCACCAATTAAAAAGATAGCTTGTTTTATAAAGTAGTTATATGGACTAACTGCATGGGACATATATGCGGTTACATTCGAGGCTGAAAATACCATTACTAGTCCAAAAACAAACAAGGCCACCGTTATGATTAATAAGGGTTTGTCCATGTATTTAAATATTTTCTTCATGCTTATCTTCCCTTCTATTATAAATATAACATAAAATCACTCTTTTTTCTTATTTTTTTTAGGGAGATTTCCTTTTATTAACATTATTTGTAAAATCACATAAATTATATTAGATTAGAAAAGGAGGATATTTATGTATTATTATGGTGCCGGACAAACAGGATTTTCTAATCCTTCACAATATTGCTGTCCAAATACTACATCATATTATTATCCTGTAAGTAATAACTCTTCTAACAGTAACTATGCAATTATCTTAGTATTATTTATTTTACTTGTTATTATTATTGGAACAAGATGGTGTAATTAAATTTAGAGTGAGCAATTCACTCTCTTTTTTTGACTTTTTATAAATTTAGTATATAATATATATGTATTTTTAAAATGGATATTATATTTATATAAATAAGTGAGGTGGTATTAGTGCTAAAAACTAAGGATATATTAGATGAAAAAGATAAGAGACTTAGAACAATTAGTAAAGAAGTAGAATTTCCTTTATCAAAGAAAGATAGAGATTTAATTGATGTAATGATTAAGTATTTGCATGATAGTCAAATTCCTGAACTTGCTGAAAAATATGATTTAAGACCTGGTATGGGTATGTCAGCAATTCAGCTTGGGGTTGCTAAGAGAATGTTTGTTGTTGTTAATGAGATTGGCGAGCCTGGTGAAGGAGAATTTGAAACATATATATTAATTAATCCAAGAATTATTAGTAATTCTGTTGAACAAATATATGTTGAAGAAGGCGAAGGTTGTTTAAGTGTTAATAGACCAGTTGAAGGAATTGTTCCAAGATATGCTAGGGTTACAATGGAAGCATACGATATGGAAGGAAGAAAGATTCATGTAAGAGGTCGTGAAGAACTTGCAATTTGTTTCCAACATGAGTTTGATCATTTAAATGGCATTTTATTTATAGATCATATTGATTCTAAAAATCCATTCAAAAATAAAGACCAAATGCGAGGCATCTAGTCTTTTTTTATTTTTATATTACTTCTGCATGATCTTCTAATTTTACACTAACTAGTTTTGATACACCTGACTCTTGCATTGTTATACCATATAAAGTATTGGCATACTCCATAGTTTTTTTCTTGTGTGTAATTATTAAGAACTGCGTTTTATCTCTATAGTGATTTAAATACTTACCAAATTGAGAAACATTTGCTTCATCTAAGGCAGCTTCTACTTCATCAAATAAGCAAAATGGTACTGTTCTTACGTTAAGTATTGCGAATAATAAACTTATTGCAGTTAATGTTTTTTCTCCACCTGATAATAATGAAATTGTTGTTAGTTTCTTACCTGGAGGAGATGCTACTATGTCAACACCTGTTGTTAATAAGTCATCTGGATTTGTTAGTTTTAAATCAGCGTGTCCTCCAATGAATAATTCTTTGAATACTTTTTGAAATTCTTCTCTTATTTTTTCAAAAGTAGTTTTAAATTCTTCTTTCATTACTTCGTCCATTTCATTCATAATTTCAAGAAGAGCATCTTCTGCTTTTAATAAATCTTCTTTTTGATTAGTTAAGAATTCATATCTTGTATTTACTCGTTGGTATTCTTCTATTGAATCTAAATTTACCATACCTACTCTTTTAATGTTTGATCTAAAGGTATTAACTTTTAGTCTAGCATCATCTGGTTCAATATCAAGACTATATTCTTTTTTTGCTCTATCATAGGTCATCTCATATTCACTAGATAATCTTTCTAACATATTATCTAATTTTACATCCATTCTATTTATTTGAATTTCTAAATCACGAGATTGTTTTTCTTTTGTATGAAGAGTACTATTTTTTACTTTTTCATCTGCTTGTGATCTTTCAATTTTATCTTTCATGTCAGATATTTCTTTTGATAATGTATTTATTCTTTCTTCTAATTGCTCTTTTAAGGCTGTCTTTTCATGGAACAAATGAATTAATTCTTCTTCTTTTTTACTTACACTATTATTATTTATTACTTCAAGAGACTCATATTCTTTAGTAATTTCAATTAATTTGTTTTTTATTTCTAAAAGTTCATTTTTCTTTTTATCGTATTTTTCTTTTAAGGCTACTTTGTCTTTTGAAATTTTAAATAATTCTTCTTCGATATTATTTATTTCTTTAGCATTATCTTGTAGACTTTGTTGAATTTCTTTTTCTTCTTGTTTTAAAAGTTCTTGGTGTCTTTCTAAGTGAGTTAATTCTTGTTTTAATATAATTACACTTCTACCAGCATTTTGGGAACCTCCAGTTAGAGATCCTCCTACATTTACAACATCACCATCTAATGTTACTATTTTGTATCTTTGTTTAATCATTCGGGATAATCTTGTTGCTGCATCTATGTTTGTTGCGACTAATACTATTCCTAATTGATTTTTTATAACATTAGTAAATTCTTTATTATATCTTATTAAATCTGACATTACCCCTAGGAAGTCTGTACTGTTTTTTAATATATTTAGAGTATCATAATCAACATATCTTTCTTTAATTACAGATAATGGGAAGAATGTTGCTCTTCCTGAATGAGTATCTTTTAAATAAGCTATTGCTTTTTTGGCTGATTCTTCGTCTTTTGTGATTATAAAGTTTTTATTAGTAGATATTGCAGTATTTAAAGCTTTAGTATATTCTTCATCTACTGATAAAACATTACCAATTGTGTTATATATACCAGTCAACTCACTATTTTTAAGAACTTTTCTTACACTATTTGGCATATCACTACCCTGCTCTATTTCTACTTTTAAAGTATCTATTTTGTGCTTTGTAGAAATTAAGTCTTGATTGTGTTTAGAATAATCATTCGTTAACATATTCTTTTTCTGTTGAGCATTTTTTAATTTTTTTTCTACTTCAAATGAGTCATTTTCTTTTATTGATGATTCTTTTATAATACTTTTTAATTTTTCATCAGTTATAGTTATTTCTCCGGACAATTTTTCTCTCTCATTAATTAAATTTCTTATATTTTCTTTTATTTCATCTTCTTCTTTTGTTGTTTTACTTCGCTCTTTTAAAAGATTTTTTTCTCCCTCTATTCTTGTTTTTTCTTCTGTTACTTTTAATAATTCTCTTTGAAGTGTAGTTTTTTCTTGTTCTTTCTTTTCTAATATATTATTATCTTCTAAATACTTTGTATCATTTTTACTTGCTTCTGTTGATAAAGTAAGAATTTCATTATAAAGTTTTTCCTTTTGTGTTTTAGAAGTTTCTAACTCATTATTAATATTTTCAATATCATATGCTAGAAGTGCTACTTCATATTTATCTAAACCTTTTTTGTTTTCTAGATATTCTTCTGCTTTTTTACTTTGTTCTTTTAATGGACCGATTTGTAATTCTAGTTCATTAATTATATCATTTACTCTATCTAGGTTATTATGTGTCTTATCTAATCGTCTTAATGCTTCTTCTTTTCTTTTTTTATACTTTAAAATACCTGATGCTTCTTCAAATATTACTCTTCTATCAGTTGATGAATTGCTTAATATTTTATCTACTTCACCCTGAGAGATAATATTGAATGATTCTTTTCCCATACCTGTATCCATAAGTAAATTATTAATATCTTTTAAACGACATTTTTCGTTATTCAAATAATATTCATTTTCTCCGCTTCTATATACTTTTCTTTTTATTGATATTTCTGTATACGGAACATTTAAAAAATGATCACTATTATCAAAAACTAATTCTACACTAGCAACATTTAAAGGATTTCTACTTTTACTACCAGAAAATATTACATCTGACATAGAGCCATCTCCACGAAGAGACTTTACAGATTGTTCTCCTAGAACCCATCTTACTGCATCTACAACGTTTGATTTTCCTGAACCATTTGGACCTACAATACATGTTATTTTTCCGTCTAATTTTAATTCTATTTTATCTGCAAATGACTTGAATCCACTAGCAGTTATTCCTTTTAAGTACATATACTTCACCCTTTTATGATTATACTATAAATTACTACATTCAGCAAATAATTAATATGACTAAATATAAGAAAAAAGTGGCTTTTGCCACTTTATTATCCACTGATTTTTCTTATTAATGTACCATCTTTTTTAGAATTCATAGCAAAATAATTATTATCAAACTTAATACCATCATAATATGGTTTTATTATTTCTTTACCTTGTAAATTAATAATTCCATATTTGTTATTAGTATCTTTTATAATTAATAAATCTTTATCTGTACTAATTATTTTATCATAAGTATTTCCTACTTTATTATTTTTCAAATTTATCAAATTATATTTATTATTTTTTATAAATATATATAAATTATCTTTTACTTGTTCTAAATAATCATATTCAAATGGAATTATTATCTTATTTTTCTTATTAATTACTCCATATTTATTATTACTATTTGCAATAGCATAACCTTTATTATTAAATTCTTCAGTTCCCTCAAAATAAGAAAATGGAATGATAGTTTCTTCTGATTCGTTGATATAACCATATTTGTTATCTAATGATACTGCTAAAACTAAGTTATTTGATACTTCTGTTATTGTACTATATGAATCGTTAAACATAATTATTTTTTTATTTTTTATATTATAAATAGAAAATTTATTGTCTTTTGTTAGATATACTATTTGATTATTACTTAATTTTATAAATTCCTTTGGTTGAATATTTACTACCTGTAATTTATTTTTATTAGATAAATAATATGTTTTTTCTATACTATCTTTTTCTATTAAATATACATATTCTTTAATATCTTCACTTGTTATAGTAAGTTTTATATTTATATTTTGTATAAAACTATTGTCTTTAAAGTTGTATAAAGTAGTTTGCTCTTCTTTTGTTAATTTAAGATAATTTGTATTTTTTATTATCTCTATATTATCAATAATTGTTTTCTTTGTATTTATATCAATGATACTATATTTACTACACAATTATTAGATGAGTTAGCAATACATACTGTTCTTGATGCATAATTTGCGTTCCATGTAATGTAGTAACTATTATTTACAAGATGTCCTTTAACTCTTGCATTAGTTCCACTTGCTGATACACTTGTAACATTTAATGCATTGTATTGTACACCTATGCATTGATCTCTTGTTGGCTTATTTTGATCTTCAGGACAGATGTAGGCTGAACTATTTAATACTTCTACTGATACACAACTTTGTGTATTACAATTTTGACTTGAGTTTTCTGTTTTTCTGTCACATTCTATGCTTGAGTCATATGCTGATTTATATATTACTGTTCTTGAGTGTGACAGACTTCCTTCGCCACATGTTTTACTGCAATTTGACCAGACACTCCATGCCCCTGGGTATGCTGTGGTTTTTGAACAGCATTCCATTGTATTACATTTTTCTTGCTTTTTAGTAGTTCCACTACATTGAACACCAGTATATTTATCTTTTTTACCATATGTATCTAATCTAGTTCCACCACCGCATTTCTTTGTACATGTTCCCCTTCCTTTTAAATTATTTGAATCTAATATTGAAGTTGAACATTCTTTATATAATTTATAATCTAACGTTTTTGAGGCTACATTACCTGCATTATCCTTTACATAGACATATATTTTCTTAGTACTTCCATCATACTTTTCACCCGGAATAGTTATATCATAACTTGAAGCATATACTTTATAATCATTTGATGAACAACTACTTGTATTTGTTTTTATACAAACTTTTACATCATTTTGTGAAGATAACATATTGTTATCCGTTGCATTTATATTAACTTTTGCTTTAAACCCAAAAAATGATTCTCTTGATGACACACTTAACGAGTTTATTACTGGAGGCTGATTATCTATATTATATGGTCCAAAAGTAACTATTTTATTTAAATCTGTAATTAAATTAGTACCAGTAATATCCATTGCATTATTAATTTTTACTAATAATTTATAACTTCCTGTTTCCTTATCTGGTGTTAATATTTCACTTGATTTTAAAGTAATTGTTTTATTATTTAAAATTTGTTCTTCTTGTTTTGAAGATGATATACTATTAAAAGTGGCATCTTGCCATATATCTTTTGATGAATCCGTTCCTTCTTTATGCCAAGCATAACTTACTTGTACTCCCTCATTTATTCCTGTAACACTTTCTAAAATAATTTTTAATGCGTACCTTTTCTTATCTATTTTTTCGTAACTTTCATATGAACTTACTTTAACAGATAATTTATTTGCAGCATCATATGAACAATTTTCGTTTCTTGGTACTCCTTTTTTTGGATATAATACATTTACTTTACTACTAGCAATTTTTTCATTACCACTAGAATTACCACAACCAATTTGTGTTGCATATGTATACTTTCCATTCAATTTTATGACTCTTACATATGTCTTATCTGAATCACATGAAACATTATTTTCTTGGATGTTTTTTATTAGATTTTTATCTTTCATTTGATCATACGTAATATATGCACAACCAGATTTGTTTTTTCCAAATAAATCTTCTGACTAAGAATCTACATAAAGTTTAGCACTAATTTCAACAGAATCTTTATATGTCGCATATTTTTTTAGAGTATTTGCTTCTATTATATTTCTAATAACTGGTATAGACATTGCTGTAATAAGACCTAAAATAGAAATAGTTAATAGTAATTCAACTAATGTAAATCCTTTTGTTTTTTTTCTTTTTTTCTTTTTTTCTTTTTTTCTTGATTTATTCATATTTATATCTCCTTTCTACTATAATTATTGTAATTGTACTATAAAAAATAAAAAAAGAAAGATAACTCTTTCTCTAAAATAACGATAATTGGTTAGATTCAGGTAATCCTTCTAATATTTTCATATCTTTCATTTTTTCTATCAATGTTTGTGATACTTTTGCTCTTTTTTGAACATCTTCAATACTTATAAATTTGCCTTTTTCTCTTTCTGCTACTATATTTTTTGCAACTGTATCTCCTAGACCTTCAATGGCATTGAATGGAGGGTATATTTCATTATCCCCTTTTGCTACCCAAACTGTCGCTTCACTATTATATAAATCAACATTTAAGAATTTTATTCCTCTTGCGGTTGCTTCTAAGGCTACCTTTAGACTTTCTGCTTGTCCATTCTCTTTATTTGTTGCTTCATAACCTTTACTTTGAATGTCTTCTATTCTTGCTTTTATTGATTGGTATCCTTTTATCATATTTTCTACATCAACATCTGTTGCTTTTGATGTATACCAAGATGAATAGAAATATACTGGCATGTGTACTTTGTACCAAGCAATTCTAAAGGCACTTATTACGTATGCTGCTGCATGAGCTTTTGGGAACATGTATTTAATCTTTTGGCATGATCCTATAAACCAGTCTGGAATATTTGCTTCTTGCATTGTTTTTACATGTTCTTTCCAAGTTTCTGGGTCTTTTGATGCTTTTCCTTTACGTACAAATTCCATTATCTTGAAGGCTTTTATTGGCTTTACGCCATTATACATAAGATATACCATGATATCATCACGACAGCCTATAGTATCTTTGAATGGAACTATATTATTAGCAATAAGTTCTTGAGCATTTCCTAACCAAACATCAGTACCATGAGATAGTCCTGATATTTTTATTAATTCGGCAAACGTTGTTGGTTTTGTATCTTCTACTAGTTTTATTGTAAATGGTGTACCAAACTCTGGTATACCTAATGTACCTGTATTACACATAATTTGCTCTTTTGTAACACCTAAGGCTTCTGTTGATGTGAATATTGACATTGTTGCTTTATCATCTAGAGGCACTTTTAAAATATCAGTTCCTGATTGTAGTTGAATTAATCTTAATTGCGTTGGGTCACTATGACCTAGAATATCAAGTTTTAATAAACACTGATCGATTGAGTGATAATCAAAGTGGGTTGTTCTCCACTCTGCTGTTGGATCTTCTGCTGGAAATTGGAATGGTGTGAAATCAAATACTTCCATGTAGTCTGGCACAACAACGATTCCTCCTGGATGTTGTCCAGTTGTTCTTTTAACTCCAGTACATCCCATAGCAAGTCTTTCAACTTCTGCTGTTCTCATATCTCCTAATCCTTTGTCTTCACAGTAGCCTTTAACAAATCCAAATGCTGTTTTTTCTGCTACTGTACCAATTGTTCCAGCTCGATATACATTGTCTTCTCCAAATAAAACTTTAGTGTAAGCATGAGCACTTGCTTGATTTAAATCAGAGAAGTTAAGGTCTATATCAGGAACTTTATCAGCATTAAATCCTAGGAATGTTGCGAATGGCATGTCTTGCCCATCTTTTAGCATTGGAATATGACAGTTTGGACATTCTTTATCAGGTAAATCAAATCCAGATGAGAATGTTGCTCCTAAAGCATTTCCTTCATCATCGTCAAAAATACTTAATTTACATTTTTCACATCTATAATGTGCTGCTAATGGATTAACTTCAGTTATTCCCATCATGGTTGCAACAAATGATGAACCTACAGAACCACGCGAACCAACTAAGAATCCTTCATCATTTGAGTGTTTTACAAGTCTTTGTGCAATTAAGTAGATTGGGTCGAAACCTCCACCTATTACTCCACCTAATGTTTTCTTTACTTTTTTTTCTAATGCTTTATCATCTAATTCTTCTTCTGATGTTCTTTTTACATAATCTGTAACCATTTCTTTTATGTTTATTGAACCTTTTAATATTTCATCATGTAATTCTTTATGAATAATCTTTTCATATTCTTCTTTGTTATCTTCAATATCTTCATGACGTTCTTTAATTATTTTAAATACAATATCTCCATAAAGTTCTGTTGCGATTCGTTCCTCTATCATATATGGAAGAGATTCTCCATACCAGTCTTTTGCTTTTGTATATACAAGATCTGTTACTACTACTGGACAATCTAGATAACTTTTTCCATCATCACTTTTTACTCTTGGGGAGAATGGAATTCCTCCGGTATCTATAATTACTTCAACTATATCACACATATCTGCAATCTTATTTGTGTTTTTTACTACTATTTCATAAGCTTTATCTTCTCCTAAGAATTTAAAGTCATCTAACATTTCGTTTGTAGTTCTAAAATGATTGCTTGGTATTTCTTTAATACCATTTCTTGCTAATGGATGTCGTCCACCGCCTGGAACTTTTTGATTAACTATAATTTCTCTATAAATTTTATCTTCTCTTTTTAAATGGTGTACATCTCCAGTTGCGACTATTATTTTTCCAGCTTCTTCTGTAACTCTGACTACTTTTTCTATGTTTGCTGCTAGTTCTACTTTTGTTGCAAAGTCTCCTGTTTGAATCATGTGGTCATAGCATTCCATTGGTTGTACTTCGACATAATCATAGAATCTTATAATATTTGACAATTCATCATCACTTTTTGATTTTGCTTGAGTAAACACTTCACTTTCGTAACAGCCACTGCCAACTAATAGTCCTTCTCTGTATTTGTTTACAACGCTTCTTAAAATTCTTGGTGTTTTATATAAATATGTAGTGTTTGCAAGCGATACTAACTTGAATAGATTTTTTAGGCCTGTTTTATTTTTTACCAATAAGTTTATGTGATGAGCACGACCATATTTATGTATTTCTTCTTTACTTACAAGTTTATCTAAGTCTGTCATTATATCAATATTACGATTAGATAATTTCTTTAACATTTTGTAAAATACTAAGGCTGTTCCTTCGGCATCATAGTCACCTCTATGGTGAGCATTTTCATCCCATGGTACTTCATATCTTTTTACTAGGGCACTTAATGAATGTCTTGCATAAGTATTGTCTAAAGTCCTTGATAGTTCTAATGTATCTATTACTGGATTTGTAAATGTTCCAAAGTTATATTTTCTATAAGCCATTTCTAGGAAAGAAACGTCAAACTTAGCGTTATGGGCAACCATTGGACAGTCTCCAAACCATTCAATAAATCTTCTTACGGCGTTTTCTTCATTATCTTTTCCTTCTAGCATGGCATCAGTTATATTGGTAACATCGATTATTTTTTGTGGAAGTGGTTTTCCTGGATTTATTAGTTCATCATATTTTTCAATTATCATACCGTCTTTTATTTTTACTGCACCGATTTCAATAATTGAGTCAGATCCACCGGCATTGAAACCTGTTGTTTCAAAGTCGAATACAACGTAAGTTTGATCAAGCATAACTTTATCATTTGGTCGTGTTACTATATCAACGTTGTCGTCTATCATTAAAAGTTCACAACCATAAATGGCTTTAAATGGTTCTTCTCCTTCTTTTAGATGTTTATTATAATCTGTTACCATACTAAAGACATGTGGAAAGCCTTGTACTCCATTGTGATCTGTTATAGCAACAGCTTTCATACCAAACTTCATTGCTTGTTTTACAACATCTGTTTCATCTATTACACCATCCATTTGACTCATCTTTGTATGACAATGTAGTTCAACTCTTTTTTCTTCTGCTATATCTTTTATAGTATCTTCTGTTTTTTCTATTTTAATAATGTCTCTGGCATTTAATACAAGTTCTTTAGCGAATTGATCATTTTTTGTATACCCTCTTATCTTATACCAATTACCACTTTTTAGTTCTTTACAAAGTCTTTTATATTCTTCATCATCTCTTACAAATACTTTACAATATATACTATCTGAAAAATCTGTTATTTTTAAAGTGATTATTTTAAAATCTGTTTTTGATGATTCAAAGTAATCTGTTCCAAAAACTTTAGCCTCTACTACAACATTATTGTCTTCACCTATTAATGTTTTTATCTTTATTGGTTCTTCTTTTATACCTCTTCCGATTACGCTATTGGGGTCTTTTGCTTCTCTTCGAAATTGTTTCTTTTCAGGTTGTGGTGTTTCCTCTTTTTTTGTAGGTTGCTCATACTTTGGCATTTCTACATTGTTTAAATCTTTTTGAATTTCTTCTAATATATTTTCTTCATGTCTCATTACAACATCTATATTAAAGTTATAACTTTGTTTTTTATAAAAGTTCATTACTTTATCTAAAACACCTAAAAGTCTTTCTTTTTCTACTTCATTAGTTGCAACAAGCACTAAAAAATCATCTTCTATTTTCATAGCATCCTCATATATTTCAAGTACTTTTAAATCATCCTTTAATGTTTTTAATAAGTATTTATAATAACTTAAGTAAGTGTCCATATTAGGATTTTTTATATTAAATATTATTTCTATTTTTGATGCTAATTCATCTAACAACATTTTTTTAGATTCTAATTCTTCTAGTATTTCTACTGGTAGTAATTCATCTTTATCAATAAAAATATTCCAACTGTTAGTTTTAGAATTTACTTTTATTTTAGTAATTTTAGCATCATTAAAATATTGATAAGAAGTCTCATCAATATTTATTTTATCTAATAATATTTTTATTTTGTCATCCATAATTATCCCCCTTACTTGATTTTATATTATTTCTTCAGGTACTTCATCCATTTGTTGAAATTTATTTATTTCTTGTTTTGTCACTTTTTGTTCTCTTATAATGTATCTTTTATTTCTAATACAGAAGTCAATAAATTCTTCCAAATTCATTTTTACTAATTCTTTTTCGTAAGCATAGTTATCAAGTTCAAATGCTATTTTATCACGCATCATCCTAGATAACAACTCATCTTTTGGAATTCCTAAATACATTAACCAATATGGATATATCCATCTTTTTAATTCCATTAGAGATGGTGTTCCATTTAAGTAGCAACTTCTATCATTTAAGTTACTAGCATATTCATTTAATATTGCTAGTTCCACAATAGCATTTTTAAAATCATTATCTTCTTCATTATACTTTTTTATACTATTCATAACTAAAACCATATTTAATTTTAATAAGTATTCTGTTGTGTCCTTTTTATCTATTTCTATACCTATTATTGCTTTTTCTTTAATAGGATTATCAATAATATTCAATTCTTTTGACACAACAAAGAAAGTAAATTCATCTACTTTTTCTCTTATAATATTACTATATAATTTTTGCGTTACTTTCTTATTTTTATCCCAAATACGCATTACTTCTAATCTATATTTTTCTACTTGTTTTCTTATTTTTTGATACTCTTTACTTTCAAAAAATATATTGTATATTGTATCATCGTTTGGGATAAAGTTTTTATAATCTTCTAATATTAATATTTTATCATTAAACATGTTATTGTATTTATCTTTAAAAGCATCCCATAATCTTTGTTTAATTTTATAAACTGGCTCTGATATTGATGCTTGAAACAATAAATACCAAACGAGTGCATATTCATTTACTACAAAATTTGTATTCATTTATTTCACCACTTCTATTTATATATACTATGATACCAAAAAAAAAGAAAAAGTTGAATACTTTTTCCCTTTATTACATTCTTTTATATATAAAATATGCTGCTACTGCGATTAATGCTATTACTAAAATTGCTATTAATATTTTTAAGGCTATTGGCATACTTTTTTCTTTAAATTCATTATCCATTTCAAAGTCTTCATCTGATAAGTCCATACTTCTAGTATAAAAATCTTTATCTGCTCCCGATAAAGTTTTAGGTTCTTCATCTTTTCTTTTTTCTATTTCTTTTAATGTATCTTCTGATAAAGATATTGAATTATCATTTTGTTTTTCTTGTTTTTTTTCTTCTATACTATCTGATTTTATCTTTTCAGTTTCTTGTCCTTTAAGTTCTTTGTAAGAATCTAATTTTTCTTCTAATGTTTTATTTTCTTCTATTATATTTTTTACTTTATCAAGTTCTTCTTTTTCATCTATATTTTGTTCTTCATTACTTACTTGCTCTTCTGTTTCTTCTTTATTTGACTCTTTATCTTCATATGATTCATTATCATATCCTAAACTATTTGCATCCTCTACTTTATCCATTACACTAGTTGCCATTAAATCACTTAATAAATTGACACTTGTTTCTTTATCAATTTCACCTGCTAATGTTTTAGATGCTATTGTATCAATTAAATCTCTAAATTCTTCTTCCTCTGGAGTCATTATTTTTTTTATTTTTTCGGCCTTGTATTTTTCTAATTCTTCTATATTTAAGTCAGCTAATATATTATAACTTGTATTTTTTAATTTTCTTTTTTCTTCTAATTTGTCTTTTTCTTGTCTATTTTTTCTTGCTTCTTCTAAAACAATATTTATATCATAAACTTTTTTATCATCTATTTTATAAAGGTAATTAAAGTCATCTAATTCCTTTTTTATTCTTGGTACTGATTCTACATTTTTATATTTTTTCATTTGCTGATAAGACTCTCTAGAAGTGTAACTACCTTTATTTTTAAAACCATTTATTTCAAAAGCATTGGAATTAGTTACATCAGTTATATTTGTATATTTTGTATTACTTGCTATATCTTGATAAAGTTCTTGATTTTTTTCATATCTATTAGGTCTATCTGGTGTTTCATCTTTATATCTATCCATACGTCTCATACTATTCACCCTCTTATTATAAGTTTATCATAGGAAGAAATAAAACAAAAGACGTTTTACATTTTTAAATGGATAATTACAAATATCTTTACAATTGAGATTATAAATTATTCATCTTTTGCTTCAATTCTAAATATTCAATACATTTTTTATATCTTTTATTTCTTTCTTCATCTTCTTTTGTTATTTTATTAAGTCTATCTATATTTGAATTATGTTTTAAATCTTGAAGTTTTACTTTTGTTGCCAGCTCATTTGTTGATATTTGTTTTATATATTCATAGTAACCTATATTTTCATCATGTGTTAATAGTTTTAAAGCATCTATTACTTCTTTTGGAAATTCTTTTTCTAAATCTTTTATTGTAATTGTTGAGTCCTCTGCTACATCATGCAGTAATGCTGTTGTGGTCTCTATTTCATTTGTCATTTTTTCTGCTATTGACCATGGGTGAAATACATATGGGGTATTTGATTTATCTTTTTGATTTTTATGTGCTTCAAACATTATATTTATTGCTTTTTTAGTCATATCTGTATATATCATAGTTCCTCCTAGTTTCCATAAAAAATATTATCATAATAGTAATTAAAAATAAAGTATAACCTCTTTACTCTATTCATTTTTTTAGATATAATAACTTTTGAAAGCGAGGTATTAAAATGAAAGTTAAAGTTAATCAAGAAGCATGTATTGGCTGTGGAGCTTGCTGTGCTTATGCTGAAGAAGTTTTTGAAATAAATGAAGACGGATTATCTGAAGTTGTAAAAGAAGAAATTTCAGCTGAGGAAGAGCAAAATGTTAAGGATGCAATGGATGCATGTCCTACTTCAGCAATTGAAGAAGTTGCTTCTGAATAATTAAAAGAAACTGCATAATTGAATTTATTAAGTATTAGATTTTCTAATACTTTTTTTGTGCATAAGAAAAAGATGGCTTAAATTAACCATCTTATTTTATTATTTATTTAATTCTTTTAATAATTCGATAACTTTTCTAACTTCTAAATCATATTTAACCATTTCAAGTCCACCGAATTGATTTAAGAAGTCTTCTTTATCCATTTGATATTTTTTAGCTAATTCTTCAGCTTCTTTTTCAGCATCTTCATCACTTACAACGATTTTTTCAATTTGTTGAATTTCTTCAATCATTAAACGATATAAAACATTGTTGAATGCTTCTTTTTCCATTTGACTTCTTAATTGTTCTTCATTAGAACCAGTAAATTGGTAATATAAATCTAAAGAGATTCCTTGCATTTTCATCTGTTCAGCAAATCTTCCCATCAAACGATCAACTTCTTCGTTAACCATTTCTTCTGGAATATCTACTTCAACATTTTTAGAAACTCCTTCAAGTAATGAATCTACATATTTATTTTCAGCATCCATTTCTTTTTGTGCTTTAATAGATTCTTTAATTTCTGCTTTTAATTTATCTTCAGAATCGATTCCTTCCATTCCTAAATCTTCAAAGAAATCTTCATCTAATTCACGAGTTTTCTTTTCTTTTACTTCATTTACTTTAACTTTGAAAACAACTGGAGCTCCTGCTAAGTCTTTAGCTCCATAATCTTCAGGGAAAGTTACATTTAAATCTTTCTCGTCTCCTGCTTTCATACCAATAACTTGTTCTTCAAATCCTGGAATAAATGTATTTGAACCAATCTCTAATGAATAGTTTTCACCCTTTCCACCATCGAATGCTTCTCCATCTTTAAATCCTTCGAAGTCAATAATTGCTACATCACCATTCTTAACTTCTCCATCTTTTGTTACAAGTTCAGTATATCTTTCTAATAAATGAGAAAGTTCATGATTTATTTCTTCATCAGTTACTTTTACTTCTTCTTGCTTAATATTTAATCCTTTGTATTTGTTAACTTTAACTTCTGGCTTAGTAATAATTTTAAAAGTAAATTCTACTCCTTCTTCACCAATATTTTTTAAATTAACTTCTGGTTGTGCAACTGGTACTAATTTTGAATCATCCATTGCTTTTGCATATGCATCTTGTAATACTGCATCTGCTGCATCTAAATATAATGATTCTTTACCAAATTTCTTTTCATAAATATTTCTTGGTACTTTACCTTGTCTAAATCCATCAACTTTTACAGTCTTTTGTTTTTTAGCAAATACTTTATCTATAGCATTTTTCCAAGCGTCACCATCGATTTTTACAGTAACTTCATGTTTGTTTTTATTTTCTTTTTTTTCAGTTTTAATTTCTTTTGTTTCTTCTTTTTTTGCCATATTATCCCTCCAACGACATTTATTATACATGATAATTTTATTTAAAACAACAATTTACTTACTTTTTATTGTACTATTAACGTAACTTTCGCCTTTCTTATAACTTTCAAAGAAGTTTTTAGCAAGATTTTCATAATCAGGATGTTCAACAAAAATATCAACTACTTGCTCTCCTGTTTTTTCTTGTATTTCTAAATAGATTGTATTATCTGTTGTAACTGGTAATCCTGTTGCTAATTCGTGTAGTCCTGTATTGTTTTCTACTAATATTAAGTTTTCTGCAATTCCTAGGGCATCATATAACATTGATGTTTCCATATTATATTTTTCTATATATTTTTCAGTATTTTTGTCAACTCCATTTATAGCATATTCACCATATGTAAGTTCTATTCTTGTACTTTCTCTCTTTATTAATTCATGATCAATTTTATCTGTTATTTCAATAAATGGTATTCCTTTATACTCAACAAATTTTGATGTTACTGGGATGTAATAATATCTATTATAATCTACTATCTTTTCTCTTTTCTTTTCATTTTTTTCCATTTCAATCCTCCCCTTTCAACTTTTTTGATAACGTGTTTTATTATAACATAGGAAGATTTTTTTCTAAAGGAACATTGTAAATAGAAATAGTAAATTTACAAAAATTTACATAAAAAAAATAATCACTAGGATTATTTCTCGTTTTGTTTAAGTATAAAGTTATATGAATCTCTCATCATTTCTTCTATTCCAAGGTTTGCTTTCCAGCCTAATTCTTTTAGAGCAAGTGATGCGTCTGAATAACAACTAGCGATATCTCCTGGACGTCTTGCGACTATTTTATATGGTACTTTTACATTGTTAACTTTTTCAAATGCTTTCACCATATCTAGTACACTATATCCAACACCTGTTCCTAAGTTATAGTAATGAATCCCATTTGTTTTTACTGCCTTTTCTAACGCTTTTATATGACCTTTTGCCAAATCAACTACATGGATATAATCACGCACTCCTGTTCCATCAGGTGTTGCATAATCATCACCAAATACACTAAGTATTTCTAACTCACCTGATGCTACTCTTGCAATATAAGGCATTAAGTTGTTAGGAATACCATTTGGTTTCTCACCAATAAGACCTGATTCGTGAGCACCAATTGGATTAAAATATCTTAAAACGATTGGGGTAAACTCACTATCTGATACAACAATATCTTTTAGTATTTGTTCAATCATTAATTTACTTGTTCCATATGGATTGGTTGTTCCTCCAACCTTGCAATCTTCTGTTAATGGTAACTTTTCTGGGTCACCATAAACTGTTGCTGATGAGGAAAAGATTAATTTCTTGCAATTGTATTTTTGCATTACTTCACATAAATGAAGTGTTGAAATTAAATTGTTTTCATAATACATGATTGGTTTTGCAACACTTTCTCCTACTGCTTTGAATCCAGCAAAGTGAATAACTGCATCTATTTGATTTTCTGTAAATATTTTTTCTAATGCTTCAATATTACAAACATCTTCTTCATAAAATATAATATCTTTGCCTGTTATTTTTTTTATTTTATCAATTACATCAATACTTGCATTAGATAAATTATCAATAACAACTACTTCGTATCCTTCATTTAATAGTTCAACTACTGTGTGACTTCCTATGAATCCAAGTCCACCTGTAACTAGTACTTTCATATTAACCTCCATAAACTTCATGATACACGTCAACTACTTGTATCATTTCTCTTCCAATATTGATATCTATATTACCATCATCTATTGCTTTTTTCAAGAAGTCTTCTAAATCATCAAAATTTACATAAAACAAATTAAATTCTGTTGCTAGTTCTAATTCATCATAATGTGTTTCATTAAAGTTTGGAAGACTATCAGTAAATATTCTGTAATAATAAATACTATTAAGTACTTTCTTACCACTTCCAAAATAATCATTATCATATGTTGAAATACATAAAAAAGGAGCATCTAATGTTTCAATATCAATTCCCGTTTCTTCTTTTATTTCTCTTATTAAACACTTATCTTTTTCTTCATTGTCTTCTAAGTGTCCTCCTGGAAACTGATATGTATTATTATTATGTGCTAATAATATTTTACCACTTGAATTAAACATTAATCCTTTTACTCTTACTACTCTCATTTCTATATCATTATCAGTTAGATTATTATCATTAAAAATTATTGTTTTCATTCTACCACCCTCTACTAATTATAAATATCTTTCCCAATATTCAATTACATTAGGACTTACTGTGTTGTATACTGCCTCTATTGTATTTTTCATAACTGTTGCTTTTCTCCATACTTTTGTTCCATAATTTAGGCAACTTGCTTTAGATGAGGCCATCATGTATTCAAATGTTGATGCTCTATCTTCTTCTGCTGATGTTTGAGCATAAGCATTTACAAATGGAGCATCTTGTGAAAATGTTACATTATATGAGTTTGAGTTAGTAATATTTCCATATGAAAATCCTTGAGGATTTAATGTGTTCCAGGAATTAAAGTTTGCTCCCTTTTTAAACATATATCTTTCTATATAATGATATGATTCATGATAGAAAGATTCTTCAAATGGATAAGATACTGCAATTGAAATTACAGCATATGAATAGCTTGAATCTGTTACCCCAGTAATACTATTTTCTGCATAATTGTTTATAAGCATTATAGTTAATGGAATTCCTCCATTTCTAATTTCTGAAAAAAAGCCTTTTGGATATACACTTAATGCTTGGTTTAATCTGTTTAAACTAGCGTTAATTGTTGTTGAATTAGTAACTGGAGTGGTTGAAACTCCTGCTACTGTATATCCTGTTGTTTCATTTCCATACTTAATTGTTATTCCATAAGCTGATTGAATTGTATTTCTTAAGTTGTTGTTTGTTTCTTCAAGTGTTGGTACATATACATTATTGTTTTGTGCTGGTTGTTGCACTGTATTATTGCTATTTGTATTCTGATTAGTATTTGTATTTTGATTAGTATTAGTATTTTGATTTGTATTATTTGATTGATTATTGTTATTAGATGGAGTTTCTGTAGGTGTTTGTGCTGCACTATTATCAATTGTTTCTTCACTATTAGTTGTACTTGTTGTTTGATTTCCTGGTACTACTTCACTATTGTCTATTGTTGATATATTAATTGTTGATTTTTCTTCTTGTTCTACATCCTTTATTGGGTCGAATAATTTTCTACCACTAGCAACATTTAATACTATTCCATACACTAAAAAAGTAAGGGAGGCAACAATTAATATTTTGGCATAATAAGACCAACCATTAATATTTTTCTTTTTCTTATTACGCATATTAATTACCTCCGCTTACTATTACTTAAAAAACATAACTATTAAAATAAATGATATTACTAAAACAACTATCATAAGTAAGAATATCCATACATTAGCAATTCCACTATTATTTATTAAAATTTCTTCTTTTTTCTCATCTGTTTCAAAAAGTTTATTCAAATAATTTGCTTGTTCTTTTGTTAAGCCGTCTATTGTAATTAAATCATTATTACTTGAAACAAGTCTAAATGTCATGAATTCATCTTTATCTAAATTAACTATATCATTTATAATAAAATTCTCATCATCATTTAATCTCTTTATAAGTGAATCTAAAAAATCATTATAAAAAGCATTATCACATTTAAATGTTACATCACTGAATTCTTTAGTATCTCCATTTTGACTTACTATTTTTAATTTAATTAAACATTTTGAATCAACAATATCAACGCTTAATATTATAGAACTATTTTTACTCGATAATCTAAATATATTAAATATTTTTTCTATATAATCGTCGTAATTTTCTTCTGTTAAATTACTATCTAATAAACTATTTTCCATATAACTCCCCTATTTAACTACTGAACTACTTTCTTTTAACTGTTTGTTCAATATACTTATTTGATCATACATTTCTTGTGCTTCGTTTATTTTTCCTTCTTGATATAATTTATTTGCTTCATTCATCATTGCTTCTATATTTTCTGATGATGGAGCAAGAAGTCCATTATCTACTAATTCTTGGACTTCACTATCTACTCCATTAATATTTCTACTTGCAATAGTTCCTCTTGAACTTAGTAAAGCGTTTTGAGTTTTATATGACGACCTTAAATTAGTAACTTGTTTTAGTGATGTCAAAATTGCTTTTGGTGAATCTTGTGATACTTTTATAAATGTCATTAGTGGCTCTTTTGGTAGATCTTCTTGATAAGTTACATTTTCTTGATTTTCTATTGCTGGGATTGATGGGCTAAATTCTTGTTCTAGACCATTTTCATCAACGCTTGGTGGAGCAACTACATCTTCTTCTACATTTTCAGAACTTGGTTGTTCTTCTTTTTCCTTTCTTGGTTGTTGCTGTTTGGTTTGCTCTGTTACGATTGGAATTAATGGTGTATTTTCTTCTTGACTTATTTGTTCAGATGGTTGTTCATCAGCAACTTCTTCTACATTTTCGTCATAAACTGGTGCATCTTCTGGTTGTTTTTCTTGAACTACTTCAGTATTATCAATAGTTGTTTCTATTGGCTGATTCTCATAAACTTGCTCTTCATTTTGAACTTCTTGACTTACTTCAGGTACTACTTCTTCAGAACTAGTTATAGTTTCTTCTGGTTCAATTTGTTCTGAGATTGGAGTATCTTCTACCTCGTTAGAGATATCTTCACTTTGCTCTATAGGTTCAGTTTTTTCTTCTATAGTAGGTGTTGCTTGCTCTATTGTTTCTTCTTGTTCTTCTGTAGGATATGTTTCTTCATCGTTTTCTTCTACAACCGGTGTTTCTTTTTCTTCAGTTTGTTCTACAGGCTCTGCTATCTCCTCTTGTTCTTGTACCATAATTGGTTCTTCTTGTGAACTTTCTATATCTTCTTCTTGAACTTCAGTTGGTTCTTCTTGAGTAGTTATTTCTTCAGGTACTTGTTCAACGCTTTCTTCAACTACTGGTTCTTCTTTTGAATCAGCATAATCATTGATTTCTCTAACTACATCAGGGTCTTGATTTATACTTTCTATTGTTTCTCCTTGTTTATATACAGGAGACTCGACACTTTCACTTATGTTGTTTACATTTTCATTTTTCAAATCAGCAATTATTTCTTTTATATTTTCATCCTCTATACTATCAAGGTCTTTTGAATAAGAATCTACTTTTTCAAGCGATGCTGAAAGTGTATTCATCGTAATAATAATTTGCCTTAGAGCACATCTTTCATCCGCACATAATTTACTTAATTTTTCTTTAAAAATTTCATCTGTCGTGGTTGTTATTTTTTGTTCTATTTCGTAAAGTTTATTTTCTTCACTACTAATTATATCCATTAAAGCGGCTTTAATTTTAACTAAAACATTTTCATATTCTTGATTTTCATAAACATATTCAGTTATCATTTAATCACCATCCATTATGCATTTGCTATTTTCTTTAATAGATTTTGAACACTAAGCCATTCATTATCATCAGTAATTTCTTGTAAAAGAAGACTTTCACCATTTTGAAGTATCTTTGAAATGTATATTACTTCATCTCCGTTAGCACCACTTAACTCGCCTTTTGAATAAACCAAATACGTATTTATTTGATCATCACTAATTAAATAAGTCACTAATTCAACTTCCATTGAACTACCATCTTGGTTTTTAACAACAATCATTTTTTTCTCGTTCGTACTCAAATTATTATTCATAGTAAAACTCCTTCTATTCTAAGTTATATTATAACTAATTTTTAATAAGAAGTAAACTATTTAAATTGAAACATTAACCACTCTGGTTTGAATATTAAAAGTATTCCAACAACTAACATAATAATACCTCCAAGAACATGAGAATACTTATTATACTTAGTACTTATACCTGAGACTTTCATTGTAAACATAGCAATAAAAAACACTATTAAATCATCTATTAAAAAGAAAAATATATAGATAAGTGTGTACATAAATTTCATAAAATTTGACACATTATTTAGAGCAAGTAATTCAGAAAAGACAATTGGAAGTCCAGCAGAACAGGCAAGTTCAACTAAATTTACGCTGATAGCTAACCCCATTACTCCAACAAGGGATAAAAAGAAACTTTTCTCATGTGTAAATTTTTTTATTTTATTAAAAATTGTTTTTCTCTTGTTTTTATCTACTACGTCACAGCCTGAATCATTACTTTTTATAAAGCTTCTTAAATTTAGTAATCCCCCTATAATTGCTACTAGTGCAATTATATTTCTAATCCAAACTATTGTTGTTATTTTTACGGCTATATTTATCCAAGATAACATTATTAACATATAAACTAATGCTGAAGTTAATAAAAATGTTAATCCCAATATCCACATTCTCTTTCTATCTTTCATCCCTATTAAAACACTTATTAAAAATAATAATATCCACATAGCACATGGGTTAAATCCATCTACTAATCCTATTACAATAGCAGACGTTGTTAGAGACACATTTTTCATGTTAACTTTACCAATTAATGGAATAGAAAAAGTCATCTCATCATCTGTTTTTTCTTCACTTTCTTGAAATTTGTCTTCTTTTACTTGTTCTTTTATTTCTTTGTCATCTTTATAAGTTCCATCTTTTATTTTACTAACTACATCTTCATATTCATTTTCTTCATAAAACTCTATTGCTCTTATAAGTTTATTTTCAGTACTATCTCCAAATCCTTGGATTATGCTATTTCCAATTACTGTTGTTGGAACACCACTTCTTTTTATTAAAAAAGTCTTTTCAACATCTTCTAGAAGAGAGGCGTTTTCTTCGTTATACCATACTTCATATTCTACTATTTTTAAATTCTTATAATTGTCTTTTATTGTATCTAAGTACTTTAATTCTGCTGCGCAGTGTGGGCAGCCGTCTCCTTTAAATACATACATTGTAATTATATCTTCTTCTTTAGCATTAACATTTAGAGTTAATAAAAAAAAGAAAGTTATAATTACTAAAAAATTAATTACTTTCTTCATTTAATAAACCAACCTCTCTTAAATTATTTACCATATCAGAATAACTATATTCTCCTATAAACCTTTTTATTTCTTTATCATTTTCCATCACAATAAATACTGGAAGTTTTTCTCCAACATTATACTTTTCTACTTCATCTTCATCCATATCTATATCATATGTTTCATAAGAAAAGTTATATTCTTTTATTAATTTGTTCCAAACTTTATTCATTACAAGACATCCGCTACACCAAATAGCTCCTATTTTTATTAATTTCATTTTATCTCCTAAAATCTAATTTTTTTATTTCTATTTCTAACTCTTTAATAAATTCATCTATTTCATCTCTTGTTGTTAAATATGAAATACTTACACGCATACTTCTACTTGCTCTTTCTTTGTCATGACATACTGCATAAACGGCTCTTGAGTAAGAACCTGTTGAACAAGCTGTTTGTGTAGAAATATAGATACCTTTTTCTTCTAATGCATGAAGCATTACTTCGCTTTTAATATTTTTTAAACTAAAATTCACAATATTGTTAATAGAGTAATTATTACTATTAATATATACATCTAAATTTTGTAGTTTACTTATTAAATAGTCATGTGTTTCTTTTACATGGTTTTCTTTTTCTTTAAAATTATCATATGTAAGACGTAGGGCCTTTGCAAAAGATACAATTAATGGAGTTGCTGGTGTTCCACTTCTATAAATAGTTGTTGATTTTCCTCCATGAATAATTGGTTCTATAACTAAGTTTTCTCTTTTTATTAAGGCTCCTATCCCTTTCATTCCAAAGAATTTTTGACATGACATAGATGCAAGGTCTACTAGACTAAAATCAAATTTGGTTTTACCTATACTTTGAGTAACATCGCTATGAAGTAAGACTTTCTTATGGCGTCTTACTACTTCACTTATTTTATTCATATCTTGCATAATACCAACTTCACTATTAACTGAAGCAATTGAGACAAGTACTGTATCATCTCTTATTAGATTTTCTAAATCATCTAAATCTACTAAACCATTATCATCTAATTTTACAAAGTCTATATCATAACCTTCTTCTTGCAAATAATTTAGAGGAGCAATTATTGATGAATGTTCAAGTTCTGTAGTAATTATGTGCTTACCACGATTTTTATATTTTGAAGTGACACCTTTAATTGCTAAATTATTTGCTTCACTTGCTCCACTTGTATAAATTATTTCACTTTGTTTTACTCCAAGAATATTAGCAATTTGCATAGTACTAGCATCTATTATCTTCTTTGCTTCTATTCCTAGTTTATGTAGAGAATTGGGGTTTCCAATAAATTCACGACATACTCTACTATATGTATTAATTACTTCTTCATTTACTGGTGTTGTTGCACTATAATCTAAATAAATCATTTTTACCTCCTAAAACAACTATAATTCATTTTATATTTTTAACTATAAATTTAGAGTTGAATTTTACTAAACCTATGGTTGAATAACAAACTAAACATATTATAACACGTATAATTCTTTTATTAAACAAAGAAAAAAGTTCTAATCTTTAGAACCTTCTTCTTTATAATTTGATTTATAATCTTCTATTAATTCATGTAGATATTGCATACTTTTATCTAAGTTTCTTATTTCTTTTGCTCTCAGATTCATATTGGAATTTATACTTTCTGGTAATTCTTCAGGTAATTTGTATCTTAATTTATGGTCAAGGCTTGCCCAGCAATCCATTGCTACTGTTCTTATTTGAACTTCTGCTTCAATATATTCTGTTCTATCTAATAAATGAACTGGCACTAATAAGTTTATATGATAACTACTGTATCCACTATCTTTTGGATTTTTTATGTAGTCACTTTCATCTTTTACAATAAATTGTTTACTTGATTTTAATATTCCAACTATTTCATAGACATCTGCAAGAAATGAACAAACTATTCTTATTCCTACTATGTCATGAACATTATGAATCATATTTTCAACTGTTACATCTAGGCCTTTTCTTTCTAGTTTTCCTTTTATACTTGAAAAACTTTTTATTCTTGTTTTTATATGTTCTACTGGATTATATTCATTTTTAAATTTATATTCTTCAAGTAATATTTCAAGTTCACTAGTTAATCTATTAAGAGCAAATGTATATTTAAGCATTTCCTCTTTGAATTCACTATTTTCTAATAAATCTTTATCCATTTTATTCCTCTTTTCTTTCTGGCTAAAAAATACTAATAATTTTACTTATTAGTATTTTGATAATAATCTCTTTCTGCAATAGTAGATGAAATATAATCTAATTCTTCATCTACAATATCCATATCATTTAATATATCTTCTACTTCAAATAATATTTCCTTTAGACTATTGCATTTTTTATAATTAATTTTGTATTTATTTAATATATCAATTTCTCTATTAGTAAGTAAAATACCATTACCTATATAATTATATTTATTAGCATTAAAATCTATTTCACTTATAAATTTATTTATATCTATTTCCATAATTACCTACATGAATATCTATTATTTTTTAATTTCTTCATAAGTTCACCTGGAGTATATTTATCTTTTATTTTTAAAGTAATAACATCTCCACTCATGGTATTTGTATTAATATTCATGCCCAAATCTCCATTTGATGAAAAATCAATATTATCAAGTAAAACTAATTCATCTTTAGAAATATCTATTGTTGCAATAACACCAGTTGATGTTATTTCATATTTTACACTTTTTCCTAGATATTCTAATGTGTTTTCTAAAGAATATTTTACACTGTTTTGGTAACTCTCATTATCTAAATATTTTTTAGGAAGTATAATTTTCTTTACTAATTGAATATTACTTATACTGTCATTATCTATTGTTGTAGTAACTACTTCTTTCAATGTAACACCGTTATCAAAATTAGTGGTCTTTTCACAGACAACTTTATCTTGTTGTAGAGTTGCAAATAAATATACTACTATTATAAGCATTATAAATGTTATTACAATTGGTAGTTTCATACTTTTTCTTGTATTCATAGAATCACCTCACACATAAATTATACCATATTTTTTTATAAAACAAGTAATTATTTATTAAGTATTATTCTTTTTAGACAAATATAGAAAAGGTGTGTCTAATATTGCTAGAAATATTTCTATAATTGATGTTGTTGTTGCTATTGAAATAATTGTATTTATATCATAAATACCAATAAAGGAAAGTGTTACAAATAAGTAATTTTCTAGACAATTTGAAATTATAGTTGAAACATTGTTTCTTAACCATAATTTATTAGGATATTTTTCTTTTAATTTATTAAATAAGTATATATCTAAATAATTACTCAAAAAATAAAGTAGACTACTGCTTAATGATACTCTTAGATTAAGATTAAATAGTGTTTTCATAGATTCATTTGAAATGTCTGTACTACTGGGTATATAAAGAAGTGCAATTTGCATAAAAAATGTAAATAACAAATTCATAACTAAACCTATTATTACTGCTTTATAAGCATAATCTTTTGAGTACTTTTCACTTAATATGTCTGTTGCTAAGAAGTTAGATGCAAACATGATGTTTCCAAGAGAAACAGTTAAATTAAATATATCTATATTTTTACAAACTAGGATATTTGCTGTGATTGTTGCAAATGTTATCCAAATAATTAGACCTTCTTTTTTTAGAAATTTATCCATTAAAATGGTTGAGGTATACACGAAGATAATACTAATTATTCCTAATACAATATTCATATAAGTATCTCCTTTTTATAGTACATTTACTTTTTTAATTATTATAAGTCTAAAATAAAAAAAGAAAAAGGATATTAATCAATATCCTTAAAGCCTTCCCATTTCCAATCACTTACAAATGGCATATCTTCTCCATATTCACGAATATAATCATGGTGTTTTTTAAGCATTTGGTTACACCAGTCAATTAATGCTTCTCCACTTTTTCTATAGCGCGGTATTTCTTTTAATGTCGCTATTACTAAATGGAATCTATCAATTTCATTTTGAACACGAATATCAAATGTTGTTGTGATTGTTCCTTCCTCTTTATAGCCATGTACATGCATATTTCTATTTGTTCTTTTATATGTTAATTGATGGATAAGTGATGGGTAACCATGGAAATTAAATATAATTGGTTTATTAGTTGTGAATATTTCATCATATTCTTTATCACTCATACCATGTGGATGTGTTTCTGGACTTTGTAGTTTCATTAAATCTACAACGTTTACAACACGTATTTTTATACCTTTTACACTTCGTCTTAAAATATCAACTGCTGCTAGTACTTCAAGTGTTGGTGTTTCTCCACAACAAGCAAGAACTATATCTGGGTCTCCTTCATCATTACTTGCAAAGTTCCATACACCTAAACCTCTTCTGCAATGTACTCTTGCTTGTGTCTTAGTTAACCATTGTGGCCTTGGATGTTTTGATGCAATTATTACATTTACGTAATTTTTTGTTTTTATGCAATGATCAAAACATGATAATAAACAGTTTGTATCTGGTGGCAAATACATTCTAACAACATCTGCTTTTTTAGTTACTAAGTGATTTAAAAAGCCAGGATCTTGATGAGTGTAGCCATTATGATCTTGTTGGAATACATGACTTACAAGTAAGAAGTTAAGAGATGCAATTGGTGCTCTCCACGGAATTTGATTACATACTTTTAGCCATTTAGCATGTTGACTTGCCATTGAATCGACAATTCTTACGAAAGCTTCATAACTATGAATAAATCCATATCTTCCTGTTAATAAATACCCTTCTAACATTCCCTCACATAAGTGTTCTGAAAGATATGAGTCCATTACTCTACCTGTTGGTGATAAGAATTCATCATTTTTTAATAATTTATAATTCCAAGTTCTATTTTCTACTTCAAATACATGATTAAATCTATTAGATAATGCTTCATCTGGACCAAATATTCTAAAGTTTTTATTATCTCTATTTAGTACAAATAAATCTCTTATATATTTACCTAGTTCCATTGTATCTTGTTTTACAATACTTCCTGGTTTTTTAATATCTAAACAATAGTCTTCCCAATCTGGTGTTCTGATTTCTTTTAGTAGAAGTCCTCCATTAGCATAACTACTTGCTCCCATACATTTTGTAGGTGTTGGACATAAATCTCTTAATTCTTTTATTAATCTACCTTTGGCATCAAATAAGTTATCTATATTATAACTCTTTAACCACTTTTCCAATAATTTTAAATTTTCTGGATGGTCATGTGTTATTGGAATTGGTACTTGATGTGCTCTAAATGATCCTTCTATTTTCTTAGAATCTACTTCTTTTGGACCAGTCCATCCTTTTGGAGTAGTTAATACTATCATTGGATAATTTCCACTACCACGAGTTTTTATTTTTTTAATTTCATTGATTACTTTGTCCATTACTTTAGCCATTTCTTCATGCATTTTTAATGTGTCACTGCCTGATACAAAATATGGTTTCCAACCATAACCATAGAAGAAATCTTCAAGTTCATCATTACTCATTCTTCCAAAGATTGTTGGGTTTGCTATTTTATAACCATTTCTATGAAGAATAGGTAAAATTACACCATCTGTTTTTCTATTTAAAAATTTATTAATATGCCAAGATGTTGCAAGTGGTCCTGTTTCTGCTTCACCATCTCCTACAACACAAGCTGCAATTAAATCACTATTATCAAGTACTGCACCTGCTGCATGAGCAAGACTATATCCTAATTCTCCACCTTCATGAATTGAACCAGGTGTTTCTGGTGCAACATGAGATGATACTCCTCCTGGAAAACTAAATTGCTTACATAGTTTCTTTAAACCTTCTTCATCTTCTGTTATTTCCGGGTAAAATTTAGAATATATTCCCTCTAAATAATTATTCGCAATCATTGCTTGTCCACCATGTCCTGGTCCAGATATATAAATCATTTTTAGATTATTCTTTTTAATTACTCTATTTAAATGCATATAAATAAAATTTTGTCCTGGCGTTGTTCCCCAGTGTCCAACTACATTTGGTTTTACTTGATTAATTGTAAGTGGTCTTCTAAGTAATGGATTATCAAGTAAATATAATTGAGCTGCACTTAAATAATTTAAAACTCTGAAATACTCATCCATTCTTTGTAATTCAGTTTTATTTAATGTTGCCATATATACACTCTCCTATTCTTAAAAAATTATAACATAAAAAAAAAGAGTATTGAACTCTTTTCAATAAAATCTCTTAGATAAATTTTATATTTTTTCTATTTTTTTGTTATAGCATCTTTTATTTCTTTTTCACTTAATTCTTCTATTTCTTCTATAAAATACTTTTCTATAATACTCATTCTTATATTATAAGGTATTCTTCTTTCTTTATACTTTTTTATATAATTCATTATCTTGCCAAGTACCATATTTTACTTTTATAAGACTTGAGACTAATGTTATTAATTCTTTTTTCTTTTGATATGGAATATTACTATATAAAATATCTCTTGTTCTTTGTAAGCAATTTACAATTTAGAGAAAGTTTAATTGTTCTTCTAATTCTTTATCTGTAGAAGAAGGTATTTCTTGTTTTATCATATCAGAACAAGTAAATATATCTAACATTTTTTTAGAAACTTTTCTTGCATCTTTAATGGTTGTTACTGATAAATTAACACTATAATTATATCTTGCATCTTTTTCTGGTACTGTTACTACTTTATTTGCTTTATAAAGTAGTGGTATTGTAAATGGGTAATCTTCCCACTTTAAGTTTTCTGGAAATTCAACTGTTCCAATTAAATTTCTTTTAAATAATTTGTTTGTTACACAAGGATATTCTTCTGTTAAATAAGATATTTCTTCTTTTGGAATTATTATTTTATGTTCATCAATATTACTTCTTCTTCCTAAGAATGAGACATCTTTACCTGAAAATACTTTTATCATATTTATTCTTGCTATATCAGAATCTGTATTTACACATGATTCATACATTCTTTTTAATGTGTTTTTTTCAATATAGTCGTCACTATCTATAAAAGTAATATATTCACCACTTGCTATTTTTAAACCCTTATTTCTAGATGCTCCGGCTCTTACATTTTTAGCATTTTTTAATATCTTTATCTTATCTTTATGAGTCTTTTATATTTCACTGATTATTTTTAAACTATTATCTTTTGAATTGTCATCTATTAATATTATTTCAAAATCTTGAAATGTTTGATTTAAAATACTATTTAGGCATCTTCTTATGTATTTTTCTGAATTATATACTGGTATTATTATACTAATTTTTGCCATATTAACCCACGTTTTTATTTTAGTTTTTGTATGAATAAACTATTTGTACTTCTTTTGGAGTTAATTTACGATATTGTCCTGATTTTAGATTATTTATATCAAATATTCCAATACGTTCTCTTGTTAGTTTTTCTACATGAAAACCTACACTTTCAAACATTCTTTTTACTTGATGATTTTTTCCTTCATGAATTGTTATTTCAACCATTGAAGTTAAATTTTCTTGATTTACTTTTTTTAATTTAACACGTGATGCTTTTACTAAGACGTCGTCTAACATAACTCCATTTTTTAGGGCATTTATTTGTTCACCTTTAATGATTCCTTCTAATTTTGCAAGATATACTTTATCAATTTTATTAGATGGGTGCATTAATATATTTGCAAACTCTCCATCATTTGTTAAAAGAATTGCTCCTGTTGTATCATAATCAAGTCTTCCTACTGGATAAATTCTTGCTGATGTTTCTATTAAATCTGTTACTGTTTTTCTACCATGTTCATCATTAGTAGTAGTTATTACTCCACGAGGTTTATTTAATAAATAATATTCTTTAGTTTCTTTTTCTATTGGTTTATTATTAACTTCTACTTTATCACTTTCTGATACTTTAGTTCCTAATTCTTTTATAACTTCACCATTTACTTTTACTTTTCCATCTTTAATTAATTCTTCTGCTTTTCTTCTTGAAGCAATTCCTGCTTGTGCAATTACTTTTTGTAGTCTTTCCATTTTTAGTCACCTCTTTTATATTTTACTATAATTTCTTATAATTTACTAATCTCTTTCGTGCTCATATTATACTATTATTTTTAATTTATTGAAAGAAAAATAATAATATTTCATATTCTTTAATAGTTTGTAGATTATTATTTACTAAATTTGGTATATGATTTAGCGATATAAGTGTTAATCATGTATTAATCTATACTTTTCTCTTAAGTTTTTACATAACATTTTAATATATATAATATTACTTTAATGGTCATTTTATTATTTAATATATACTTTTTATATTTTTTATTATAGTTATCTTCTTAGTATTTATTTTAAAAGTTACAATTTCTTTTTAGTCTCATAAACTATTATGAGGAGGAATACTATGTATAACTATGATAATTATAGTAATTTTAATAATTACAATCCTTCAGGGTATAATGATGAAAGATTCTTTGGAATTCCATTTATAATTGGAGGTCTTGCTGGTGGAGCATTAGGATATGGTATTGGAGCCAATCAAAATAATCAAGGAAATACTTACTATCCAGTATATCCGGTAACATACCCTACATATTATAATCCAGTATACACAACATATCCTACATATCCAACTTATCAAACAAGTAATAATTATTACTATTAAAAAGTCTTAGGACTTTTTTTCTTGTTTTTTTGGTAGTGTTATTAATACTGTTGTTCCTCTATTTTCTCTTGATTTATATGTTAGTGTTCCGTGATGTAATTCAATTATTTCTTTTATATAAGGTATTCCTATACCTGTTCCTGTTTCTTTTGTCGTGAAAAAGTCATTATATATTTTTTCAAGTGTTTCTTTTGACATACCATTTCCATTATCTTTCATTGATATGATACAGTCATTGTTATCTTCTTTTATCTTTACATTAACTACTAAATCTTCCTTACGTTTCGATTCTAATGAATTTTTAAATAAATTTATAAATACTTGTTTTAATCTATTGTAATCACCTTCTACATATATTTCATCATCTGGTATTTCTATTTTTGCTTTATTCTTTTTAAATAGCGGTTCTAATATATCTTTAATTTCCTCTAATAAGTAGCAAATATCTATCTCTTCTACTTCTATATTTTTTATTTTACCAAGAGATGAGAAGTCATTAATAATAGTTAAGCTTCTTTTTATTTCATTTTGCATAATTTCAATATACTTATCTTGATCTTTTTTGGAAGCTTCTGGAAACATTTCTAAATAACCATTACAAACTGCTAGTGGATTTTTTAGTTCATGATTTAATTTAAAGACTGAGGCTCTTAATTTCTTTTCCTTATCTAATTCTTTAAATGTTGTATTTATTTCTAATATTTTTTTACTTTTTATGAAGAAGAAAAATGATAAAAAAGAAAATACTGTTAAAACAATGCTTCCAAATAATATTTGGAAGTAAAAATGATGAGCAATATCATTGGGACGTATAACTAATATTAGGATTGCTGTTGCATAAATGCATTTTAATATACAGAATACTATAGAATAATTTCTTACAAAGTTAGATTTTTTTTCTAAATACTTATATGCTAAATAATATGTAATATAAAGACACGCTAATACGATTATACTTACATCATGAATTTGATGATATAAAATCATTAAAATTATTGAAATTATAATAGCAGTTTTATCTCTTTTTGATAAATAACTTATAAGTAATGGTGTACTAAAAAACGTATTTGTATTATAATTTTGTAAGTCATCAAAATACATAAGGGAAAATAAAGATACTAGTATTGCGATTGAAAATGGTACTTTTCCTTCTTTTGCATCAATTGATCTTATATAAGCAATATATACTAAATATAGGCATAATGGAAATAATACACTCATTCCATCTAATATAACTGTTTTTACATAATTCATAATAATCACCAGTTTTATTAAATCATACTATTTTTTTGAAATATGTCGTTTTTTGTCGAAAAAAAAATGACATTTCTGTCATTTTATTTGATCTATATATTTTTTTAATTGTTTGGAGTTAGAACCTAGAATTATTTTTAATTGATTATCTATTTCTACAATTCCTTTAGCTCCTAATTTTTGAATACCTTCTTTGTTTGCTTTAGATACATCCTTTAATGTTACTTTGAAACGAGACATATTAGTTTCTGTACTAATAATATTATCTTTTCCTCCAAGCAATTCAACTAATTTATTGAAATCAAGTCCTGCATCTTTTTTTGTTGCTTTAATTAGTGCTAGTAAGATTATAATTAATACTACAGCAATAATTAAATATTGTATAAAATCCATAATTAATATCACCAAATTAATTATATATTATTTTTTTATAAAAAT
>ULLK01004375.1_pt1 | contig 38481 bp, 36 predicted proteins | sample 1951411 | NCBI WGS metagenome assembly ULLK01 (sample SAMEA4835526, study PRJEB28245) | human gut metagenome | biome: gut microbiome; material: fecal sample | place: Denmark | collected 2008 | reverse complement strand
TTTGTTTTCCCACATCTAGTTTACTACATCTAGGCAAACATTCAGTTTGCCTTTTTCTTTATTTTATGATATAATAAGCGGCATCAAAGGGGTATTTATATGGTTGATAGATATAGAATAGAAAGTTATAATTTATATGATATTCTAAGACAAGAATTAAATACTTTTGGTACTAATTGGACAGCAAAGGAGAAAGCGGATTATATTTATATTAGAATGTGTCAAAAATTTAATTTTGATGAAAGATGGAGATATTCTAATAATAAATTGTTACATGATGCGATTTTTGATAGAGAATTAGATATCACAAATATTGATTTAAGTAAGACTGTCTGTAATGGCTTTAGTAGAGCTTTTTGTGACATGCTTAATATTCTATTAGCAGATTGTGATGATTTTGATATGGCACTTACTCACGGAAAGTTAGGTCATGTTTATACTTACGTATATTTTAAAGATTTCCATTGTGTATATGATTCAATTTTACCTATTAGTGATTTTATGAATGTGAAATTAAATTTACCACTTAATGGTATTAGATTTGTAAATGGTGATGAATGGGATTTAGAAATCCTACAAAGCAGAGGTCTTAGAAAAATAGGTTATGATACTAGTGGTATTGAAAATTTAAGAAGAATTAGCAATTTAATAAGAAATGAACAATCTAATACTAAGATATTAGACTTATTAGTTGAAAATGTTGATTTTAAAGATTTAGGAATGATTGAAGCAAATAAATATTTAAATATTTGTTCATTAAAAGCAAATGACAAGAAATTAAAAGAACTAGGTATTAAGAGAAGTGCTACTGAAAGTAGTGATGGTGAAATTAGTTTTATTTATAGTATTGATGGTGATGAAAAATATTTAGAAAAAGAAGAACAAGGAAAAGTTAAATTTTATAAAATGTAATTTTAATTTTGAATAATATATAAATTATGATATAATTTGAGACGATTGGAGGAATGCATATGATTAAAGTAGTAGAAGAAGATAAAGTTAGAATTGATAATTATTTAGTAGAAAAATTAGAATTATCACGCAGCAAAATACAAAAATTAATTAAAGACGATAAAGTGTTAGTTAATGGAAAAAAAGTAAATGTTAGTTATAAAGTTAAGTTAGATGATGAGATTGAAGTAGAAGAAGAATTAGAAGAGGAAATGAATGCTATTCCTGAAAATATTCCACTTGATATAATTTATGAAGATGCTGATTTATTAGTGATTAATAAGGCAAGTGGTATGGTGGTTCATCCAGCACCAGGTCATTATACAGGTACTTTAGTTAATGCATTACTTTATAGATTTGACTTAAATAGTGGAGAGGCTAATAGACCAGGTATCGTACATAGATTAGATAAAGATACTAGTGGACTTATGCTTGTTGCTAAAAATGAGTTTACTCATGAAAAATTAAGTGAAATGATTGGAAAGAAAGATGTTGAAAGAAAATATCTAGCAATTGTTGATGGATTAATTAAACATGACACAGGCACTATTGATGCTCCTATTGGAAGAGACCCTAATAATAGACAAAAGATGGCTGTTACTGATATAAATGGAAAAGACTCTATAACTCATTTTAAAGTATTAGAAAGATTTGACAATAACACATTTATTGAATGTATTTTAGAGACAGGTAGAACTCATCAGATAAGAGTACATATGAATTATATAGGTTTTCCTATTAATAATGATCCATTATATGGCAGGGGAAAATCAACTGAATTTGGACAGATGTTACATTCATATAGTATAAAATTCAATCATCCAAGGACTGGAAAAGAATTAAGTTTTAGAGTAGACCCACCAAAAGAGTTTATGGATAAGTTAAATGAATTAAGACAAAATTAAAAGAAAATTATGAAGTGTAATTTTCTTTTTTTGTATCTTTAATAGAAATTTCTGTATAGTTATTAAAATCAAGATTTTTAATTGTTGAAACATAGTAATCAAAAGTTAAATTATAAATATCATCAGTTCTATCAAGATAAGGATAATCAAAATCAATTACATTAGTAATGAATGGAGAAATCATTTTAAATATATTTTCATCTCTTAAAATTAACTCCATTATACATGCTTTCTTATCTAAGTTAAAATTATTTAAACTAAAACTATTCATCTCTTTAATTCTATTAAGTATTGCATGCGATAAAGCATCCACATCAGCAGTATAATTACCAATAGTTAAAAGAAGATAATCATCAACTCTTTTCATACCACAATTCATTCTATCAGTAATAATATTTTTATCAATCATCTCTTTATAAAAAGGAGAAGTAACTCCAAAAAAATTATTAAAAAAACAAGATATAAAAAAGTCTAAATCTAATTTTTCTTTATTACTAAACTTACTACAATTAACTTTAAAAGCAATTTCTTTATATTCTCTAGGAGTAGGGAATTCTAATATATCTTTTTTCTTTGAAACTGCATCTATGTATTTATTTTTTATTATTTTAACTTCATGCTTTTTCTTATCCAAATGATTAAAATATTCTTTAATTATATTGATAACATTTTCTTTATCAAAGTTACCAGCAACCACAATAATTTGATTATCTGTTCTATAAAATGCTTTGTATAATGCTTCAATCTCATCCTTAGTAGTATTTTCTATATCACAAATATTACCACCTACATCGAGAAAATCATTTTCACCAAATACATCTTTCATAATCATTCTACCTAAATGATAGAATTTATTATCCATTCTACCTCTTACTTCTTGAAGAATTGGCTTTTTTAATTTATTAAGCTTTTCATTACTAAAACTAACATTATTAACAGCATCAAGAATAGTTCTAATACCAACATCAACATTTTCAACTGTTTGGAAATAGTATTCTGTTGAAACTTCACCTGTCTGAGCATTAGTATTCATCTGCATTTTACCAAGATCTTTTAAAAAATTACCTTTATCATTACATTCAACAATATAGTGCTCTAATATATGAGCAAGTCCATCATTTAAATGATACTTCTTCCCATCAAGTATAAAATCTTTACTTCTTCCACCACATAAAGTAATATAGGTAAAAAATGTAGAATGACGTCTTCCATCTTTGTATAAAAATATTCTTAATCCATTATCTAAAATAATTGTCTCTATATTATTCATGTTCCTTCTCCTTTAAAAAATAAATTGTATCTAAGACTAATCTATTTACAAATTCACTGATATCTTCACAACTAATATTTTTATACTTCTCGTAATAATCCTCAAGAGTATTACTTATTCCCAAAGTACTATCAATAAAGTCTTCAAATATAAGTCCTTTATTATCTTTCTTTTTAATAACATCAATCCTACGTCTCTCAATTAAATTACTAACACCATCTCTAATAATATCAGGATTTTTTAAACTATCAATAACTTCAATTATCTTCTCCTTCGTAGTTTCCATATTATCTTTATTAATAAATGCTTTAACTTCTAGTAAGCCATAATGTGTATATGGAATAACCTGTACTGAATAAACTATTTCTAAGTCATCCCTTAAAATTTTACTAAGTATTCTAGAAGATAAAGATGTTAATAAATCTCTTATAAAATTCAAATAAATATAGTCATCCTTTGTAGCATCTTTTAACTTATATACAATAGATAAACAAGAATTATTAAAAGAACTCTCATCAACAACTTCTAAAACATTATCTCTTAATTTCATAAAGTAATATAATTCTGAATCAAAAACTTTATCTTTGAAATTCTTATATAAATATTTATCACATAACTCATTAATTCTATTCTCATAAACATTTCCCATTACAAAAATAACAGGAGAATTATCAATAATATTTTTTCTATAATAATCATATAAATTACTGGTAGTAACTTCTTCAATTAAACAAGTATTCCTAGCAAGGTCTAATGAAAGAATACCATCTTCATCAACAATTTCTCTTAATCTTATATTTTGATAAGGACCAATATTCTTTAAAGCATTATCAATACCAAGAAGTAGATTCTTCTTTTCTTTTTCAAGTTCAAATGAAGAAAAACAATTATTTTTTACTAAAGGATTGTAAATCATTTCACTAAATAGACTGAATTGTTCTTCTAATAAATCTTCTTTTAAAGAATCAGTATCAGGAATAATTAAATTAAAACCAAAATATCCATTTAAACCAATTCCAAAATATCCACAATGAGTACCAAGAACATATAATTCTTTTTTAGCAAGAACAAACTCCTCTTCAGAAGGATACTTTTTATTCATAAATTGCAACATATTTGGAAGAAGATTATTAAAAGCTAAATCTTCTTTTCTAAATTTAATAGGAAATATTACTTGTATCTGTATTGTTCTAAAATCATTATTTTTTAAAATATAAGGTTTTTTACTTATATTTATCTTCACATTTACCACCTCAAAAAAATTATATCAAAATAAGGAACCAATTTATAGTATAATAGAATTAAGGTGAAATATATGAAAACAAAATATTTTGATTGGAAGAATAATGTAGATGAAAGTGAATTAAATAAAATAAAGGAAATATTAGATAATGATGGAGTAATTATATTTCCAACTGATACAGTTTATGGAATAGCGTGTAACTGTTTTAGTGAAAAGGCAATTAAAAAAGTATTTGATATTAAAAAAAGACCGGAAAACAAGCCAATAAACGTTTTATCAAACAACTTAGATAAAATAAAATTAGTAAGTAGAAATATAAATGAAAAAGAAGAATTTCTAATAAATAAATATATGCCAGGAGCATTAACTATTATTTTAGATAAGAATGAAAAAGTATCGGATATTTTAACAGCAGGACTAGACACTATTGGAGTAAGAATACCTAAAAATAATATTCCACTAAGAATACTTGAGAATGTATCATATCCACTAGCAACGACAAGTGCAAATATTTCTGGAGATAGTGCTGGGATAAAGACTTCTGACTTTTTAAAAGAATTTGATGGAGTAGTTGATGCAATAATTGACGGAGGAGAAACAGATTTGAAAGTAGCATCGACAATAGTTAGAGTAGAAAGTGATAATAAATTAAAAATAATTCGTGAAGGAACATTAAAAATTAAAGAAATGTGATAAAATAGAATAAAAGTATAGTAGGTGAAAAGAATATGAGTGAGCAAGTTGCTAATAAAAAAGATGAACAATCTTTAGAAACTAAATGTCCAGCTTGTGGGGCATCAATTTCATTTAATCCAAAAGCTGGCAAATGGAAATGTGAATATTGTGGCAGTGAATTTACTTTAGAAGAGATGCAAAAAGAAAGCAATTCCTCTGCAACAAAAAAAAATAACGAAACTACAAAAAAAGAAAAAGAAATTCCAAAAGATGAATATTCTGCATATGTTTCATATAAATGTGAAAGTTGTGGAGCAGAAATAATAGCTGATGAGCAAACAGCAGCAACATTTTGTGTGTACTGTGGAAATACAGCTATATTAAAAAGTAAATTATCAGGAGAGTTTGCACCAAGCAAATTGATTCCATTTAAAAAAGAAAAGAAAGAAGCAATTGAAGCCTTTAAAGGATTATCTAAAGGAAGACCTCTAATGCCAAGCAATTTCAATAATGAAAAAAACATTGAAAAAATAAAAGGTGTATATATACCTTTCTGGTTATATGATTTAGATGTAAGTGGAACAGTAAATATGAATGCTAACGTTGTAACAACATGGAAAAGAGGAAGAACACATTATACCAAAACAGATACATATAATGTTAATCGTGGTGGAAGCATGAAGTTTAATAATATTCCAGTAGATGCATCAACCAGATTTGAAAACGATATTATGAATTCAATCGAACCATTTAATTTTCAAGAACTAATTCCTTATAATCATGCCTATTTATCAGGATTCTATGCAGAAAAATATGATGAAGAGGGAGAAAAAGTATTACAAGAAGCATCAAGAAGAGCAAAAAATACAGCAATCGATACATTAAAAGATGTAGATACTCTAAGGTATACTACAAAAACAGTTCTTGGAAATACCATTAATGCAAAAGAAGAAAATAGGCAATATGTATTATTACCAGTATGGATGGTAAATGTAAAATATAATAATCAAATGTATCCATTCGCAATGAATGGTCAAACAGGAGAATTTATTGGAAATATTCCATTAGACAAAAAGAAAGTATTAAAGTATTCAATAATCATATATATAATATCTGCTCTAGTAATACTTCTTGGAAGTTATATTTTATATGTAATAGGAGGTTAACATGAAAAGTAAAATAATAAATACATTAATAATTGTAATTACACTTCTATCTATTAATATAATTCCCTGTCACGCTGAAGTAAAAACATATAACAGAAATGAATTAGAAAACTATGGAGTAAAGAAAAATATTACAATAACAGATAGTATAAAAAATAATATTCTAAATACAAAAGCAGTTGACTCCGAAGATAAAATCTATGACTTTTCAGATGTATTAACAGATGAGGAAGAAAATAAGTTAAGAGATAGAATGAGAAACTTTACTGAAAAATACAATATGGAAACAGTAATTTTAACTGATAATGTTCCATATTCTTACGATGGTAAAAATGAACAATTTGCAACTGACTTTTATGATTATAATGACTTTGGACTCAACTATGACAAATACGATGGAGTCATATTATTTAGAAATACATATGAGACAAACCCATATTTTGATGCCTACGCATATGGAAATGCTCAATTATACTTTTATAAAACACGACTAAGTGATATTTTAGATGATATTTATAATGATATTCATTCGGAAAACTACTATGAAGCATTTAATAAATACTTAGATGATTTAGAAATGTATTATAGTAAAGGAAAATTAGAAAATTATGTTGTTGATAATAATGGCTATCTAAAAGAAATAAAACATTATAAAGCTCCAATACTTTTAATAGTATTAGGGTCAGGCGTTATAACAGCAATTATCATGGGAATTATGATTTCTAAAAATAAAATGATAAGAAAGGCAACAACAGCAACTGAATATTTAGATAAAAATTCATTGAAAGTAACAACAAAAGAAGATATATTTATAACAACACATACAACAAGTTATACTGAGTCAGATTCATCATCAAGTGGTGGAGGAGGTCATTCTTCATCTAGCGGATCATCAGGAATTGGACATAGCAGTGGTGGAGGAAGACATGGATAAAAATACTTCACAAAACAATAATAATTTTTTCATATAGATTTCACAAATGAAGTATATAGTTTAAATGTAAATAAATTTATGAGGTGATAGAATGAGAAAGGAAAAAGATATATTCGAAAGTATTGAAGAAGAACAACCTAAGAATAATAAGAAAAATAAAAAAGAAAAAAACAATAAAAGTATTGTATACATTGTAATTGCTTTATTTATAATTATAATAATCTATGCGTTATTTGTATCATTAAGTAATGTTGGATTATTAAATTTTGGAAATAAAGGTACAACATCAAAACAAAAAGCTAGTCTAAACTACACAGAAACATCAAAAACAACATCAGGTGTATATATAACAGATGTATCAGAAGTGGTTGATAATACTATGCCATCAATTGTTGCAATTACATCTAAATCTTTAATTAATTCAGGAAATTATGGACCAAGTTTTTTTGGAAGGGGAGAAGATCAATATACAGAGGGAGCAGGTTCTGGAATTATTATTAGTGAAACAGATGATGAATTATTAATATTAACCAATAACCATGTAATCGAAGGAGCAGATGAATTATCAGTTCAATTTGTAAATGAAAAAACTGCAGATGCAACAGTTAAAGGAACATCTTCTAGAAAAGATGTAGCTGTAATATCAGTAAAAAAATCTTCTCTTGATAATGAAACAAAAGAAAGTATTAAAATAGCAACTATAGGAGATAGTAATAAATTAAAAGTTGGTAATGGAATAATTGCTATTGGTAATGCCTTAGGGTATGGACAATCAGTAACAACAGGTGTTGTAAGTGCTTTAAATAGAGAAGTACAAATTGATAATCAAACAGCAAAAATGATTCAAATAGATGCTGCAATCAATGGTGGAAATAGTGGAGGAGCATTATTAAATAGTGCCGGTGAAGTAGTTGGAATTAACTCAGCAAAATATTCCTCTTCATCATATTCATCATCAGCATCAATTGAAGGTATGGGATTTGCAATACCAATATCAGATATTAAAAATTTAATTGAAACATTAATGAATGGTAAAGAAGATAAGTCAGATGCATCAATCGGTATTAAAGGGTACGTTATAAGTGAAAACAATCAATATGGATACCCAGCTGGATTCTATATTATGGATATTGTTGAAAACTCAGGAGCAGAAAAAGCAGGCCTAGAAATAGGAAATATTATTACAGAAATAAATGGAAATAAAGTAAAATCATTAAATGATATCCAAGATGTAATATATGAAAAGAAAAAAGGCGAAAAAGTAGAACTTACAATAAAATATGTATCTGGAAGACAATATAAAGAAAAGAAAGTAAACGTAGAACTTTCATAAAAATAGGAAATAAAAATAGTTTCGATGATTAAGGTGTATAACACCTTTTTTCTATGGTAGAATGTTAATAAGAGGACTGATACTATGACATTAGAAGAGGAAATATTTAAAAAAAGTGAACTAGATAATAATAAACTATTGGAATATGGATTTATAAAAAAAGATAATTATTTAGAATACAAAAAGCCTATATTAAATAATAACTTTGAAATAATAGTAAAAGTAAAAGAAAATAAAATAAAAGGAAAAATAATAGATAAAGAATTAGATGACGAATATCTAAATTATAGAGTAGAAAATCAAATAGGTGAATTCGTAAATACTATAAGAGATGAATTCATAAAAACATTAGAAAACATAAAACAAAATTGTACAATAAATAAATTGTTTGTGAGTGATCAGTCTAATAGAATAGCAGATTCAATTTTAAAGAAATATCAAGATACTCCAGACTTTTTATTTAGTGAAGAAACAACAGGAGTATTTAGAAATAAAAATAATAAAAAATGGTATGGAATCATCATGAATATTGATTATAAAAGGTTCTTAGAAAAAGATGGAAAAACCGATGTTATAAACATAAAATTAAATCCTGATAAAATTAATGAATTAATTAATGAAGAAGGATTCTTTAGAGCCTACCATATGAATAAAAAATCATGGGTAAGTATAGTTTTGGATGATACTGTAAAAGATGAAAAAATAATGGAATTAATCGATGAAAGTTATACCTATACAGTAGATACAAATGAATGGATACTCCCAGCAAACCCCAATTACTTTAATATATTTGAATATATGAAAAATAAAAAAACAGTAGAGTGGAAACAGCCAAAGAACATAAATGTAGGAGATAAGGTCTACATCTATATAGGTTCTCCAATTTCCGCAATAATTTATAAAACAGAAGTCTTAGAAAAAGATATAGAAAGTAGATATTCAGATAAAAAAGCAATGATTCTAAAAATATTAAAAGAGTATGATAAAGATAAATATACTTTTAAAAAGGTAAAAGAATATGATTTACGAGCAGTAAGAGGTCCACGTAAAATGCCTAAGAAATTAATTGATAAGATGAAAGAAGATGAGTTATATGAAAAAACAAGAAAAAACTAATGTAATGAGAATATTAGATCAAAAGAAAATTAATTATAATAGTTATGATTATACAGGAACAAATGCTGTAAGTGGAATGGAAGTTGCAACTTCTCTTAATGAAGATCCAAATAAAGTATTTAAAACTTTGGTAACAGTCGCAAAATCAAAAATAAATTATGTTTTTGTAGTTCCAGTAAACAAAGAATTAGATTTGAAAAAAGCAGCCAAGTCAGTAGGAGAGAAAAGTGTTGAAATGATTAAAAGTAAAGAACTTCTTCCACTTACCGGATACATTCATGGAGGATGTTCTCCAATTGGTATGAAAAAACAATTTAAAACAGTAATTGATAAATCAGCAACTAATTTTGAAACATTTATTTTTAGTGGAGGAAAAATAGGCTATCAAGTAGAAGTAACATTAGATGACTTAAAAAAAATAATAGATTATAGTCTAGAAGACATTACAACAGAATAACGTCTTTCATTTCAAATAATAAAATAATAGATATATATATACAGAAAGTAACGAAGATAATTTAGTTTTAAGTGATAAGTATTCATCCAAATATATATCTAAAACATAAGAAGAAATAACTTCATTAGAGGAAGAGTAAAAAACTCTTCTTTTTTGTTTATAAAAAGTCATAGCTGTAAACATATTCAAAAAAATTAATTTTTTATTTAAATTCTTATCACAAGAATGCATTATTTAAAAAAATAGTTGTTAATTAGAGGCTTTTCCTATTTTTCGTTATAATAAAATAGGTGATTAAATGGAAATAATAATTGGGAAAACAAGTGGCTTTTGTAAAGGAGTAGAACACACTGTAAGAGAAGCAAGCAAAATCTTAGAAAAAGAAAAAGTATATTGCCTAGGAGAAATAGTTCATAATGAGAGAGTTGTAACTGATTTGAAAAATCTAGGTATGATTACAATTAATAATATAAGTGATGCGAAAAACAATTCAAAAGTAATAGTAAGAGCCCATGGAGAAGTAAAAGAAACATATGAAATTGCTAAAGAAAAGAATATAGAATTGTTAGATCTAACATGTGGAAAGATAAAGGCTATTAAAGTAAAAATAGAAAAGCATAAAAATGATAGTTTTATTATCATAATAGGTAAGAAATCTCATCCAGAGTCGATTGGCTTAAAATCATTCGCAAATAATAATTCATGTATCATAGAAAATGAAGAGGATATAGAAAAATCTCTAGATTTAATAAATAAAAGTAATTTAAATAAAATATATATAATATCTCAAACTACCTTTAATAGTTCTAAGTTTGATAAGTTAACTAATATCATAAAGGAAAATACAAGTAAAGATGTAATTATAGATAAAACAATATGTGACGCAACAAGTAAAAGACAAGAAGAAACGGAAATATTATCAAAAAAAGTAGATGTAATGCTAATAGTAGGTGGAAAACATAGTTCTAATACTAAAGAATTAGAAAATGTATCAAAAACTCATTGCAAAAAAACATATCTTCTTCAAAATAAAGATGACTTAAAAGATATAAAAATATCAAGTAAGAATAAAATTGGTATTATGGCAGGAGCATCTACTCCTAAAATTATAGTAGAAGAAATTATAAACAAACTAAAAGAGGATTATAAAAATTAATCCTCTTTCATTTTAATATATGTTTTATTAATAATTTATCATCTCTATTTTCATATTTTTCTTTTACAAAATTATAAAAACTATTACTATTTAACCTACCAAAATTATCAATATCCATATCAGAATAACTGCCATCACCTTGTGTAGTAATATCTCCATTGGCAGTAATATAAAAATCATTATTTAAAATATAGCTATCATCATCTAATTTCATTATATCTAGAGGCTTATTTTTAAATTCAAAATATCTACCAAAAAACATATTTTTAGCACGACCAGACAATAATAAATCATCATCTAAAGTGTCTAACTTACCTGTTTTTGTATATTTAATTTTATCTTTTGTCTTTAAATACTTCTTTATAACATCTTCATTATTTTGATGATACTGATCATCTGAAAATGTAATTCCAACAGGTGCATTATGAAACTTTTCTTGATAAAATTCACTAAAATTTTTTAAAGCATATTGTGTATATCTTAATAAAGCATCAATTAACTCTTCATCATAAATTGTACCATTTGTATTAAAACCAATTGCAAGTACCTCTAGATTTTCATCAATTATCTTATTAATCGCATATATAATAGCCTTACTATTAAGTAAAGGCTCACCACCACTAAAAAATAACACTCTAATAAGATGATTATTTCTTAATACATAATCAATATACTTATAATCTATATTAATATTTTGACTATCTCCACGCATACAATGACGACACTCTAAATTACAACGTCTAGTAACTTCTAAAGCTACATTTTTAATAATTATATTCATAAAAAAACCTCGAAAATCTATAATATCAAAAAAATAATATTAGTCAATATCTAGTAAAAAAAAGACAAATTTAGTATAATTAATTATTATTAGAGGTGAATTGAATGAGAGATTTAAAAATAAAGGGAATATATAAACATTTTAAAGGAGACTATTATTTAGTAGAAGATATTGCTATAGATTCAGAAACAAAAGAAGAAAATGTTGTATATAGAAGATTATACGATGATAATTCTTTATGGATAAGACCATTAGAAATGTTTTTATCAGAAGTAGACCATAAAAAATATCCTAACGTAAAACAAAAATATAGATTTGAATTACAAGAAATAAAAAGTGTAGCAAAAGAATTTAAAGGAGAATAAGATGTAATGGATAATAAATCAGAACATAAACATACCATCCTAATTATTAAAAATAAGGATAAGTATTTGCAATATTTTGACGAAAGATGGAATAGTTATTTATTTTTAAATACAAAAGTCCAAGGTAGTGTTGACGAAAAAGAATTAATTAAATTTATAGAAGAAAGATTTAACATAAAAGATGTAACAGTAGAATATAAATTTGATAAAGTTCATTCTAAATATTCGCCAACTGCAAATAAAGAAAAAACTTATCATCATTATTTTTATCTTGTAAAAGCAAATATTCCAGAAGAAGATTTTACTATAGATAATATTAATTATAAATGGCTTAGTATGAACTATTTAGAAACAGATAAAAAAATTCAAGAAATGAATAGTGATATAGTAAGTTTTATAAAAGAAAATAAAATTTAAGGAGTGTTATATGGAAGAAAATATTTCATTAGAAGATAAAGTAAAAGACTTAGAAAAAAGAGTTCAAGAATTAGAAAATATTGAACACAAAAGAAAAACAAAAGCAATAGTAACAGCAGTTATAAAAATATCAGTCTATGTTTTATTATTAATTGCTGCATTCTTTGCATTTAAATATGTAAAAGAAACAGTAATAGACCCATATAGAGAAACTATAGAAGAAATAGAAGGCGTAAAAGATACATCAAGTGATTTAATAAATAAATATAAAAGTTATATAACTGGTCAATAAAAGAAAAAGTAAACCTATAAAAATTATATATCAAGAATTTATAGGTTTTTCTTTTTTTATATATTAGGAAAGTGCGTTAAAAAAATTTTATTAAATAAAAACGACTTGGTAGACTTGATTCCAAGTCAAAAAGATTTTTTTAGAATATTTAATTAATATAAAATATTTTGTTTTTATATTATTATAGTTAGTCAAGATGTTGGAGGTGTATACATATATAAATCTTTATTTATATAAATAATTCATAAATTTATACTTTTTCTTTTTTTAATTATATGTTAAAATAATCTATAGTAATTAAGTATATAATAGAGTAACTATCTAATAATGGAGGAATGATTATGATGAAAGATAAATTAAAAGGACTATTCGGTGGGGAAGTTGACGATACAGATAATGGAGTAGGAGAAGATGAATTCTATACAACATCAAAAGAAGAATTCCATGAACAAAATGGTATAGCAGGGTCTAAAATGATGTTACTAGAGCCACGCGCATATTCAGAATCTCAACAAATAGCAGATTATTTGAAAAATAGATGTGCCGTTGTAGTTAATTTAAAAAGAGTAACTCCAGATCAAGCAAAAAGAATAGTTGATTTTTTGTATGGAACAATATATGCTATTAAAGGAGACATCCAAAAACTAGGTGGAGGAATTTTCTTATGTACTCCAAATAACGTTAATGTTGAAGGAAAAATAAGCGAAGATAATCAAACACCAACACCTAAATCATCAAGAGGAAAGAAAGAACAAACTAAAGATGATGAGGAGGATTTCTTTTAAAAATTCAATTTATTTCTGAGGTGATTATATTTATATGGACAAATTTAGTTATGAAGCTAATGGATATAATCGTGATGAAGTTAATCAATTTGTAAATGATGTAATAAAAGAAACGGAAGATATCGTTAAAAGAGTTGAATCTCAAAGAGATGAAATAATTTATTTAAAGAAAGAGTTAGCACATTATAAAGAATTAGAAGACACTTTAAAAAAAACGATTATAACAGCAGAAGAGACAAAAAAAGAAATGATGCATCAAGCAGAACGAGAGTGTGAAATGATTGTTACTAATGCTAAACACAATGCTAGTAGAATTGTAAATGAAGCACTTATTGAGGCAGAAAAAGCAACTAGTTATGCGAAATCACTTCAGAAAAATATAAAAGCATTAAAAAGTGATATTAAAAGTTTAATAGACAAACAACAAATGGTTTTAGATGATATAGAAGTTTTAGAAGATGATTAGTAGACACAAGTCTACTTTTTTTATAAGGAGGACTAATTTTATGGATGAAAAAACAAAAAAATTAGATTTAATAGAAGACTTAAACTTAAGTGAAACAAAAGAAATAACAAAAAAAATTAATTCTCTAGATGATTTAAAAGATATTAAAAACGAAGAAGTAACAGAAGAATTTAATATTAATGATAAAGAAAGAGAAGAATTACTTGAAAAAGAAGTAAGCGAAGAAACAAATTTAAATGAAACTAAAGAAGTATCAACTACTAACAATGTAAAAGAAAAACAATCAAATAAAACAAATAATATAGCATATGAAAATAACAAAAAAGAAGAACCACCAGAAAAATCTAAAAAAGACAAGGTAAAAAATAATAAAAAGAAGTCAAAAAAGCCACTAATCATTTCTATAGTAGTAATCTTTATAATAATATTAATAATTGTAGTATTGTTATTTTTAAATAATAATAAAAGTATAGATAATAGAAGTAAATATTATAAAGCAATAGAAAATTCTTTAGATAGCGGAAAATTATCAGACACATTTGATTATGTTTTAAAGAAATTAAAAGTAGACGCAACACATGCTAAGTTACTAGCAATCGATATAGATTCTGATAAATCTCTAGATTTAGTTGCCTATATAGAGAATAAAAATCAAAATTATATTTTAAACTTTGAAGTTGATGATGGTGTATATTATGAAGAAAATTATGAAATATCTGAAATTAAAAACTTTGGATATGCATATTCATATATTGATAATAATCTATATTGGTTTACAATAAATAATCATGAATATACAGTAATTAGTAATGGTAAAAAAATAATGTCAAAAGAAGAGTTTGAAGAAAATTATTACATTGTAACAGAAAAGTATGAGAAAAAAGAAATACTAGCAAACTCTGTTGAATATGATTTAGATAAAGAATTAAATATAGATTTATTAGAAGAAAATAAAATTACAAAGAAAAAAATATTATCAGATAATAAATTAACAGAAGAAAAAGCACAAGAAATTGCTGAATCATCAAAGACTGCTAAAGAAAATGCAAGTATTAAAGAAGAACAACAAAAAGAAGAGGAAAAGAAAAAACAACAGGAAGAAGAATTAAAAAATGTAGGTTATCCAATAGATAAGTATATTCTAAAGTATGGTAAATATATGACTCTTGATGGAAAAAGTTCATTTACAATTAATAATGACCATACTGCAATATTTAAAAATGTAGAAAATGAAGAATCATGTTCATGGTCAGGTAATATGTTAGAAAGTGAAAATGGCAAAGTACCAGTAGTAACAATTACTTGTAGCAATCAAACATATTCAACTAACTTAACAGATAAAGGTCTAAAAGATAGTTATAATAATATTGAATATGAATATCAATCATAAAAATCTCTTCCAAAATAATTTTTTAAAAATCATTATTGTCAATATTTGTAAATTATGATATATTAATCCTTGTAAAACAAGTGCGAAAGACGGAATATTTTGAATTATAAAGAGAGTCTATGTTTGGTGAAAATAGATTATGAAGAAATATTTAGATCACTTTCAAGTTGTGATTTATGGATAAGATAAATACGGTAATGCGTTATAGTTATAGAGAAAATTAATTTAATTTTATTAAGTTGATTTAAATTAAGGTGGTACCACGAGCTATTCGTCCTTATAGGATGAATAGTTCTTTTTATTTATATTTATTCATAAAAAAAGAATGGAGGATATATGTTAATAAATATAATTCTATTAGTAGTGGGGTTTGTTATATTAATTAAAGGAGCAGATTTCTTTGTCGATGGAGCAAGTAGTGTAGCATCTAACTTCAAAGTATCTAAAATGTTAATTGGTCTAACAATCGTTGCATTTGGAACAAGTGCTCCAGAGTTCGCTGTAAGTGTAAAATCCCTTCTATCTGGAAGTGGAGATATTGTACTTGGAAATGTTATTGGTAGTAATATTTTAAATATTTTGCTAATTCTTGGAGCATCATCAATGTTTCATGCATTAAATGTAAAAAATAACACTGTAAAAAAAGAATTACCTATCACAATGTTAGTTACCACATTATTTGCAGTTCTATTATCAGATCATATATTTGATAATAAATTAGTAAATTCATTTACAAGAGGAGATGGAATAGTTATATTGTTATTCTTCTCAGTATTCTTATATTATCTAATAAGTATGAGTAGAAAAAAGATTGATGTTGACCAAGATGAAAAGCCTACTATGTCACTTTCAAAGTCATTTATATGGACAATAGGTGGAATAGTTGCCATAGTACTTGGAAGTAATGCAGTAGTTGATAGTGCAACATACTTAGCAAAAGCAATGGGTGTAAGTGAAAGATTAATTTCTCTAACGATTATTGCTCTAGGTACAAGCTTACCAGAACTTGTAACAAGTATTACAGCAACAAGAAAAGGTGAATATGACATAGCAATAGGAAACGTTGTAGGAAGTAATGTATTTAACATAGGAGTAGTAATAGGTCTTCCAGTTGCAATACTAGGAGGAATAGGAAAAATAGCATTTAGTTACATTGATTTATTAGTAATGATAGTATCAGCAATTCTTTTATTTATCTTCTCATATGGGGATTATAAAATATCTAAAAAAGAAGGATTTTTCTTCTTACTATTATTTGTAGTTTACTATACATACGTAATAATTGCATAAAAGGAGTGAAGTATAATATGAAGTTTAAAGAATTAAAAAAAGGACAAACTAGTGATATCGAAAATGAATACAGTAAATATTGGAAAGATGAAAATATATTTGAAAAGAGTATAACTAGCCGTGAAGGAAAAGAAAACTTTGTTTTCTATGATGGACCAATTTATGCTAATGCAAAACCAGGAATTCATCATGTATTTGCAAAAACTATAAAAGATGCATTTTGTAAATATAAAACAATGAACGGTTATAGAGTCCTTAGAAAAATAGGTCTTGATACTCATGGTTTACCAATTGAAGTTAATGTAGAAAAAAAACTTGGTTTTAAATCTAAATCAGACATTGAAGAGTTTGGTGTAGAAAATTTCTGTAAAGAATGTAATAAAGAAACTGCATCAAATATCGATGAAGTAAAAAAAGTAACTGATATGATGGGACAATTTATTGATTGTGATCATCCATATGTAACATGCGATAATGAATACATTGAGTCAGAATGGTGGATAATCAAAGAAATGGATAAAAAAGGTCTTATCTATCATGGAAATAAAGTTTTACCATACTGTCCAAGATGTGGTACTGAATTAAGTTCAAATGAAGTCGCTCAAGGCTATCAAGAAGATTCTGTAAATACAGTTATCGTTCCATTTAAGAAAAAAGATGAAGATGTATATTTCTTAGTTTGGACAACAACACCATGGACATTAATGGCAAACTTAGCACTATGTGTAAATCCAGACTTAACTTATGTAAAAGTTGATTCTCAAGGTTATAAATTTATAGTAGCAGAAAGTTTAAAAGAAAAGGTTGTTGGAGAAGAAGCAGAAGTACTTGAAACATACAAAGGAACAGAATTAGTAGGAACTGAATATGAACAATTACTTCCATTTGTAAAAGTAGAAGGAAAAGCATTCCAAGTACTTGCAGACAATTATGTAACAGCAGAAGATGGTACAGGAATTGTACACATTGCTCCAGCTTATGGTGAAGACGATAACAGAGTATGTCGTGAAAATGGAATAACATTTGTAAATCCAGTGGGAAAAGATGGTTGCTACACAGAAGGTCCATGGAAAGGTCGCCTAGTAACAGATAAAGAACTTGAAATTGACATTATTAAATACTTAAAGAGTGAAGATAAATTATTTAAAAAGATTAAGTTAACACATGACTATCCACATTGTTGGAGATGTAAACAACCATTAATCTACTATGCAAAACCAGCTTGGTATGTAAAAACAACCGCATATAAAGATAAAATTATTGAAGCAAACAAAAAAGTAAACTGGTTCCCAGAATTCGTTGGAACAAAACGTTTTGCTAACTGGCTAGAAAATATGGTTGATTGGGGAATTTCAAGAAATAGATATTGGGGTTGTCCAATGCCAATTTGGGAATGTTCTTGTGGACATCGTGAAGTAATAGGCTCACTTAAAGAATTACAAGAGAAATTGGTAGAAGATATCGATGTAAAAAAAGTAGAATTACATAGACCATATGTTGACGATTTACATTTAGAATGTCCAGAATGTCATAAAGAAATGACACGTATAAAAGATGTGTTAGATGTTTGGTTTGATAGTGGTTCTATGCCTTATGCACAATGGCATTATCCATTTGAAAATAAAGATAAATTTAAAGATCAATTCCCAGCAGATTTCATTGCTGAAGGCGTAGACCAAACAAGAGGTTGGTTCTATGTATTACTTGTAATTTCAACAATAATCTCAGGAGAATCAAGCTTTAAAAATGTTGTTGTAAATGACATGATGTTAGATGAACATGGAAAGAAAATGTCTAAGTCAGTTGGAAATATAATCGACCCAATTCAAATAATGAAAGAGTACGGTGCAGATACAATAAGATTCTATATGGCATACGTATCTCCTGTATGGACTCCATTAAGATTTAGTGTAACAGGAGTAAAAGAAGTATATTCTAAATACACATCAACTATGAAGAACTTATACTCATTCTTTGAAATGTATGCAAATGCAGACAACATCGACCCAAGAGAATACTATATCGATGTAGAAGATAGAGAACTAATTGATAAATGGTTAATTTCTAAATTAAATAAACTAGTTAAAAATGTAAGAGATGCATACGAAGAATATGATTTAAATAAAGTTGCTAAATTAATAGTACCATTCTTAAATGATGACTTCTCAAACTGGTATATTAGAAGTAATAGAAGAAGATTCTGGGACTCAGAACTTACAGAAAGCAAGAAAGCAGTATATCTAACAACATATGAGACACTACTTACTTTATGTAAATTATGTGCACCACTTACACCATTCTTAACAGAAGAAATCTATACAAAACTTACAAATGAGGAATCAGTTCATTTAAGTACTTTCCCAACTCCTAATATAGAACTTGTAAATGAAGGTGCAGAACAAAGAATGGACTTAGTAAGAGATGTATGTTCACTAGGTAGATTTGCAAGAGAAGAAGTAAATATCAAAGTACGTCAACCAATAAGTAAATTAATGTTACCAAAGAGTGATGAAATAATTATTGGAGACTTATTACCAGTAATTAAAGAAGAATTAAATGTAAAAGAAGTAGAATTCAAAGAAGATATGAATGAATACTTAGAATATGTTGTAAAACCAAACTTCAAAGTATTAGGAAAAGAATTAGGTCCAAAAATAAAAGAATTACAGGAACTAATTTCAAAATTAACAAGTAATGAAATAAGTGAAATTTCAGAAAAAGGACTTACAGTAAAACTTGCTGGAGAAGACTTTGAATTAAATGGTGAAAATACTCTAATTTCTATTAAACAAAAAGAAGGATATGCATCAACTAGTAACAATAGAACAATAGTAGTATTAGACACTGAACTTACAGATGACTTAATATTAGAAGGACTTGCTCGTGAATTTGTAAGAAAAGTACAATCATTAAGAAAAGATGCCGACTTCGTAATAACAGATCATATTAAAGTATATTATAATGGAACTGATAAAGTAGAAAGAATGTTAAAAGATTATCGTGACTATGTCATGGGAGAAGTCTTAGGTGATGAATTAATAAAAGATATTAGCCTAAAAGATAAATATGATTTAAATGATGAAGAAGCATATATTAAAGTTGAAAGAGTTTAACCTCTTTCTTTTTTTTGAACTTTATTGTAGAATAAAGACTGGTTGGTGAAATATGGAAATTAATTTAGAAAAACTTGAAGAGATATATGGAAAAAGTCTAGTCAAGGAAATGCGTGATGATATAGAAAATTTAATAGAAAACATGAAATATTTAGATAAACTAGAATTTGATGATATATATGACATAATAGAAGTAAATCCATATTTATTTTTAATTGATAATAATGAATTTATAAAAAGAATAAATAATTTAATAACTTCTCTAGGTATAGAATATTTACAAATTCTTGCAGAAGATACTAGTTACTGGGTGAACATTGAATGTTAGTAGATAAAAAACTAATTGATGAAGAATTAGATAAATATAAATTAAAATTTAATCGTAAAAAAAGAAAAAAAATAGAAGAGTCAGCAAACTATGAAGAACTAGGAAAAATACTTAATTTTTTAATAAACAATTTACATATAAGTAAAAGAAGTATAGAAAAGTGTCCAAGTATTTTATATAGAAAAAAAAGTTCTATAAGAAATAATTATTTATTTTTAGAAGATAAAAAAATATATAATTATAATGTAGAAACATGTCTACATATCTTATCAGTTAATGAAAAAGATTTAGTAGATACATATAATTATGTAGAAAAAGAATTTGGTTATGATTTAATAAATAAAAATACAACTATTTTAAAGATAAAAAGAGACTACATAAAAAATATAAATGAAACTTATGGAAAATATGTAGATAAAGAAACACTTCTTGGTATTTGTATTTGTTCACGAAACCTTAAAGAAATAGGAGAAATTATCAATATATGTACTCTAAAAAATGTAAAAATAACAAGTTCAATATTTAAACAACCACCAGAAGAAGTAACAAAAATAATAGATACAGCAAGAAACTATAATTTGGAAATAACTGGTTCAATGTTCCATCAAAAAGCAAAGAATCTAAGTAAAATTGTTGAATATTGCAAAAAACTATCTATTGAACCAATTAGTAGTATGTTTACATGCTCATTTGAATCAATAAAAGAAATAATTGATAATTGTGTAGAAAATGGCATAGAACTAAAAGGAACTTATTTTAGAAGTAAAATAAGTAGTTTAGATAAAATAGTAGAAATATGTGAAGATAACGGAATAACACCATCTATAAGTATATTTAAAACAACTCCATTTGAATTAGAAAGAATATTAGAAGTTTGTAATAGAAAAAAAACAAATTTATATGAGTCAATGTTTGGTAAGAGCTATAAGGAAGTAGAAAGAATAATTGAACTATGTCATGATAATAATATATATGAAATAACAGGTAGTCACTTTAAAAAAAGCAGGGATGAACTTGTTGATATATTTAAAGTATGTGATAAATATAATATTCCAAAGGAAGGAATCGTTTTATATAGAAATGCTCAAGAAATAGAAGATATTTATCTTTTCTGCAAAGAAAGAAAATTACACCTATATAATACAATGTTTAATAGAACACCACAAGAAATAGAAGATATAATAAAACTAGCAAATAAAAGAAAAATAAAGTTGTCTGGTGAACTATTTATAAGAAACTCCTATGAGACTGATAAATTAATTACTCTTTTAAAAAGAAAAAACGTACCATTCACTCCAATCGTCTTAGAAAGAACATATGAAGAAGCAAAACAAATTATTGAATATGTTCAAAATAAAGAAATAAAAGTAGCAGCTAATATGTTTAAAAGAACATATGAAGAAGTAAAAGAAATAATAAGTATTTGTGAAGATAATAATTTAGAAATAACAGGCTCTTACTTTCAAAGAAAGCCTGCAGAACTACAAGATATAATCGATTATTGTACTGATACAAAGAAAGAAATAAACCCATCAATGCTTTTTAGAACATATGACGAGATAGAAAAAATAGATGAGTTATGTAGAGATAAAAATATAAAACTATATCCAACAATGTATAAAAGGTCTCCAGAAGAAGTAGAAAACATAATTGATTTAGCAGCCTCTCATGGATTAGAAGTAAAGGGAAGTTTCTTCAGAAAAAATGATGACAAGTTTGTAAAAATTATAGAAAAATGTGATGAATTAGGACTAAAGCCAAGCGGTTCAATATTTAAAAGAACACCAAAAGAAATAGAGGACATATATAATATTTATAAAGACTTATTAGATAGAAATCCAGATCAAAATGCCTATAATAAGAAACCCCAAGAAGTACTAAAAATATTAAAATTATGTATAAAAAATAATATAAAAATAACAGGAACACTATATAGAAAAACAAGTGAGGAATTAGAAAGTACTATAAACTATATAAAACAGTGCTATAGTGACGAATATTTAACACCTCAAATAATAATTTATGATAAAAATCATATTGAAAAAATATTTAATTATTTATCTGGTAAAAAAATTCTTCACACAATTATTAAAAGTTCTGGTATACTTAGATTAACACTAGAAGAATTGATAGATAGAGAAATATACATAAGGATGATAAATCAAGACTTAGTAGTTGGAGAAACTTTTAATCCAGTAATGGGTTGGAGTAAAAAAGAATATGAAAAACGAAAAAAAGAACTAAATAAGAATAAATAGGTGTGATATGACTGAAGAACAAAATGAATTAAAGAAAAAAATATTAATAGGACTAGGTATATTTTTACTATTCTTTATACCATCACTAATAGCTATAATAAATAAATTTAATTATAAAGAATCAAATATACTTAATAGAATTTCTAAAGAAGAATCCTTCTTAATTGTTGTTAAAGATAAAGATACAGAGATGACTAAGAATATTGAGTCATATTTGAAAAATAAGAATTATGTTTATGAAGACCTTGATTCAACAGACGAAGCAAGGTATAAAAAGGTACTATATAAATTAGATATTTCAAGTGATGATATCGAAGAGCCTACAATAATATATGTATCTGAAGGAAAAATATACTCATCACTTGTAAATGTTGAAGATATGGAAAATTTTGAAACTTATATTAGTAATTTAGAGAATAGTTGGAGTTGATTTATTTGAAAAGAAAAGTTGCTTTAGTAACAGGTAGTAATAGAGGAATTGGTAAAAGTTGTATTGAAGACTTTGCAAGAGCAGGGGTTAATGTTGTTATAAATTATTGTCATCATGAAGACGAAGCAGAAGAATTAGAAAAGTATATCAAAGAAAATTATGATGTAGAAGTGCTAACAATAAAATGCGATATATCAAAAGAAGAAGAAGTAGAACAGATGGTAGATGAAATTATAGAAGTATTCGGTGGTATAGATATTTTAGTTAATAATGCAAGTGTAGCAAGAGACAGTCTTCTAATGGATAAGAATATAAAAGAATTTAAAAGAGTTTTAGATGTAAACCTAATTGGAACATATTTAGTAAGTAAATATGTAGGAAAAGTGATGTTAGACCAAAAATATGGTAAAATAATAAATGTATCATCAACAAATGCTATAGATACATATTATCCAGAAAGTTGTGATTATGATGCATCAAAAGCAGGTGTTATTTCTCTAACACATAACTTTGCAAGAGAACTAGCACCAAATATAACAGTAAATTGTATTTGTCCAGGATGGGTCAAAACTCCAATGAATAAAGATTTAAGTATTGAACAAATTACTGAAGAAAATAAAAAAATCTTACTTGGAAGATTTGCAGAACCTGAAGAAATAAGCAAAGTGGTTATGTTTCTAGCAAGTACAAAATCAAGTTATATAAATGATTCAATAATTAGAGTTGATGGAGGAAAATATAATAATTAGAAAGAGGTGAGAAAGTGTATAATGAGTTAGGAATAAGTGAAAAAACATTAAAACTTGTAAATGAAGCAGAAAAAGACTGCTACGAATTATTTAAAAAAATTGATGAAGCATCTTGTATGAATAGTTTAAAAGTATTAAACGCTTTTCATAAAAATAATGTTTCAGAATCATGCTTTAATGAAACAACAGGATATGGTTATGGTGACTATGGAAGAGAAATAATTGAAAAAGTATTTAAAGACGTTTTAGGTGCAGAAGATGCTTTAGTAAGAAATCAATTTATATCTGGTTCTCATGCTTTAAATGTCTGTTTCTTTGCACTACTAAGACCAAATGATTTACTTCTAAGTATTAGTGGTAAACCATATGATACATTAGACGAAGTAATAGGAATAAAAGAAAATAGTAGTTCTCTTCAAAGTTTTGGAGTAAAATATAGTCAAATAGAATTAGTAAATGATGATTTTGATTATAAAAAAATAGAAGAATTTCTAAAAAATAATAAAGTAAAAGTAATTGAGATTCAAAGAAGTAAAGGTTATTCTACAAGAAAAAGTATTGGAATAGACAAAGTAGAAAAAGTGATTAAATTAATAAAAAGTATAGATGAAAATATAATTGTAATGGTAGATAATTGTTATTGCGAATTTGTAAGTGAAAAAGAACCAACTGAAGTAGGCGCAGATATAATGGTAGGTTCTCTTATAAAGAACTTAGGCGGAGGAATTGCTCCAAATGGTGCCTATATCGCTGGAAGACATGATTTAGTAGAATTAGCAGGAGAAAGACTAACTCTACCAGGTGAAGGAAGAGAAGTAGGACCAAGCTTAGGAATTAATAGACAAATTCTTCAAGGAATATATATGGCACCAAGCGTAGTTGCATCTGCTCTAAAAACAGCAACACTTGCAAGTAGAGTACTTGAAAAGTTAGGCTATGATGTAGAACCTAAGTATACAGATGATAGAGCAGACATCGTTCAAAATATTATCTTTAGAGATAAAGATAAACTAATTGAATTTACCAGAGGAATTCAAGAAGGTTCAGCAATTGATGCAAATGCAGTTGTAGAACCTGTTGAAACGCCTGGATATATAGATAAAATAGTAATGGCAAGTGGTTCATTTACCCAAGGATCATCAATTGAATTATCATGTGATGGACCAGTAAGAGCCCCATATATTGCCTATATGCAAGGAGCTTTAACGTATCCCTATGGTAAATTAGGATTAATGAAAGCAGTAGAAAGGATTAAGAGTGAGTAGTATGGATTATTCAACAGCAGGGGTTGCGGGTGGATTAATAGCAGGAATGATGATGTTTATAGTAGTTATCATTATTATTTCCTTAGTAATAGAAACATTAAAACTAATTGGTACATGGAAAATGCTTACAAAAGCAGGAGAAAGTGGTTGGAAAAGTTTAATTCCATTTTATAATCAATGGACATTATGCAAAGTTGCAGGAATAAGCCCATATTGGGTATTAGAAATGATTATTGTTTCTATGTTAAATGCTGTCCTAAATGGAATATTAGGAAGTCCTGTAATTAGTGGTATTTTAAGTTTAATAGTGTATGCGAATACAATCTATTTTTGGGTAATACTATCAATTAGTTTAGCAAAAAGTTTTGGGAAAGATACAGGCTTTGGAGTAGCAACATTTTTCTTCTCATTTATAACATATCCAATGATGGGTATGGGAAGTGCAACATATGTTGGACCAACTCCAATAAATGACCCAGTTATGAAATTTATCTTGGACACATTAAATATTAAAGATGATGGAACTGGAAAAAATCAAAATAATGGACAAGTAAATCAGACTAATATGAATATTAATATGAATATGAATACACAACAAGCATCACAACAACCAAACTTTAATCAACAAATGAATAATCAAAATATGCAACAATCAAATTTCCAACAAGAAACAAATCAAGTAAATATACAACCTCAACAAAATAGTTTCTGTCCAAACTGTGGAGGAAAGGTGTCTCAAGGAGATATGTTCTGTCCAAATTGTGGAACAAAAGTAAATTAAATTGAAAGATTAGAATATTTTGAATATTCTAATCTTTTTTTCATAGTATTAAGTGAATGGAGGAATCAATAAATGATTAATAAAAATAATTTATGGTTCTTAACTCTCTTTAGTTTAATACTAATTCTAGGAGTTTATTATGTGACATTACCAAGCGATGTCCTAGATAAAATTAAAATAAAAGACAAAGTAGAAGAACCAGTAGTAAAAGAAGAAAATCCATTAACTGCTCTTAGAGTAAGTTTAGAAGAAACAAGAAAAACATCAAAAGAAAAATTAGAAAAAGAACTAACTAAAACAGAAATAACAACAACAGAAAAAAATAATATTTATGAGCAATTAAAATATTTAAATGAAATACAAAGTAAAGAAGAAAAATTAGAAAAAAAAATAAAAAAACAACTAAATATAAATTGCTTTACTAAAATAGATAATAAAGATATAGAAGTAATATGTATCTCAAAAGAGCAAAATAAACATCTTGCGAATAACATAATGCGTCTAATACAAGAAAATGATACAAATAAATTAAATATAACTGTAAAGTTTCAAAAAAAATAACCCACACTTAATACTTAATAGAACATAAAATATTCTAGGTGATAAAATGAATATAATTTTAACTCCTAGAGAAAAAGAAATATTTAATTTATTAATAGAAAATAATACAACAAAAGAAATATCTAATAAATTAAATATAAGTGAAAAAACAGTAAGAAATCATATTTCTAATGTTATGCAAAAACTAGGAGTAAAGGGAAGAGCAGCAGCAGTCATAGAATTATTAAAACTCCAAGAAATAACTATTTAAACGTACTTTTTTAGTACGTTTTTTCATACAATTAATTAGGTGATATAATGCGTACAAAAATACTAAGAAAAATATTTAATACTACAATAACAATGTTTGTAATACTAATAGTATTTACAATAACTACATATGAAAAAAATAATACATTAAGAACAAATGTAGAAATAAAAAATATATCTAATATCACAACAAATGAGGTGTATTTGAAAAATGAAGATAACTATCTAGTAAAGACAAATATTTTTTTAGAGAATGGGAAAAATATAATTCCAAATCTTATTAATTATCTAACTATCACAAATAAAAAAACACCAGCTGGACTAAACTCTTATATTCCAAAAAATACTAAATTATTAAGTTATAAACAAAACAATGATTTAGTAACTCTTAATTTTTCTAAAGAATTCTTAAGTGATGAGAAAAACAAACAATTAATAATAACAGGAGTAGTCTATTCTCTACTTGAACTAAAAGATATAAAAAATGTAAAAATAGAAGTAGAAGAAATTCCATTATCCGGATATAATGAAATATTAAATAGAAATATTGGAATAAATAATAAATATTTATTTAATACAAGATATGATATTAATAAAGTAGTAGTTTATTATATAGATAAAATTTCTAATGAAAATTATTATGTTCCAGTAACAAAGTATTTAAATGATAAAAGAGAAAAAATAGAAATAATAGTGGATGAATTAAAAAAGACAGAAAATAATTTAGTAAGTTATTTAAATGAAAATACTAAATTAATAAATTATAGAGAAGAAGCAAATGTCTTATTTTTAAATTTTAATGAATATTTATTAGATGAAAATAAAGAAATATCTAAAGAAATTTTAAATACAATTGCATATTCTGTATTTGATAATTATGATGTGAATGTTGTATATTTTGAGACAAATTCTAAAAAAATTGATTTTATTACAAAAAAATGAGTAGAAAAATTAAAAAAGTACTTGTTTTACAAGTACTTTTATTGTATAATCTTAGATGTCAGTTGGAAATGTCTTGGTAGCTCAGCTGGATAGAGCAATCGCCTTCTAAGCGATCGGTCAGGCGTTCGAGTCGCCTCCAGGACACCATTTTGATATTACAATCACTTCGGTGATTGTTTTTTTTGTAAATAAAAAAAATAATTTACTAAAATAAATAAATAATTAAAAAAACATGATATACTAAAACAAGAATAGGGGTTGATTAGATGCTTAGAATGGAGTCAACAACAATATTGTTTTTCTTAGCAGCACTACCAGTAATATTAATTTTAATATATATATATAACAAAGATAAAACAAAAGAACCATTTGGCCTATTAATAAAATTTTTTGGTCTTGGGATATTATCTTGTTTTTTAGTAATTTTAGTATCATTTGGTCTAGAAAAATTTTTATCATTTATGAATCACACGAATCAAAGTTCATTTGCGGATACAATATTATATTGTTTTATAGGAGTTGCCTTAGTAGAAGAAGTGTGTAAATGGATTATGGTATATCTATCGGGATACAATAATAAAGAGTTTGATGAAGTGTATGATATTGTAGTTTATTCAGTATTCGTTTCCTTAGGATTTGCTTTTTTTGAAAATATCGTTTACGTCTTTGGAAATATGGACTTTCTAACAGCAATATTACGTGCAGTCTCAGCAGTACCAGGACATGCATGTGATGCAATATTTATGGGTTACTATTTAAGTGTTGCTAAGATTTGCTCAACTAGAAATAGTAAAGAATTAGAGAGAAAAAATATATTTTTAAGTATCGCAATACCTGCACTTCTTCATGGAATATATGATTTTTGCTTGATGTCTGGATATGATATTTTCGTTTTTGTATTTCTAATTTTTGTAGTAATTCTTTATAAATTATCCATAAGTAAATTAAATGAGATTGCCCTTGCTAATAAAAAAATAAAAGATGACACAACATTTTGTTCAAATTGTGGTGCAAGAGTAGAAGGACAATTTTGCGAAAGATGTGGTAAACCGAGAGACTAGAAACAAGCAATGCTTGTTTTTTTTTCTCTTCCAAGATATAATGAAGAAGACGGAGATGAGGAAATGAAAGTATGTCTTTATACAGAGGGTGAGAAACTATTCTCAAAAAGCGGTTTAGGAAAAGCAATTCGACATCAAGAAAAAGCACTTGAAAGTGTAGGTGTATCATACACAACAAATATAAAAGATGATTATGATGTTTTACATGTTAACTTTTATGGACCAAATTCTTTTGCCCTTGCTAAAATGGCAAAGAAACATGGAAAAAAAATAGTTTATCATGCACATTCAACTGAAGAAGATTTTAAGAATGGATTTATTTTTTGCAAACAAATTTCTCCTGCTTTTAAGAAATGGCTAATAAAATGTTATTCATTAGGAGATGTCATCATTACGCCAACCCCATATTCTAAGAGATTATTAGAAGGATATGGAATAAAGAAAAAAATATATGCTATTTCAAATGGAATTGAATTAGATAAGTTTAAATGTGATAAGTCACAAAGAAAAACCTTTAGAAAAAGATATAATTTCAAAGAAGATGACAAAGTAATAATAGGTATAGGATTATATATAGAAAGAAAAGGAATAGTGGATTTTGTAGAACTTGCAAAAAGACTAAAAGATTATAAATTTATTTGGTTTGGTTATAGTCCACTATCTGCCGCAACAAAAGAAGTAAGAGAAGCAGTTAATACAAAACTTGATAATCTTACATTTGCAGGTTATGTAGAACAAGAAAAAATAATAGAAGCAATGAATGGCTGCGATTTATATATTTTCCCAACGTTTGAAGAAACAGAAGGAATACCAATAATTGAAGCTTGTGCTTGTAAAACAAAAGCTCTAATCAGGGATATTCCAATATTTGAAGATTGGTTAGAAGACGGAGTAAATGTTTATAAAGCAAAAGATATAGATGAATTTGAAAAAAAAATAGTAAAAATCGTTAATAATGAATTACCTGATTTAACAGAAGAAGCATACAAGGTAGCAGAAGAAAGAGATATAAAAATAATAGGTAAAAAATTAAAAGAAGTATACGAAAGTGTACTAGAAGAAAATTAACAAAAAAAACAAATTAAAAGGTAGAAAAGTAATTCTATCTTTTTTGTTTAATAAAATAAGAAACTTTGCTATAATTAATACAAGATAGGAAGGTATAAAAAATGAATTCAGAATTATTTGAAATGAACAAATTTAATGTTTTAGAAGATGAAAATTACTATTATGTATATAGAGCACTAAATAAAGCAGATCACGCGGATGCTCTTAATCATTTTTACGAAACAAAACAAGATATAGAAAGAATTAGAACAGATAGAGAAAGATATGAAGAAGAACATGGAAAAGCAAAATATGATAAAGAATCAGAAATTTCTCTAGAAGAAATATATGATCATATAAAAATCCATTATCTTAAAGAAACAAATTGTATATCGCTAAGTACAAACGCCAATGTTTCTCTGGATTATGGTTCAGATTATTTTGATGAATATGCTGTAATAAAAGTTCCAAAAACAGGAGACCAAGATTTAGTTTATGCAGGAGACTATATGCTTTTTGAAGTATATTTAAAAATTGAAGAAGCATTACAAGAAAAAAATATTGATAAAAGTATATTAGATATAATTAATAGAATAGATGATATGGAAAATAACAATGATATAGTTAATATAATATCAATATTATGTAAAGATAGAAAATTTGAAAAAAATATTATGTCAAGATTTCAAAATAAACAATATTTTACTCCAAATCAGCAATTAGAATATAATAAATTAATCGCTAAATTAACAATTTTAGAAGTAACTGGAATTATGCCAAGTATTATTTCTGAAAAAGAAACAAATCAGTCCTTATTAGCAACAATAGGAGGAGCTTTTTCATCAGGAGAAGTAATTCATTATAAAGACATACCAAGAGATAAATTTCAATACACTTCTAAAAGAATGATGAACTTATTTGCCATTATTCAACAACTAAAAGAAAAACATCCAGATAATGAAGAAATAAAAAATCTTGAATCGAAAGTACTTGAAATGTTTAATAAAGGCTATGATATAAAAAATATAAATAATAAAATTGTTTTTACTAATGGAACAGATACCATAGATTGTCATATTGATTCTAAAACATCACCAATTTTTTATAAAAAGAAATTAGATAATAACTTACTTACAATTGAAGAAGTATACAATATTACAGGAGGATCAATAAATTATACTCAAGCAAAAATTATAATAGAATTTTGTTATTATTTAGCTCAAGCAAGAAGAGAAGCATATGATTATTCTGACATTATCACATCAATTACTGGAAATACCAATTTATCAGAGATGATAATAAATGAAACAGTTCCAATAAATAATAAAATAATTGATAGAATTAACAATAATGGTTATAAAATATGTGAATCAGTTAATTTAGGAATAGAAGACAAATATGCTAATTTCTACTCATCAACTAATCAAAAAAAACTAATTGATTTATTATTCAACTTTGATGATGCAGAACTTGATAAACTATTAACAGATGGAGGAATTACTCTAAGCTATAGTATAATAAATAATATTCAAAAAAATAATCCTACAAATAAAAATGAGTATTACGCAACATCTATAATTGATAATATTGATTTTGATAAAATTTATAAAAATGCAATTTCAAAAGAAAAAGTAGCAGAAGAAAAAGAAAAATTATCAAAGTCACTAGGAGAATATGATATAAGTAGACTTTATCAAGCATTTAAAAACTTAGATTTATCTCATGAAGCAATTTCATATTATATATTTAATTTATTTTTAGAAAAGAAATTCAAAGGAAAAACTTTTGAAGAAATATGCAATATGTCTGATATCGATAAATTTATAGATGAAAACAAAGCAGTTTTCAATGTAGATGTAAATGTGATAACACTAAATAAATATTTAGGCATATTTGAAGATATGAATTATGTTGAAAACTCTAATATTATTTTAAGAGACTATCAGCAAAGAATAAAAAATGAAGTTGATGAAATATATTCAAATGATAGAAGATTTGCTGGTATAGTTTTACCAACAGGTGGAGGAAAGTCATTTATTGCTATGGCAGAAATGCTAGAAAGAAAAGACAAAAAAATAATATATTTAGCACCAAGAGTAGGAATTCTTAGAAATTTTAAGAAAAATATTGTTGAATATGTAGCAGGATTAGACCCAGAAGGATTATCTGATAAAGAACTTGATGCTATAGTTAAGGACTGCTTTCCATATCTTGAATTAATTTGCTATCAAAGCCTAACTTCAACAGATGAAGAAAAAATAGCATCTTTAAATGCTGATTTTATAATAATGGATGAAATACATCATATTGGAGGAAAAAGTTGGAATAAATGTATAAAGAAACTTCTAGATAACAATCCAAATTCACAAGTACTAGGTATATCAGCAACTCCAGAAAGAGATGAATACGAAGAATTAGAAGGTGAAGATTATTTTGATATGCATAATGGTGATATGATGAAGGCTATGGCTGCATATTTAGATAATTATACACCTACAGAATTAATGCAAAAAAGATATCTTGCCTGTGATATAAATGTAATAGATGCCATACAAGAAGGATATGTTGTTTGTCCAAATATAGTATCATATGATTATTATCTAGATACAACGGACGAATATAATAAAACTTTATCTTTATTTAAAGGCTTAAAAGACCCTCATGCTAAAGCAGAGGCAAGACAAGAAATAGAGAAAATGTTATCAGCTGTAAATTCTTCTAAATTAGAAGGCGAAAACGAAATTATAGAAAAATATTTAACTGTAAAAGACGGAAAATACATTTTATTTCTTCCACGAAAACCAAGAGATTATGAAGGAACAACAGATGATTATTTTGAAGAAATGATAGATAACTTTAAAACAACAATTAACAATATAGATAAAGAACCACATATTGAATACATTCATAGTGGACAAAGCAAACTAACAACAGAAGAAGCAATGCAAAGATTCGAAACAGATAATAGTGACCATATGAAAATCCTAGTAGCAGTTGATATGTTAAATGAAGGTGTTCACTTACCAAATTTAAATGGTAGTTTCAACCAAAGAAAAATAGATGGCAACCATTTAATATTATCGCTTCAACATTTAGGAAGAGTAATTTATGCATTAGATCCCAATAAAGAATTAACAGAAAGTGATATTCCTATAGTTTTTGATAAATACAATAACTATATGAATCTTGATTTTGATAGATTAGTAAATAAAAAAACTATAACATCTGATTTAGAAAAGTTAAAAGGTGCTATTTTCTGGATTGATAAATATGGAACAATTCCAAATGCAGAAAGTGCTAATAGTCAAGAAGTAAGAAAGGCAGTAACACTTCTTAAAATTAGACAAAAATATTCGAAATATAGAAATGATAATTTAGATGAACATCAGTTAAATGATTATGAAAAATACAATGTTGAAGAAATATTAAAAATATGTAATGAATATGATGTATGGAACATGAATCTAGGCACAATTACAAACGAAAGAATAAGAAAAATTGACAGAGTAAATATATTTAATGTCAGCGCTAATCAACAAACATTCCTAGAAGCTTGTAAAAAAATTAAAGGAATTGCTGGACCAACATCACTAAGAATGTGTGATAGAATTGAACTATACATGAAAATAGCGGATATTTTAACAGAAAACGGAGTTATTTTATCACCGAAGACAATAAATGCCAACATGACTATAAATAGTTTATTAGGAAATCTTGATGAATCTATAATAGAAGATATAAAATATGAACTATCAAATTTAGGCTATGATACAGATTATCCAATTTACTTGGAATATGTATTTGTAAGAGACTGTTTTCATCAAGGCAAATCATTATTTTCTGGATATGATTACAATCTTGAGGATATAACAAATCTAAGAAAATTTGGTATTTTATATAATGAAACTAGAAATGAATATATTAATGAAAAAGGATTTATCATTAATGGTCCAAAAAAACTATTAAGAAAGAATATTTGGACTGGTACATATTATGACAAAAATAATTGTAACATTGAAGGATATGATCAATATGGTTTTAATCAAAAAACAAAAGTAAATATTTATACAAATAACTACTATGATCAATACGGATTTAATATAGATCATATAAATATTTACACAAATACACCTTATGATAATCATGGATTTAATATTGACCATATTCATAAAGATACTAATACAGAATACGATGAGCATGGATTTAATATTGATTGTCTATATATAAAATATGATGCTACAACAGACAGTTATATTCAAACAAATGATTCTTATGATGAAGACGGTTATGATATTGATGGTTATAACAGAAGAAATTTTGATAGAAACAATATTCATAGAGTAACTGGTCTACCATATGATGAACTATTTTTCGATAAAGATGGATTCTATTGGGAATTAAAAAATAGTAAAAGAGTAAAAACTAATCGAAGATATAATGAAAAGATGTTTGATAGAGATGGTTACATATATGAAATAGACGAACGAGGAAATGCAAAAAGAAAAGGAAGAATATATGATAGCTATGGTTTCAGAATGGACGGTACACATCATATAACGCAAACTAAAATTGACCCAAACGGATATGATGCTACTGGTATTTGGTATAAAAAAGTAGGTAATAGATATGAATCGACTGGTTCTATATTCAATGATAAAGGATGGACGAGAGATAATCTAACAACAAGACATAACGCATATGGTTTAACTATAGATGAGCAAGGAAATCTAATGCTTGATAAGGTAGATGACTATGGCTTTGATTTTATGGGAAGATATCATTATCCTGTAGATGAAGTAGATAATGATGGTTTTAAAACTATTCATAGAGGATATATTGAATATTCAAATAGGATAATGAGTAAAGGAAAAATTCATGGAATGTATCATGATATTCATGGCTTTAATAGAGAAGGAATTTCAAAAGATACTGGAACATTCTTAAATCAATATAACTTTGATAGAAATGGCTATTGGTGGAAAAAGGACGAAAATGGTGAATTAGTTAATACATATTCATATGTTTCAGATGATGGCTGGACAATAGATAAAAAAAGAATCGTAAATATTGATGGAAAAGAAATTTATACAAACTTAGATGAACGTGGCTTTAGCATAGACCACTATTATAGACCATCTCCATCTGCTCAAAAAAGATTATATGATAACCATGGCTTTGATTATCAAAAAGTTAATTATTTTACAGGAACACATTTAAACTCAGAAAACTTTGATGCAGATGGTTTCTGGTGGAAAAAAGATGAAAATAATAATTTAGTAAAAACAGATTCTAAAATAAACGATGAAGGTTGGGATATCGACCATGTAAATGAAAAAACAGGACGAATTGTAGATGAACATGGCTTTGACTCACTTCATTTATATAGATATAGACAAACAGGAAAGAATAAACCACAAAAAATATCAGAATATGACCCACATGGCTTTGATTACAGAGGAATTCATAGAACAACGGGAAAAGTATATAATAATAATCATTTTGATATTGATGGATATTGGTATAGAAAAGAAGGAAAAGAATATGTAAAAACAGATTCTAAATATGATGAAGATGGACTAGATATAGATAGAAGAGATAAGAATGAGTTTACAAAAAATGGTTACTTTAAAAAGACCAGAAAAAAATACAATAGCGATGGTTTCATGAAAGATGAAGTACATAGTATTACTAATCAAAAATATGACTTATCAGGAAAAGATATAAATGGAGAAGTAGTAGCAGATGCTGATAAACAATTAATAAGAAGTATAAAAGAACAAATACAATTCAACAGTAGAAAATATATTGAAGACTTAATAGAAGAATACAATTTAAATGGTGACTATGACAGACTACTAGAGTCTTATGATGAATATTCAGATGAATTTGAAATTGATGATGAAGAAATAAATTCATTTATTCAGTTTATGATGCTAAGAGCAATAAAGAAAGATGAAACTCTATATACAGAAGATGAATTATATGAATATTTAAAAGAATCAGCAAAAGAATTTAAATTACAAATAAAAAATGGTGAGTTAGAGGAAATGATGAAATATTATCATGAAGCAGAACAAACTTATGGAGGTAGAGAATCATATCCTGGAGATAATTTAATAACTCATCTTTAAATAAAAAAATACGTTCCAAAAAACGTATTTTTTCATCTTATCTATACTTATATGTAGTAGATTTCTTTAGAGAAATATCAAGTAATATCCCAACGATTAACATATATGATAATAAACTAGATCCTCCATAAGATACAAAAGGCAATGTAATACCTGTAATTGGAAGTAAACCAACAGTCATACCAATATTTTGAATTTGTTGAAATATTAACATACCAAGAATCCCTGCAACAATAAATTTATCTGTATCTTGTATTTTTCTTCTAGTAAGCATAATTATATTTATATCTAAATAAAGAATTAGACCAAGAAGTACAATAACTCCTAATAGACCAAAATTAGATGCAAAAACTGCAAAGATAAAGTCAGTTGACGATTCTGGAAAATAAATCGGTGTATTATTATAACCGTGTCCAAAAAAACCAGCTGAGCCAATAGCAACTAAAGCATTTTCAAGTTGTAACCCAGAACCTTCTTGCCAATTAAAAACTCTCTCAAAACGGTAGTAAAAAGAACTACCAAAAATCTTAATAAACAAATCTTCCTTAAAAAAGTAAAGTAAGAAAACACTCCCAAGTAGACAAAAAACAATTAAAAATGCAATTGCAAACCATCTAAGTCTAATACCACTAACAAACATCATAGAAATATAAATTACTAAATACATAAATACACACCCAGTATCAGGTTGTAAAAATGTAAGAATAGATGGAATTAAAACAACAATAAAGGTCTTTAATATAAATTGAAATTCTTCCTTCATAGTAGGATTATCATAATCATTTCTGAAATTATGAATCATAGTCGCTAAAATAAGCATTAAAAATATCTTCATAAATTCACTAGGTTGAATACTTCCAATACCAGGTATTACATACCAACATCTACTATTATTAATAGGTGTTGCAAACAACAATAGTCCAAGTAATAAAACATTACCAATAATATATAATGTCCAAGTATGTCTATATAAATATTCATTTTTAAGTTTAATCAAAATAATTACCAAAATCCAACCTATACCATACCACATAGCTTGTTTAAAAGCTAAATTACCAAGAGTACTAGAAGTATAAGTTAAAGCACTATAAATTGTAAAAATACTTATTACAGATAAAAGAATAATTGGTATTAATATTCCGTAATTAACTTTATATTTAATACAAATTACCTCCTCCTTTAATATTATATCAAAAACTACGTATTTTTATTAACAAAATTCATAAAATATATAAAGGAGCAATTATGAAAAAATTACCAAGAATATATAAAAATCAGATGTCTAGTCCAAAAAATAATAATAAAAAATGCTGTTATTTAGAAAAAAACAAAGAAATAGCAAAAAACATAGCCATAGAAAATAAAGTTATAAATAAAGAAGCAGTAGATGAAAAAATAGAAAATACACTACAAAGTATATTTAAAAAAACAGGTTATCCATATAATATAAGAGTATATATAAAAACAAAAGATAAAGAATATGATACCTATTTGGTTGCTAGAACAAAAAGAAAAATAACTACTCTTGATAATGAAGTAATATATTTAGATGAAATAGAAGAGTTAAAGAAAATATCAAATTAAAGATATTTTTTTTAATATAAAAACTTCTCCAATTAGGAGAAGTCTAGAATCTAAATTAAGAACATAAGTCTATATAAGTATCACTAAGACATCTTATAGCACCACAACAACTTAAATCTAGTGTAACAAATTCATTAGTACTAGTATACTCATTAGTTGTAGTATTTAAATATAAAATTCTACATGTACAACAACAATCATCACAGTTTTCAACTCTAAGTACATTGCTTGCAACTACTTCATTATTAACTGTTATATTAAAACTCCAAGGGTTACCACTGCAGCAATTGTATAACATAATTGGACGAGTATTGTAACAAACACTAGTAGTAACAGGTCCTAGAAAAGGTTTATCACATCCTACATAATTATCACAATCGAAGTCTTGTTTTTGAAGTAATAATATTTTTTTTAGAATATCATAAATACAATTACAACATTTCTCGTTAGAATTATTATTCATTTTATCCCTCCTTTCTAAAAGTTAAGAATGATATCTTCATAACACCTAATAGCACTAATACAATTAGTAGATATAGTAATAAATTCGTTTAAAGAACTAAATGTCGAATTATTTAAACTAAGTAGAAGTAGGGTACAACAATTATTTTTAACACTCATTACTCTATAATATGTCGAATTATTAATTTCAAGTAATTCACCATTCTTTTTATAGATTTGTAGTACACGAGTATTGTAGTTGTTACTACATAAACGATTACAATTATTAGTGGAATTATCTTGTAATAGACAAATGTATTTAAGTAAATTATTCATACAATTATTTTCATCCATAGTATCCACCTCTTATCAGTATCTAATATAAATTATGTAATATTTACATTTTTGTTAATAATATTCTTTATATAGTTTATGTAAGAAAATAAAAGTATATGTAAAAAAAATATATAATTTTTTAAAATACTTGATAAAATCAAAAAAAAATAATAAAATAAATTTATAGGATATGGGTTCGGTACTCGTAGAATT
>ULLK01018424.1_pt1 | contig 38671 bp, 18 predicted proteins | sample 1951411 | NCBI WGS metagenome assembly ULLK01 (sample SAMEA4835526, study PRJEB28245) | human gut metagenome | biome: gut microbiome; material: fecal sample | place: Denmark | collected 2008 | reverse complement strand
TCCTGATAAGCGCGGTAGAGGTCGTTGAGATTGATGGTAAATTCCTTACCCGATGACTCTCTGATACCGATAATCATCTTTGCCGTGACATGCAGTTTGACATATCTGATGCCTGTTGCACTTTCTATTTCCGTAATGTTTTCGAGAATGGCTCTCATTTCTTCCAGGGTTATTTCTGGTCGCGGCTCCCTGATAGCCGGCTTTCTTCTTTTATCCATAATTATACTTTTTACTTTTGGGACAGGCGATGGAATCGCCTGGAACGGGGATGAGGCTGCTTGGTAGCTGAAGCCACCTTTTAGCCTTGCTTTCTGATAGCAGGAACTGCTCTTGCTTGCTGCTTTAGCTGATGGCTGCCCAGTTGATATGGGTTTTCTTCAATTCCCTGAGGCGGTTCCAGAGCAGGGCGTTGTGAGGAGCATTGCATTCGGGATCGTTGTCGATGATTTCCTGTGCTTCTGTGCGTGCCAGTTGTACCAGCTGACCATCTCTGGCAATATTCGCTATCTTCAGGTCGAAAGCCATGCCGCTCTGCTGCGTTCCCTCCAGGTCGCCGGGACCACGGAGTTTCAAGTCGGCCTCGGCGATACGGAAACCGTCGTTCGTATCGCACATGATATCAATACGTTTGCGGGTTTCTTCTGAAAGTTTATAGTTGGTTACCAGAATGCAGTAGCTCTGGTCGCAGCCTCTTCCTACACGGCCTCGCAGCTGGTGCAACTGGGAGAGACCGAAGCGCTGTGCATCCAGGATAACCATGACAGAAGCATTGGGCACATTTACACCAACTTCTATCACGGTGGTGGCAACGAGAATCTGTGTTTCGCCCTTTACAAACTGCTCCATCTCTACCTCCTTCTCGGCAGATTTCATCTTTCCGTGTATCTTACTCAATTTGAATTCCGGGAATGCCTGTTTCAGCGTTTCGTAACCTTCTTCCAGGTTCTTCAGGTCGCTCTTCTCGCTTTCTTTGATCAGCGGAAAGACGATATATACCTGTCTGCCGAGATTAATCTGGCGGCGGATGCTCTGATAGAGACTGGTGAGTTGGGTATCAAACTTATGTAGCGTCTGTATCGGTTTTCTGCCCGGTGGCAGTTCATCAATCACGCTCACGTCCAGGTCACCATAAATGGTCATGGCGAGGGTGCGGGGGATAGGAGTGGCGGTCATCACGAGGATATGAGGCGGATTCTCGCTCTTGTTCCACAGCTTGGCTCTCTGCGCTACACCGAAGCGATGCTGCTCATCGATAACGGCTACGCCTAATCTTCTGAAAACTACCGGGTCTTCGAGGATGGCATGGGTGCCCACCAGAATCTGGATTTCGCCCGTAGCCAGGTCGGCAAGAATCTTTTCTCTCTTCTTTCCCTTTACGATGCCAGTGAGCAGTTCTACCCGGATATCCATTCCCTGCAGGAAGTCGCAGATGGTTTGCAGATGCTGCTCGGCAAGAATTTCGGTAGGTGCCATCATACATGCCTGATAACCGTTATCCAGCGCAATGAGCATGGTCATGAGGGCCACGAGCGTCTTGCCCGAACCTACATCACCCTGCAGAAGACGGTTCATCTGTCTGCCGCTGCACATATCGGCTCTGATTTCATGCATCACCCGTTTCTGTGCTCCTGTCAGTTCAAAAGGCAGATGATGGGCATAGAACCCGTTGAAGATATCAGCGATGCGGTTGAAGACATAGCCCCTGAACTTGCGGCGCTGGTCGGTGGCATACCTTATTATATTAAGCTGCACATAGAAGAGTTCCTCAAATTTAAGGCGTACCTGTGCTTTCTGCATCTCCTGATGGGAATGCGGATAATGAATCATGCGGATGGCTGCATCGCGCGAAACCAGATGCAGACGGTCTACGATATGGTTTGGCAGCGTTTCGGGAAGAGGAGGAAGGATGGTGACCAACTGCTTGGTTATCTTCTCTATGGAACGTGAGGTGTAGCCGCGTTTTCTCAGGTTCTCGGTAAGCGAGTAGTAGGGCTGCATGCCCATCTCTGAAATCTGGAGATTGGTGGCATCGTCCATATCGGGATGGGTAAACTGGAATCTGCCGTTGAAGACGGTTGGCTTTCCGAAAACGAGATATTCGGTTCCCACCTTATAGGTCTTCATGATGTATTGGGCACCGCGATACCAGATGAGGTCAGCCACACCGTAGCCGTCTGAGAAATGGGCTACCAGCAGCTTGTTGCGCTTGCCGGTATCAATCTCATCGTAGCTGAGTATCTTGCCTTTGAGTTGTACAAAGGGCATGTCGGCATTGAGTTCGCTGATGTGGAAAACCTTGGAGCGGTCTACATATTTATATGGATAGTATTCCAGCAGGTCACTATAAGAGTTGATGCCGAGCTCCTTGCTCAGTATCTCTTTCTTCTTGGGTCCTACCCCCGGCAGGAACATGATGTCTTGGTCTAAAATACTATTCATAATGATGCAAAAGTACAACATTATGGCAAAACAGCCAAAATGTTTAACGCTTTTTTTCCGCAATTGTGGCTTTTTTATTTGTTTATATTGATTTTTCTTCGTACCTTCGCACCGAATAAGATTAAAACTTTCATGAATAGTAAGAAAAGATATATGGTGATAGCTTTGCTGGCGCTTCTGGTTGTGTCGGCAATGGCATATAATGACGAGGCTAAGCCTTGGACCTTCTGGAACTGGAAGTATGGCTCCGTTTCCAGACCGGGTATTCATGCCGATCTGACGGGTATGAAGAATGTAGGTATGGGCGGTATCTGGCTGATGCCGGTACGTGAAGCCGGCGAGTGTCTGGAATTTCAGGACGGGGTGGCACAGCTGTCGCCTGAGTTCTGGAAGATGATGGATTATTCCTTCCTGCTAGCCGACTCTCTCGATTTTGATATGGGCATCCATGTCCTGCCTGGCAATCCGCTTGTCCTCCCTGCTGAATCGATGCAGAAGGTTGTCTGGACCGATACTATCATGAAGGGCGGAAAGAAGATTGAAGGCTTGCAGATGTGGCAGCCCGAGAGTTATAAGGACGGAAAGATGCAGTCTGCCGGAAGCGAAGGTGGATATTATCAGGATATTGCTGCTTTTGCCATCCGCTTTAAAGGAAAAACGGGTCCTGCCTGGCGCAACGCAACCGATTCGGCTGCCCGGAGCGAGGCGGTGCCGATGACTGATGTGCTCCCCTTGAAGATGGAAGGGGGAATGGTGATGGGTGTCATGGTGAATGGTATCTTGCAGAATAAGTTGCCTAAGGGCTCCTGGTGCCTGTTGCGGATGGGACATACCTCAACGGGACAGACTCATGCAACGGATGGGAAAGGTATGGGACTTGAGGTGGACAGGTTCTCACCGGCAGCCGTAAAGAAACTATTCGATTCCTGGTATGCGCCGTTACTGAACCGTCCGCATGGCGATGTGGTATCGTATCTGTATATCGACCCGAGAGAGTGGGGCAGCCAGAACTGGGGCTGTCAGTTTGCCGAAGAATTCAAGGTGCGCCGCGGCTATGATCTCATCCCTTATCTTCCTGTCATGGCAGGTGTTCCGCTGGAGTCGGCTTCCCGATACGAACAGGTTCAGAATGATATCCGTCTCACCATCGAGGAACTGGTAAAGGAGAAGTTCTTCCAGACCTTCACCCGTCTGGCAGAAGAACAGTATGTTGAGGTTTCTTGTGAGCCTATTCCGCGTACCGATCATCCCGACGATATGTTCCGTGCCGTAAGCAGAGCTCATATCTATAATGAAAATCCGGTTCAGGCTGTGGTTTGTACAGGAAACTATGGCGCACGGAACGGAACGCCCGCCTTGCTCAAACCTTTGATAGACCGCCACCTGGCGCTTGGCATCAACAGGTTCATTTTCCAGCATGATATTGTCCGGCATCCAGAGGCTCGAGGTTTCATGGATTACATCACCATGTGTCATTATTATCTGCAGCAGGGCAGACCGGTGGTTGATATCGCTGTGTTTCATCCTTCGGAAAATCCCGAACAGAAGAACAGCTATCGTGCCCCTCGTGGTTACAAATACGATTTGATTAACAAGGATGCCTTGCTGAAATGGAATTTCGAATACAGTCCGAAAGGTAAACTACCTGGAAATCAGGATTATCGCATTCTCTTGGTTTCGCAGCCGGATAGTTCTCTCTCTGCTGAGATAAAAGCGAAACTGGAGGAATTGCGTGAGGAAGGTATCGTCATCATCGACAAGCCTTATCAGGCGAAGAACTTCTCGCAGTATGGCATCGATCCGGATGTCATACTGCCTGAGAATATGGATTATGCCCACCGTCTGGTTCTGGAGGCAACGGGCAGGAAGGATATCTATTTCCTGATTAATCAGGAGAATAAGGAGCGCCAGATTACGGCAACCTTCCGTACCGGTACTTCCAGAATCCGCCAGATAGTGAACTTGAACTTGCCAGCTTATGGCTCAGTCTTCGTCATCCTGTCTAACAGGGATGACATGCAGATTATCAGCCCAGCAAAGCTTCCGCTACCTTGATGTCGAATGGAGTGGTAATCTTGATGTTCTCACGGTTACCCTCTACCATTGCAACCTGACAGCCAAGACTTTCTACCACCGAAGCATCATCGGTAAACTGCTCCTTGTATTCCTGGTTGAAAGCCTGCTTTGCCAGACCGATGTCGAAGGTTTGGGGAGTCTGCACCACGCGGTAATCGCTGCGCAGCACATTCTTTCCGCCTCCGTGCTGGTCGATATAGCGCAGGGTGTCGGTTACGGCATATACAGGGATGGCTGCATATTCTTCGCGAGCCGTCTCGAAACATTCCTCGATGACTTCTTTAGATACGAATGGGCGCACGCCGTCGTGAATACCCACTACGCCATCTTCATCATCAGGAATGAGTGCCAGTCCGTTTTTGGATGACTGGAAACGGGTGTCGCCACCATTGGCTATCTGGTGCTTGATGCTGAAATGATGCTCCTCGCAGAGCTGGTGCCAGTATTCCTGTTGACTCTCCGGCAGAACCAGGATGATGTTCAATGCAGGGTCGTATTCATGAAAACGCTCTATGGTGCGCATCAGGATAGGCTTGCCCGCTACCGGCAAGAACTGTTTGGGAATCTCACTTCCCATGCGGAGGCCCTTGCCTCCGGCTACTATGATTACGTAATCCACTTTGTTACTAATTAATAGTTTATAATTTATAGTTTATAGGGCTTACTTGCTTTTCATGAGATGATCATACATCATGCCATCCTGCAGGGCAGCTACAGTTTCCTTGCTTACGAAATAGCTCAATATCTTATAGGCGTATGGGAGGGTTGCTGCAGGACCTTTGCCTGTAATCACGTTGCCGTCTTCCTGGAAGAGGGTGGCGGTATATTCGGTGTTCTCGCCGAAATACTGCTCAAAGCCAGGATAACAGGTAGCCTTCTTTCCTTCGAGGATGCCTGTGCTTGCCAGAACCATTGGGGCTGCGCAGATGGCACCGATTCGCTTACCAGCCTTGTGCTGGGCGATGAGCGCCTGGCGTACACCTTCGTGCTCGTTCAGGTTTGTACTGCCTGGCATTCCGCCCGGAATCATCAGCATGTCAGCATCTTCAAAGCTGGCAATATCCTCAAACTTCAGGTCAGCCTTGATGGTAACACCATGCGATGTTTCTACCCATTCAGTACCCGTTACACTTACAGTCTTGATGTCTACACCACCTCTACGGAGGATGTCAACCGGAGCCAATCCTTCGATTTCCTCGAAGCCATTGGCAAGAAATTCATATACCTTAGCCATAATTTATTTGTTTTTTGTCTTGTTATTCAAATAATATGATTACCTTTGCAAAAGTAAGAATAATTATTGAAATAACAAAATAAATGGCACAGCAACATTTAAAATTCGCAATATTTGGTAATGAATACCAGGCTAAGAAGTCGGCTTCGATAGAGAAAATCCTTCTTTATCTCGAAAAGAAGGAGGCTGAAGTTTATGTGGAGAATGCTTATTACGAGTTTCTTACCCGCGACCAGCATCTCGATGTGAAGGCGGCTGGGGTGTTCGAGGATTACAACTTCGATGTGGATTACGTCATCTCTATGGGTGGTGATGGTACCTTCCTGAAGGCAGCGAGCCGTGTGGGAGCCAAGGGTACACCTATTATCGGTGTGAATATGGGCCGGTTGGGCTTCCTTGCCGATGTGCTGCCAAGCGAGATAGAGTCGGCGCTGGACAGTCTTTATGCCGGTGAATGTCTGATAGAGGAGCATGCGGTGATTCAGGTGGAGGCAGAAGGTGGCATACTTGCCGGCAATCCGTTCGCCCTCAACGATATCGCCGTGCTGAAGCGTGATGATGCTTCGATGATTTCCATCCGTACGCAGGTTGATGGCGAATTTCTCGTTACTTATCAGGCGGATGGTCTGATTGTTACCACGCCAACAGGTTCTACGGCATACAATCTATCTAATGGCGGTCCTATCATCATTCCGCAGAGTGGCAGCATCTGTCTTACTCCGGTGGCTCCTCACAGTCTGAACATCCGGCCTATCGTAATCAACGATACGGCAGTCATCACGCTCGATATCGAGAGTCGCAGCCACAACTATCTGGTAGCCATCGATGGACGTAGTGAGCGTATGACGGAGGAAACCCGCCTCATCATCCGCAAGGCTCCTCATAGCATCAAGATTGTGAAGCAGCGCAACCAGCGTTACTTCTCTACCTTGAGAGAAAAACTGATGTGGGGTGCTGACCAGCGCGAAAGATAATTAGAATAAGAAAGATAATTAAAATAAGAAAAGAGGTATATCCCGAAGATGAATCTTGGGTATACCTCTTTTTTCTTACCTAAAACAACTAACTAGTAACCTTGTATGTACTAAAACTACCTTTAAAACAAACCTAAACCTAAAAACATAAACCTTAATAAACCTAAAAGCTTAAACCTAAAAAACTTAAAACTAAAAACTGAAACTATTCTTTGAACTTATTTGTTATATTCTTATCTGATAATCACTTTCTTTCCCTGGTGGATGTAAACACCGCTCTTTGCAGGCTTCTTACCCAATTTCATACCGCTAAGTGTATACCATGCATTGTCTGTTGTGGTATTGCTTATGGTTGGAGTTCCTGTGATGCCTGTTGGTGGTGCCCAGGTGGCGGTAACATCCTTGCAGGTGTATTTGCCATTACTCTGTGCAGTGGTAATCTCGTAGAACTTGGTGCTGTTGCCAGCGTTCATGTCTACGGACTGCTTCTTGTCTTTTCCCTGATTGAAGATGATGTTTACGATAGCATCCTTGCTCTTGATCTTGAAGTCCATATAGTACCACTTCTTACCGTTCAGCGTCTTGGTTGCTGTGACAGCAGTACCTGGCCATTTTTCTGTGAGCTCTCCGCTTGTATTCCATGCGTAGAAATACATGGTTGAACCCCAGTTTGTTACCTGGTCAGCATTGGCATATACGGTGATGGTATATGGCTCGAATGCCTTGACGGTATAATTGTAGGTACGGATACCTGTTACGGTTCCGTTGCTGAGCAAGCCAACCTTCAAGGTGCAGGTCTCATCTATGTTAATGTTGCTACCTGTAGCCACCTGCTTGCTCTTGGCTGTAGGGGCTGTGCCGTCAGTAGTGTATACCAGTTTGGCATTGCTGTTCTGACTGACAGCCGTAAGCTTAGCCTTGAATCCTGCCTCGTATTCGCCTGATGGTATATTGCACCATGCGGTTTCTGCTGATTTAGAAAGATAATAACGGTAGTGGTATCCTTCGAGAATCTGTGCATAATCAGTGCCTGGAGTATATGCCTTGGTGTTGTTTCCTACAACCACGATGAGTTTCGCCTTGTTGCCAGTAGTCTCATTGGCAAAGCATGCGGTCTGTGCCATCTTGTTGGTATAATTGCTCATGTTGGTGATGCCTGCAAGTTTGCGGGCTTCAATCATGCTCTTGATTTCCTGTTTGTAGGCTCTCCAGTGTGGCTGGAACACGCAAGGAGTTCCCGGCATGGCGAGCATATAGGCATTTGCAGCAAGCGTATCTCGCTTAAGAGGATCCAGCGGCTCATCTTTAGAGCGGTATTGCATGTCGTGATTCTCTACGAATGTGATGGCGTACTGACGATAAGTTGGGTCATGCATCAGATTGATATCGCTCTTCAGCTTCGACCAGTTTGGCGATGAAACAATCTTATTGTCTTTTACGCCTACTGCATCACGTACATTATAACGGAACTGGAAGTCGAAGGCTGCACTCTTCTTGTTAGTCTTGTTTATCCAGTTGATGATAGATTGGTTTCCATCCCAATATTCACCTACCGAGAATTCTACACCGGTAGCATCATTGTAGTCAGCCACGTGGGTACCGCTAAAACCCTTTACCATGTCGTAGCGGAAACCGGTATATCCCATATCCTCCTTCAGAAATGTCAGATATGCCTCGATAATCTTCTGTACGTTCTCGCTCTTATGGTCAATATCACGGCATCCTCCAAAATCGGTTCCCTCATCATAGTTATTGCTGAGGCTAACCCCGTCTTTTTTTGCCTGTGTTGCCGTACTTCCACTATCATCATTCTTGCAGATATCGGTAGACAACATCTGGTAAGTCACTCCATTGTATGTCTCTGCAGGGAAGGTGAACCAGCCGTCTGTATTGCGGTGGTTGACCACAACATCTGCTATTGCGCCTATGCCGTTGGCTTTGAATTTGGCAATCAGACTTCTGAGTTCAGCCTCAGTTCCGAATGAGGAATTCTGGTTGAAATAATAATATGGCTTATAGCCCATCACCTTTGTGGTTTCGATGCATTTACCGCTTTGTGGGAGCCATACTAGGTCGATGAAACCTTTCATGTCGTCGGCTTGTTTCTCTAGGACGCTCCATTGGGAGTAGTCGTAAGAATCCCATGAGAATCCTTGCAGCATGACGCCACTATAGTTAGCAGGCCAACCTTGTGCAAACATATTGATGCTTGCCAGTAAAGCGATAAGTGTAAAGTATATCTTCTTCATAATTATCATTGTATTTTGTGATTATTATTTTATGTTTAATTGCAAGTTGTATTGTTATACGTCGGCAAAGTTACGATTTATTTTATTAGCTTGTTCAAAAATTGATGCAAATCAAGCGAATAAATTGTGCAAACGTTTGCATTCCGGTGCGCTTTTCTTCTATATATAATTTAAGGTATATGTAGCTTTAGGAGATAATTATGATTAAAAAACTAGAAAACATTTGGCGGTCTCGTTTTTTATTGCGTAATTTGCGTTGCGTAAAAAGCGCAATGAACGTTTGTATAATGAATGATAACAAGATATGGCAAGATTGAACAATCCTTTTGTGGGCGATAGCTCGTGAGCATTTGGTATCTTCGCCGTTGAACCAGCAGTTTATCTGTACCTACCATCTTCCAGCTACGAGCAGCGTGAAGACGGCATTAAAGGCATTGTTAGATAAGCAGCTGGTAAGCAAGATTCCGACTGGCTATCTGGTTAGTGACCGCTTCTTTGCGAAATGGCTGGTGAGAGGAGGAATCATAGCCAACTGAGGAAATGAAAATTACGTCCCGATGCAGCATTTGCTACGTCCCGACGCAGTAAAAGATGCGTCCCGACGCAGTAACAGATACGTCGGGACGTAGTTTCAGAAGCATCCTGGTAATCATCAAGTGAGCCTCTTTCGCTTCATGTACGTCATTGCGCAAGTTCATACGTTTCATTGAATTGAAGGATACGACTGCGCTGGGTTAAGGATACGACTGCGCTGGGTTAAAGATACGACTTCGCTGGGTGGAAGAGGCAATTTCGTTGGCTGAATAAAGCACTTGATGTTGCAGAATGAAGTGGTTGATGTTGCAGAATGAAGTACTTGAATGAGGCGGTTGATGTTGCTGAATTTTCAACTATAAGTTGACTGAACTTTAGCATACGGTTCAAGAACGGGCTGAAGGCCCAAAAGCTCCTAGCCCAGGGCATCGCCCTGGGCTAGGGGCTTCTGCCCCTTCAGGGCGTGTGGGGCAAAACTTGCGAAAGTCCAGCTAGCCTCTACTTATTCCTTCAATTTCTGGATTTCCTCCAGTGGAAGTTCGGTAGCTGTTGATACTTGCTCATCAGAAAGGCCCATTGACAGAAGGCGGCGAGCTGTGGCTAGCTTTTCTTTTTCCATACCTATTTCCATCCCTTTCTTTTCATCAAACTTTCTGGTGGCATATATATCACGCATATTCTTGATGTCCTCGTCATACAGCTCTAGTTCCTCTCGGGAGAGCTTGCGGAGGTCGCCTATTTCTGCCAACTTGCGGAAGACTGGATACTTCTCGCTGAATGGCATCTGTTCAAACATGTTCATATTCTTCACTATATAAATCCAACAATCAAATATATCCATACACTCTGCCTCCGTGTGCTTGTCGAACAATGGCAACTGGAGGTACACAATACGCATCCTGTCGGACACTTGCTGGCGTGTCTGCAAGTCGGTAAGTACCAGATCGGTGCGAAACTCCTTTAATATCGGACTTTGCGATACAAAGTCCATGAAACATACCGTATAGACTGGAGCCAAGTGGTAGTCCCAGATTCCACGGATGCCTTGCTGCACAATGGCACGTGCCGTGTAATACAATGCCCTGTCGGTAAAGTATTCCTGCTCTTTCTTCTGCATCTCTACGATGACATGCTTGCCTTCGTTTGTGATGCAATAGACATCGAAGACCACACCGCGGTCATCGGGGCGTAAGCCAAGTTTTTCGGTCTTGGCAAACGTCACGTCCTTGATTACCAACTCGTCTTCAAACAGTCCGTTGAGGAATGTGATCAGACATTCTTTCGTGTCTTCGCTTCCAAATATCCTCTTGAAAGCCCAGTCAACACGTGGGTCTATAAATCTTGCCATCTGCTTACGCTTTATAAGGTCGTGGACGCAATATTGCTATTCGTTGGCAAAGATACGACTTTTCCTCATAACTTCCAAGGTTTTAGGGAAAAAATACTTGAAAAGGGGGAGGAGAAAGAAAAAAATAGGCGGCTCCCGGAATTGAGAGCCGCCTATTGGTTATACTATTTTTATTATGATGAAACAGATGCTTATTCTACTGTGCAGTAGATATTGTCATTTGTCTTTCTTGTTGGATACAACTTGACTGTGTTGCCTGCTACTGTAATGTTGCCGCCACCAGCAGTAAGGTTATTGAGACTTCCACCGAGGTTGATGTCCCAACCACCATTTACGCGGAACTTCCAACCATCGGCAGTAACACCTACATTTGTTGCCTCGAAGCAATACTCTTCAGCATTCCATGTCATTGGTGCGTCGCCAGCCCATTTGTTGAAGCCACCAATCATACCCATGGTCTCAATCTTAGTGGCTGTGATAGTGCCTTCTGAAAGATTAACATCCATGTAGTAAACACCTTCGCCTGCATTTACGCCGATGTTGCCATTGTCGACACCGATAGCAGCTCCACCAAAGCTTACAAATGTACCTGCACCAATAGCGGTGTCCCAGTTTCCTTGCGCGCGCTGGAACTTGAACTCAAAGCCAGCAGCGTTAGGATCGGCCAAATAAACATAACCAGTGTATACGCCCTTTGCATCGTCTACGAGAGCAAGCTTCTGATCATTGGATTTCCAACCATCAGTACTACCGATGAAGTAGATGAATGGATCGTAATTAACCTCCTCGAAGGTATAAGAGTAGTCCATCATGTCGATGGTGAGCTTATACTTACCAGCCTTGGCAATCTTACCAGGCTTAGCGTCACCGTTGGTCAACAAACCTGTCATGCTGTCGTCGACGTCAACCTTAGGACCTACTACGCCAGCAGCCCAGAAGTTACCGGCATCAACGTTCTTCTTAGGAATAATCTTCCAATACTGATTAGCCTTGGTTGTCTCGAATGTGATGGTGAAAACAGGATCATCATATACATCCTTATCGCTGTGCTTGAATGCCTGCTTAGCACTTACAGTATTCCAACCGTCAACGGCTGGGGCATCACCAACGGCTTCGACATTAAACATATCGCCTACGAGGTAATAGCCATCTTCAATAACTGGAGCCTCAGGAATAGCCTTAACCTGGAATGTTGCAGATGTAGTCATCTTCACGGCTGTTGAGCCATTGCTTACCCATGCATCAAGAGTAGCATCGATGTCGCGCTCTGTAGGACGCTTTCCCCACTTATCTACGATATAGCTTGTCAATTCAGCTGTTGCCATGTTGCCATCAGCATCAATGTCGAATGACTGACCGTCGAAGTTAATCTTATAATTAGGTGTATAAGCAGCGTTGGAAGAAGTGGGAGCAACAATGCTCGCCACTTTTACCTTCTCTGTCTTAACATCAGCCAAGTTGATGACATCAACTGGAGTTACGCTACCATTTCCGAATGATACGGCTTCCTCCTTAGGATTGCTCTGTGGGTTACCCCAATCTGTGTAGTCCTCGGTACAAGATACCATAGACATCAGCAGGGTCATTCCCAATAATATTTTCTTAATCATAATTGTCTATACTTTAAGTGATTTACAATTTAACGATGCTGAACGAACCTGTGATGTCGTTGAATGAGATGACATACTTGCCTTCTGCCAAGCCGATGTTATGACCCTTAGCCTCGCACTTACCATACATGTTGATAGCGCCATCTTCTGCACCATATCCCCAGTTGGTATCCCGAGAACCAGCAATCTTGAACTTGAAGCTTACTGTCTGTCCGGCAGGAACTTCCATCACATAGTACCAAGCGTGGTTTGTAACGCCCTCTGTGTTGTAAGGAAGCATTGGAGTGTCGCTCGCGAAATCGTCTAATGAGGTTGCAATCTGGATAGTACCATAGTTGGTTACATTACCCTCGTACTTCTCCATCTTGGCTGTATTGTCAGCTGTGTTGAGAGTGATGGTGTAGTAACCGGCTTCCGGAGCTACGATGTGACCACCGTCGCTACCACCGTTACGGTAGATGATAGTACCCTTTGTAGCGCCATCAGCGTTCATACTATAATCCCAGTTGAAGTCTGCTGGCAGAATCTTGAAACCAGCTCCGTCGCACTCGGCCTTGTCGTTGTAATCGCCGGTAAGGAAGTAGTTGGTGTATTCAATCTCACCAGCACCAGTCTTCTTATCGTAAGAGAAGTTTGGCTTAAGGAACATAGGAAGTGCGTCTACTCCAATGTTCTTGTCGTTTGCCCACTTAGCGCCGAACATGTTACCTACAAGATACCACATTGTTGGAACAGCATCCTTCAGTTCTATATAGTAAGGCTTTACGTTGAGCTTTACTGAGTTTGAAGCGACAGGATTCAGACGGCTTGTGCCCTCAAGGATGTAAGCGTTAACACGAACGTACATCTCCTGCTCGGCAGGAACATTCTCTTCTGTCCATTTAAGTATCTTTACCAATGCCTTGTCCATTTCTTCTGCAGAGGCAGAAATATTACATTTCTGTGTGGTGTTGCTAAGAACAGCGTAGTCTGGCACCTTTTCTCCACTCTCGTCTGCAGCAGCTTCATCAGTAGAAACTGTGAAGCTGTTGGTTGGAGATACTTGCACCTCGTATGTTGCGTTGATTGGGGCATTGTCTGCTGTGTACTTAGGCTGTGACCATGTAAGCTCAAGACCAGTAGATTTTTCCAAATCAATAGTCGCATTGGCATATGCAGGAGTGTTCAACACAAACTCTTTAGGCTGAATCAGCGTTGGGTTAGAGTCGTTGTCATCCGAACATGATGCGAATAAGCTGATGATGCCGACAAGCAGAGCACCAATTATATATTTATTCTTCATATTGCGTTTTCTTTAATAATTCTTTTATACTTTAGTTTTGAACCTCGTTGTATCCATCAATCTGTGTCAAGTTCTTGTTAGAAAGAACCTCTGAAGATGGGAGAGGATATACATTATAGGTCTTGGCGAAGGTTGTACCATTAGTACTACCACCCTTAAGTTCCCAATTGTATGTAGCCTGACTGCCACCAAACTGATTGAAACGGATCAAATCGGTACGGCGGAGACCTTCGCAATACAACTCACGGGCACGCTCATCGAGCACGTCGTTAAGAGTATAAGAAGCACGTACGCCTGCGTGGGCACGGTTGCGAAGAGCATCGATATACTTCTTTGCCTTAGCCGAGCTTTCACCATTGAGGTGCATCTCAGCCTCAGCTGCATTGAGGTAAGCCTCAGCTACACGGAAGAGGAAGAAGTCTATATCTACGTTATAGCTGTCGTGAGGAGTACCACCATTAGAATAGTTGTTATTCCATTTTGGTGTTGCAATACCCTTGAAGAACTTATCGTTAGCACCAATCTCTAAAGTACGATCGCCGTCACTGTTGCCTTTACCCCAAAGGATAGCACGGTCATCAACGTTCATAGCACGGATTTCGGAAGCTGACTTGTTTACCACAACTTTTGGATCGGTAAAGAACTTCTCTACGAATTGTGGACGAACACGCATACCTGCCCATCTGGCAGTAGTGGCAGCATCCTTATCTGTAACAGTCTGCATTGTAGTATCCCAAAGAGCTGCAACAAAGAACGTCGAGCCACCGTTTCCCTGAGTCTTGTCACCATCTTGCATCAAAGGCAGAAGAGCCTCGCAGCTTGCACCATTTGAACCATTGTCGCCCATGAAGAGCAGGTCGTATGGCTTGTAGCCATTAGCTTTAGCCTCATTAGACATCTTGCTGTCATCGAAGAGCTTATAGTCTGAATTGATAACCCTCTCAGCATATTCGAGAGCCTTATCCCAATATTGATTGTTCTGACCATCGTTGTTGAGGTATGTACCGGCATTGAGGTACAGACGGCTCAAGAGCAACCAGCATGTGCCTTTGTCTACGCGGCCATAGTCTGGATCTGTATCAGTCTCTGGCTTTGCCTCCAACAGGTCTGGCTCTGCAGCAAGCAATTCGCTTTCTACCCAGTTGAACAAGAACTCACGACCTAACTGAAGAAGCTCTGCGCGAGTATATGTTTTGCCTTCCTCAAACTTTGAATTGTAAGAGTGTGCTTGACGTGGTGTTTCTGGCGAAATCTTGTCAATGAATGTCGGGTCTCCAAAGAAGTCGAGCATCAAGAAATAGCTATAGGCACGAAGTACACGTACCTCTGCATACTTAGTTTTATCCTCTTGGGCTGCGTCGAGGCTCAAGAAATGATTCTCGTAAGAGATGTTCGACATCAGACGATAGTAGAGGTTCTTCAGAGTGGCATTACCAGATTCGAACTTATTTTTTGTTACATCCTCAATACCGCCATCTGACCACCAGCAGGCGGCTTCGTCGGTAGGTAACTCGTTGAAGTTGAACAGGTTGCGGAGCAAGCATGACTTACCTGCGTCGTCGATAGAGAAATCGGCATTACCGTCATTACCCTCCATGATAAGACCAGCATAGCACTTGCTGTATAAGCCCGTAATATTAGGATTGGCATCAACAGTAGGGTCAATGTTTCCCTTGTTCAAGTCATCCATGCAAGAGCTCAAGCTTGCTGAAAGCAGAAGAGCTGCTGCTGGGGCAATTATGTTGAATTTATTGAGTTTCATATCGAAATCTATTTTAAATTGTTAGAAGTTAAGGTTCAGACCGAGCAGGAATGTGCGGCAACGAGGATAGATGTTGTCGTCCTTACCTGATGTTACTTCAGGATCAATACCTTTATACTTGGTGATAGTAAACACGTTAGAGCATGAGGCGTAGATACGGCCAGAGATGCCCTTGTAGTTGCCACCCTTCAGCAGATTGTTGAAGTTATAGCCCAGTGTGATGTTGTCGCACTTCAAGAAGCTGCCATTCTGTACGAAGTAGTCGGTAAGAGGATAGTTGTACGAAGTCCAGCCAAGAGCTACTAACTCCTTTGTGGTATTTTTATAATATCCCTTTGCACTACATACCTCTTTTGTATTTATCGCACCTTCTGCGTATCCATTATAGAGATAGTTTCCGAAGCTTGCACGGAAATTACTGCCGAGATCCCAGTTCTTGTATGCAACCTTGAAGCTGAAACCGCCTGTCCAAGGAGCCACGATATTCTTATAGAAGTATCTGTCGTTCTCGTCTATTGTACCATCGCCATTACGATCTACGTAGCAACCCATGATTGGACGTCCGCTCTCATCGTAAACCTGCTGGTAAACCAAGAATGAGTTGGCTGGCTTTCCTACCTTATGATAGGTAATCGCCTGATTCTGACCTACCTGCATGCCTGCCTCCATCAAATCACGACCGCCTGCAAGTTCGGTAATCTCGTTCTTGTTGTAAGCAGCGTTGACGCTCAATTCTACAAACCAGTCCTTGGTTTGGATAGGACGACCTGTGATAGCTACCTCAAAACCCTTGTTTTTCAATGTACCTGCATTCATCAAGAGAGCATTGTCAAAGTTCTGACCTGCAGCGATGGTTGTTGTGCTGAGCAAGTCGGTTGTCTTGCGGATATAACCATCAAGGTTGATGGTGAGTCTCTGGTCGAACATACCATAGTCGAGACCTACGTTCCATGTAGTAGTCGTCTCCCAAGTCAATTCGTCATTGTATGCCAATGGACGGTAGAGTATTCCTGGGTTGTTGGCAATACCACCGATTGGATAGAGGTGGTGATTACTTGTACTCTTCTTATAGGTAGCGGTGTAGTACTCTTTACCTGTATCCTGCTGACCGGTCTTACCCCAACCAAGTCGGAGTTTCAAGTCGCTGATAGCATCAATATCTTTCAGGAATTTTTCGTCTTTGATGCGCCATGCGAAGGCTGCTGATGGGAAGAAACCCCAACGGTGTCCGTCTGTAAAGCGGCTTGAGCCATCATAACGGGCAGTGAATGTAAGGAGATAACGGTCAAGCAAAGAATAGTTGGCACGTCCATACCAGCTCACGAGGTAAGTCTGTCCCTTCCAGTTGCTTGTATCGTAAGACTTCACGGTTCCTGCAAGAGCTTCGCCTGCATCATTCTTACCTTCGTAGGTAGATGGATACATAGACTTGCTCCACTGGTCTCCCCAATATTTCATGTGGCTATATTCGTAACCAGCCATGATGTCGAAGTGGTTAGCCTTGTTGAAATCCTTGGTGTACTGAGCATAGGCAGTAGCTACAACGTTATACTTCTTCTCCTTATTTTCGCTGTTGCCACCATAGTAGAATCCGTATGTAGATTGTGGATTGTTGGTGTTGTACTCTCCACCAGTGCTATATTCTCCAGCTATGTTGGCGTGAAGATGAAGGTCTTCGAAACCATGTATCTTATAGTCTGCCTCTACATTACCCAAGAGAATATGCGCACTCTTGTAGAAATCGTAGTTTTCAACTTTTTCTACAGGGTTTGTTGGAGCATCGTCGTTGCGGTTATATGGGAATGTAGGGTCATATGAGGTAGTAGGTAATGCCCACTGCCAATAGCCACCCCAGTTCTTGAATTTCTCATCACTACTCTTAACAGGACGAGTAGGATCCATAGAGACAGCTGCGCCTACTGCATCCTGTCCACCTGGATTTGTTTTTGAGTAAGAATACTTACCGTTGACATTAATGTTAAGGTGCTTGTCGAACAATGATGGATTGATGTTGAAACCGGCAGTAACTCGCTTATAGTCAGAACCCTTCAGGATACCTTCCTGACCGGTGTAACCAACGCTGACACGATAAGGCATTGACCATGATTTCTTGCTGATGCCACCTGTTAAACTTACATTATGCTCATGGCTGACAGCTGCACGGTAAATCTCGTCCTGCCAGTCGGTATCGTATGTGCCGGCAGAATAATCTGGAGTTCCATCTTCATTGAACTTCTTCCAGCCTAAACCTTTGTAGGCAGAAGAATCTTCACCATAATAGTTCTTGATGAAGTCTGTATATTCGGAAGCATTCATCACATCCATCTTCTTGGCAACAGTACTTACCGAAAGTGTACCATTGTAAGAAACCTGTGGCTTCTGGCCGCTGCGACCCTTCTTGGTTGTAATGATGATGACACCATTAGAACCACGGGAACCATAGATGGCTGTAGCTGAAGCATCCTTCAATACGGTGAAGCTCTCGATATCGTTAGGATTGACAAGAGAAAGAGGGTTGTTTACACCTTTTGTATTATTGTTATCCATAGGCATACCATCGATAACAATCAATGGGTTGTTGCTCGCAGTAAGAGAAGCACCACCACGGATACGAATCTGTGCACCATCACCAGGAGCACCCGTTGATGAGTTGACATTTACACCGGCAATCTTACCCTGGATCATATCCTGTGCAGAAGTAATGATACCATGGTTCTTCTCGTCTGGCTTGATAGCTGTAACGGAACCTGTCAAGTCGTTTTTCTTAGCTACACCATAACCGATGACAACGACTTCATTCAAAGCCTTTGAGTCATCTTCCAAGGTAATGTTCATGTTACTAGATGCCTTCACTGTCTGCGGTGTCATACCCAGATAGGTGAATGTAATCTTGGCACCTGGCGCTGCATCAACTGAGAAGTTACCATCCATATCGGTAATGCCCACTGCCTTACCGTTAACTGTAATGGTAGCACCCATGATAGGCTCACCAGAAGCATCCTTCACATGTCCCTTAACTGCATTTGTCTGCGCAAAGGAACTCACCGTCAGAAGCAGACCGCTTGCTAGGGTCAACGCTCTGAGAGGCAATTTAATTTTTACCTGCTTCATCATTTGCTTGATTTTTAAGTTAATGAATTATATTTATTTATCTACTTTTTCTTCTTTTCTTCTTGGCTTAAGTTGTTGTCGTTCCTACTCAAAATGCCGTTCAGGCTATTTTCGGGGTCTTTCTGGCATCTTACTTATATTATATTTAAGGTAGGAATGGGGCGCTTGCCCATAAACTTGTCGTTTCTGTGTGCAAAATTAAGTTCTTTTCTCTAATGTTGTACTATTTTTGTGTTAATTCCGTTATTTATTTTGTGCAAACGTTTGCACAAAAATTACTTGATTTAAGTCAAGAACTTTGAACTGATATTGAGGATATTTCGTAATTTTGCAGCACAACTAATAGCAATGGGCGATAAAGAAACAATAACAATGAAAGATATTGCTCGCGATCTGGGCGTAAGTGTTGCCACAGTGAGCCGGGCATTGAAGGACAGTTCTCGTATCAGTACTGCCCAAAAGGAGCGTATTCAGAAATACGCGCGTGAACATAACTTCTTTCCTAATTTCCTGGGTGAAGCTTTAAGACATAATAAGGTGAAGCCGATGAAGGTGATTGGAGTTATTGTGCCTCAGGTGGTACACTATTACTTCATGTCGGTGCTTTCGGGTATAGAGGAAGAGGCTAGAGCCAGAGGTTACCGTGTGATGGTGGCGCAGAGTAACGAGCGTTACGATAAGGAGGTGGCCATCTGTGAAGACTTCTATCAGAACAAGGTTTGTGGCATCATCGTTTCACAGGCGAAGGATACCAAGCAGTATGACCATTTCGAAAAACTGCTGCAGAATGGGGTGCCGCTCATCTTCTATGATAGAATATGTACGGGCGTGAACTGCTCGCGAGTGGTGGTAGATGACTATATGGGTGCCTTTACTGCCGTTACCCACATGATTGATACGGGCTGTAAGAAGATTGCCTTCTACGGCTCGCCGATGAATCTGGAAATCTCAAAGAACCGATATAACGGTTATCATGATGCGCTGGTAAAGCATGGTTTGACGGAGAACCCTGACTGGGTGAAGATCTGCGATGACCGTGCCAATGCCGAAGCAATAACGCCGGATATTCTGATAGAGGAAGATCGTCCGGATGCTTTCTTCGCCATCAATGATGATACGGCAATCGGCATCCTCTATACCGCCAAGCGGATGGGGTTCAAGGTGCCTGAAGAAATCAGCATCTGCGGATTCACCAATGGTGACCGTGCCAAGGCGTGCGACCCGATGCTTACTACGGTTGAGCAGCGAGGTGTAGCCGTAGGCGAGGAAGCTGCCAATATCCTGATTGGTCAGGTGGAAGGCTCCATCCCTAGAGATGATGTGGAGAAGAGAGTGGTGAGAACACGACTCGTGGTGAGAGGAACAACGAGATAAAAATATAAAAACAATATAACGATGAAACAAAAACCTGATTTAAGTTTCTGGAAGCTCTGGAACTTGAGCTTCGGATTTTTCGGAGTACAGATTGCCTACGCCCTACAGAGCGCCAACATCTCCCGAATCTTTGCAACGTTGGGTGCTGATCCACACAACTTGAGTTATTTCTGGATTCTCCCTCCTCTGATGGGAATCCTGGTACAGCCTATCGTGGGCACGTTGAGTGATAAGACGTGGTGCCGCTTCGGTCGCCGCATCCCTTATCTCTTTGTGGGTGCTACGATTGCCGTCCTGGTAATGTGCCTGCTCCCGAATGCCGGTTCGCTCGGACTGACCGTGAGCGGTGCGATGCTCTTCGGACTGATAGCGCTGATGTTCCTCGATACGAGCATTAACATGGCGATGCAGCCGTTCAAGATGTTGGTAGGCGATATGGTAAATGAAAAACAGAAGGCAAAGGCTTACTCTATCCAGAGTTTCCTCTGCAATGCCGGTTCTGTAGCCGGATATATCTTCCCATTCCTCTTTACCTTCCTCGGTATCAAGAATTATGCTGAGAAGGGTGTGGTTCCTGATTCTGTCATCTGGTCGTTCTATATCGGTGCGGCTATCCTGATTCTCTGTGTTATCTACACCACGATGAAGGTGAAGGAGTGGAATCCACAGCAGTATGCGGAGTATAATGAAGCGAAGGGGGAAGAGGGAAGAGTGAAGAATCCTAATGCTGAGGCTTCTGAAGACAAGGCCGGTTGGATTACTTTGCTCCGCAAGGCGCCATCTACCTTCTGGAAGGTGGGACTGGTTCAGTTCTTCTGCTGGGCTGGTTTCCTTTATCTCTGGAATTATTCTACGGGAGCCATCGCTGAAACCGTATGGAATACGACCGATCCTGCTTCTGAAGCATTCCAGGAGGCAGGCAACTGGGTGGGCATTCTCTTTGCCGTACAGGCTGTAGGTAGTGTAGTCTGGGCTGTGATTCTCCCTCAGTTTAAGAATACGAAGGTGGCATACGCTGTCAGTCTGGTTATCGGTGGTGTGGGTTTTGCCCTGATACCTTTCCTGCATGACCAGTATCTGCAGTTTGTTCCGTTCCTGATGATTGGTGCCGGTTGGGCAGCCATGCTGGCGATGCCTTTCACCTTTGTTACCAATGCTTTGCAGGGATATGGTCACATGGGTGCTTATCTCGGTCTGTTTAACGGAACCATCTGTATCCCTCAGATTGTGGCTGCTATCTGCGGTGGAATTGTCTTGAGTCTGGTGGGTTCTCATCAGAGCGATATGATGATTGTGGCAGGTATCCTGCTGATTGCGGGTGCACTGTCTGTGAGTATCATCAAGGATAAGAAATCAGAATAAAATGTGATGAACGATTAATTATTGTTTCTACAGAGTAGGGGTAGTGCAAACGTTTGCACGATTTGTGAGAAAAAATATGCAAATTTCAGATACGTTTTTCGCTCGTTTTTCTTACCTTTGTAGCATCAAACATAAATTATAACATTTTCAAGAGCCTTTAAGAGTCTTATGACAGTACAGTTTAATATTGAATATAAAGCAATGTTCGGCGAACAGATCGTCGTAAACATTCAGACGGAGGAAGGTGAACTGAAACTTCCTCTCGAGACAACAGATGGTGAAAGATGGGCATGCGACTGGTGTGTTGAGTCACCAGAAAAATCGTATACCTATTATTATAGTGTAGAACGTGAAGGAAGAGCAGTCAAGACCGAATGGCTTATGATTAAGCATCAGCTCGATGTAAATGCCAAGAAGGCTGCGGTTTATACCCTTTACGACCACTGGAAGGTTATGCCGGAGGATGCTTACCTCTACAGCAGTGCCTTTACCGATTGCATCAATCATCAGGCTCCACAGGAGATGAAGCTGGAAATGGGCAGCAAGATTGTGCGTCTGATAGTCCGTGTTCCTCAGCTTCGCGATGGTGAGCGCCTGGGTGTATTGGGTGCAGATAAAGCTTTGGGTGCCTGGGATGTGCAGAAGATTCTGCCGATGACTCAGCATACTTATAATGAATGGGTGGCTGATATTGATGCGACTCATCTTGAGGGCAGCCATCTGGAGTTTAAGTTCGTTGCTTTCAGAAATGCAAAGAATAATCTTCTCTGGGAAACCAGCATGAACAGAACCGTGGATTTGCCGGAGATGAAGGCAGGTGAGTTGGTATCTTATGAACTCGACCAGGCTTTCTTCGCTCTGTATAACCGCAAACTTGCCGGAACGCAGGTGCCTGTATTCTCATTGCGTACCTGTAAGAGTGCCGGTATTGGTGACTTCGGTGACCTGAAGACCATGATTGATTTTGTGGCTTCTACTGGTCAGAAGGTGCTCCAGCTCCTTCCTATCAATGATACCACCATCACCCATACATGGACCGACAGTTATCCATACAGCTGCATCAGCGTCTTCGCTATTCATCCGCAGTATGCCGACCTCCATGCTCTCCCTGAGCTGAAGGATGCCAAGGCTCGTGCTGAGGCTGAGAAGACACGTGCTGAGTTGAACGCACTGGATAAGATAGATTACGAGAAAGTAAATGATTTCAAGATAAATTACTTGCGCCAAATCTTCAATCAGGAAGGTGAAAAGATGATGAAGACAGCCGAATACAAGGCTTTCTTCCAGGATACTGAACTGTGGCTGGTTCCTTACGCACAGTATTCATACCTGCGTGATAAGAATGGTACGGCTGATTTCAACCAGTGGCCAGATCATCAGGTATGGGATGAGGCTGAGCGCAAGGCGCTTGCCGACCCTAAGACTGCTGCTTACAAGAACGTGGCGTTCTTCTATTTCGTACAGTTCGTACTGGACCGCCAGATGCAGGAGGCTCACGAGCATGCCAAGGCTAAGGGCGTTATTTTGAAGGGTGATATTCCAATCGGTGTAAACCGCAATGGTTGCGATGTATGGACGGAACCTAAATACTTCAACCTCAATGGTCAGGCGGGTGCTCCACCAGATGACTTCTCTGCCAATGGTCAGAACTGGGGATTCCCTACCTATAACTGGTTTGAGATGCTGAAGGATGGCTGCCAGTGGTGGAACCGCCGTTTCCAGAACATGGCAAGATACTTTGATGCTTACCGCATCGACCACGTATTGGGCTTCTTCCGTATCTGGGAGATTCCGGTACATAGCGTACATGGATTGCTCGGACAGTTTGCACCGGCGCTTGCCATGAGCCGTGAAGAGATAGAAAGCTATGGTTTGCACTTCCAGGAAGACCGTTTTACCCGTCCGTTCATTACCGATTGGGTATTGGACCGTATGTTCCATGAGCGTGCCGGCGAGGTAAAGGAGAAGTATCTCGACCGTCTGGATGACGAGCGTTATCAGATGAAGCCTGAGGTAGATACCCAGCGCAAGGTAGAGGCTCTATTTGCTGATGCAACAGATGAGAAGGAACTCTGGCTGCGTGATGGCTTGTATGCCCTGATCAGCGATGTACTCTTCGTACGTGATCATACCAACCCTGGCGTCTTCCATCCACGTATCTCAGCCCAGCTCGACTTTATCTACGAGTCGCTATATGATAATGACAAGGCTGCGTTCAACCGCCTTTACAACGACTATTTCTATCGCCGCAACAACCAGTTCTGGTATCAGGAGGCGATGAAAAAGTTGCCTAAGCTGGTTCAGGCTACCCGCATGCTGGTTTGTGCCGAAGACCTCGGTATGGTGCCAGACTGTGTGCCTTGGGTAATGGACGAGTTGAAGATATTGAGTCTGGAACTCCAGAGCATGCCAAAGGATCCATCGGTTAAGTTCGGACATCTGAGCCGTAACCCATACCGCTCGGTATGTACCATTTCGAGCCACGATATGCCTACTCTGCGCATGTGGTGGGATGAGAATATCCAGCGTACCCAGGAGTATTACAATACGATGCTCTACCGTCAGGGATCAGCACCTCATCCACTCCCAGGCTGGTTGGCTAGCGACATCATCAGCCGCCATCTTACCTCTCCATCCATGCTCTGCATATTGAGCATCCAGGACTGGTTGGCTACCGATGAGGCTCTTCGTCTGCCTGATGCCGATGCTGAGCGTATCAATATCCCGGCTACCCCTAAGCATTACTGGCGTTACCGCATGCACCTCAACATAGAGGATCTGGCTGCAGATAAGCGTTTCGTGCAGAATATCACAGAAATGATTTCGCAGTCTGGAAGATGCTAACTAACATGATTATATATAGTGCAAACGTTTGCACACTCATTTGCAGAAAAATACCCTCCCAAAACGTGGAGGGTATTTTTGTTTTTTGTATCTTTGCACTATCTTAAGAATAAACAGATAATGATTGAGATAAACTAACGAAGATTCAAAAAAAGAATAAACAACAACTGAACAGTATGAAAAAACTGAATGTATTAGTGATGGGTCTCTTGCTTCCTATGTTGGCAGCAGCCCAGACCGTAAAGTCGCCTAACGGCAACGTCTCGGTAACATTCTCTTTGACCGAAAAGGGACAGCCTACCTATGAGATGAGCTATAAGGGAAAGACTGTATGCAAGCCATCCCACTTAGGATTGGAACTGGCTAAGGATAAACATGCCTCTAAGGGCATGGAGGAAACCAGCCTGATGGATGGTTTTACTGAAACCGGCAGCAAAACATCGACTTTCGATGAAACCTGGAAGCCGGTATGGGGCGAGACCGCCACCATCCGCAACCATTACAACGAGATGGAGGTAAACCTGAACCAGGCTGCTTCTAAGCGTAACATCACCATCCGTTTCCGTGTATATGATTATGGTATGGGCTTGCGCTATGAGTTCCCACAGCAGGAAAGTCTGAATTATTTCGTCATCCAGGAGGAGCATACCCAGTTTGCCATGGCAGGCGATCATACCGCTTACTGGATTCCTGGTGATTATGATACACAGGAGTATGATTACAACATTACTCCATTGACAGGCATTCGCCCAATTATTGCGAAAAACCGTGAAGCTTACAAGAGCAATTCATCTACCACCGTCTTCTCTGATACCGGTGTTCAGACCTCTCTCCAGATGAAGACCAAGGACGGACTCTACATCAACATCCATGAGGCTGCCTGTCTGGATTATCCTACCATGCACCTCAATCTGGACGAGAAAACATTGACCTTCGAGTCTTGGCTTACTCCTGATGCCGTGGGCAGAAAGGGATTTATCCAGACTCCATTCAATACCCCTTGGCGTACCGTGATGGTAAGTGATGATGCCCGTGATATGCTTTCATGCAAGTTGACATTGAATCTCAACGAGCCTTGCAAGATTAAGGATACATCCTGGATTCATCCTACCAAGTACTGCGGTGTATGGTGGAACATGATTGTGGGTACCAAGACCTGGAGCTATACCAACGATCTGCCATCTGTGCGTCTCGGTGTTACTGATTACAGCAAGTGCAAGCCTAACGGTACTCATGGTGCAACCAACGAGGAAGTGAAGCGCTACATCGACTTTGCAGCCAAGAACGGTTTGCAGGAAGTATTGGTAGAAGGCTGGAACGAAGGTTGGGAAGACTGGTTCGGTCACCAGAAGCTCGATGTCTTCGACTTCGTGACTCCATATCCAGACTTCGATATCAAGATGCTCAACGACTATGCTCACTCTAAGGGCGTGAAGCTGATGATGCACCACGAGACATCTTCTGCAGCTCTCAACTACGAGCGCCACATGGAAGATGCCTTCAACCTGATGAACAAATATGGTTATGATGCCGTGAAGACCGGTTATGTGGGAGATATCATCCCAAGAGGTGAGTATCACTACAGCCAGTTGATGAACAATCACTACCAGCGTGTCATCGAGACCGCTGCCAAGCATCATATCATGGTAAATGCCCACGAGGCAACCCGTCCTACAGGTATCTGCCGCACCTGGCCTAACCTGGTTGGCAACGAGAGTGCACGTGGTACAGAGTATGAGGCATTTGGCGGTAACAAGTCTTATCATACCGTAATGTTGCCATTCACCCGTCTGCAGGGTGGTCCGATGGATTATACTCCTGGTATCTTTGAGACCAGGCTTTCTGAGTGGAGCAACAATAAGAGTTATGTTCATACCACTCTCTGTGGTCAGCTTTCGCTCTATCTCGTAATGTACAGTCCGCTGCAGATGGCTGCCGATCTTCCAGAGCATTATGAGAAGTATGATGATGCCTTCCAGTTTATCCGCGACGTAGCTTGCGACTGGGACGACTCCAAGTATCTGGAGGCAGAGCCAGCCAAGTATATCACCGTAGCCCGCAAGGCTAAGGGAACCGACAACTGGTTTGTAGGCGGTAAGACTGATGCAGCCCGCACAGCCGTAGTAAAGCTCGACTTCCTGGATAAGGGCAAGAAGTATGCTTGCGCTATCTATCAGGACGGCAAGAATGCTGACTACGAGAAGAACCCTAAATCTTACAAGATTGTTCACAAGACTGTGAAGAAGGGTGATGTTTTGAAGATTAATGAAGCACGTGGTGGTGGTTTCGCCATCTCATTGCTCGCTAAATAAGCCTATAATTTCCGTATTTCCGTCCAACTGTCCGGTTGGTCGGAAATACGCTAAAAATGAGCGTAGATAATCTGTCACAGTTTTCTTCGCTCAGTTCGCTTTAATGTCCTGTATAACAACAACTTAACAATATGAATATCCAAAAACTAATAATTGCAGCATTGACAGCAACCGTTTTACCAACTTCATTGAATGCCCAGCAGACATTCAATGAGATGATGTATTCCAAGGAGAAAACCATGTTTATCCTGAATGCTCCAACAGCCCAAAAGTCTTCTGTAACCCTCCGACTTTATAAGCAAGGTTATGGAGGGAAGGCTTATAAAACGCTGAAAATGAAGAAGTTGGGTGATGAACGCTGGGAGGCTACAGTAAAGGGCGACCTCAAGGGAAAATTCTATACCTTTGATATAGGCAAGGGTGAAACACCAGGTACATTTGCCAAAGCAGTAGGTGTGAACGGAAACCGTGGCGCCATCGTAGATTTGTATGATACCGATCCATCTGGATGGGATCAGGACGTGCGTCCTGCTCTGAAATCGCCAGCCGATCTCGTTGTCTACGAGCTTCACGTGCGTGATTTCTCCATTTCTCCTACATCCGGCTTGAAATATAAGGGCAAATATCTCGCTCTCACCGAGCCAAAGGCCATCGAATATCTCAAGAATCTGGGCATCAACGCCATCCACTTCCAGCCTGTATTCGATTTCGCTTCTATAGATGAGACCCGACTCGACAAACCGCAGTTCAACTGGGGTTATGATCCGAAAAACTATAATGTGCCGGAAGGCAGTTACGCTACCGACCCTTATTCTCCAGCAACCCGCATCAAGGAGTTCAAGGAGATGGTGATGGCGCTGCATAAGGCAGGCATCCGAGTGATTTTCGATGCCGTATATAACCATACTTTCGATATCAATGGCAGCAATTTCCAGCGTACCTATCCTGATTATTATTATCGCAAAACCAAGGATGGTAAGTATTCTGACGGTTCAGGCTGTGGCAACGAGACTGCTTCAGAGAAGCCTCTCATGCGCCAGTTTATGCTGGAGAGCGTGAAATACTGGATAGACGAATATCATATCGATGGTTTCCGTTTCGACCTGATGGGTGTTCATGACATCGAAACCATGCAGGCTATCCGTGAGATGGTAAACCGCATCGATCCCAGCATCTATATTTATGGTGAGGGATGGAGTGCAGGCAGCTGTGCTTATCCTACCGAGAAACTGGCGGTGAAGGCGAATACCCAGCAGCTCAAGGGCATCGGTGCTTTCAGCGATGATATGCGCGATGCGCTCCGTGGTCCTTTCTCTGATGACCATCAGGGAGCGCTCCTGGCTGGTCTTACAGGTCAGGAGGAGAGTCTGAAGTTCGGTATTGTGGGTGGCATCGCCCATCCGCAGGTGGATATGACAAAGGTGAACTATGACAAGAAGCCTTGGACCAACAATCCTACCGAGCAGATCAGTTATGTAAGCTGCCATGACGATATGTGTCTGGTAGACCGTCTGAAGGCAAGCATCGCATCTCTTACCGACAAGAATATCCCTGAAGCAATACGTACTGCCGAGTTGCTCCGCATCGACCAGCTTGCGCAGACCTGCGTCTTCACTTCACAGGGTGTTCCTTTCATCCTTGCCGGCGAAGAGATGCTCCGCGACAAGAAGGGAGTACACAATAGCTATAATTCTCCTGACAGCATCAACCAGTTTACCTGGACCAATCTGCAGAAGTATCCGCAGGCGTTTGCTTATTACAAGAGTCTGATCCAGCTCCGCAAGAATCATCCGGCATTCCGTCTTTCAACAGGCGATAAGGTACGTCAGCATCTGGAGTTCCTGCCTGCTCAGGAAACTTGTCTCGTAGGTTTCCAGCTCAAGAATCTGGAGGGCATTGATGCGTGGAAGAACATCATCGTGATCTATAACTTCAATAAGGAGGCAAAGAAGATGCAGATTCCTGAGGGTAATTATACCGTGGCTTGCTGCAATGGTGTGATTAACGAGGAAGGTTTAGGCTTTGTTTCGGGAAAGGAAGTTGAGGTTGCCCCTCAGTCAGCCCTGATACTTTATCAGAAATAGTTTATATATTTAATTAATAAGGTGTAATATGAAAAAGATAATAGCTTCTTTATTGCTTATGAGTAGCGCAATAAGTATGAATGCAGCGGTTACCGTGAACCGCATTGAACCTACCGACTGGTATGTGGGTATGAAAGATGCTTCACTCCAGCTGATGGTGTATGGCAAGGATATCAAGAATGCCGATGTAACGGTAGACTATCCGGGTGTGAAGGTAGACAGCATCGCCCGCCTTGATTCCCCTAATTATCTCCTGGTTTATCTTAACCTCGATGGGGCAAAGGCTGGTGAGATGACCCTCAACTTCAAGCAGGGCAAACAGTCGAAGAAGGTAAAGTATGTGTTGAAGAACCGTGAGATGGCGGGCGATAAGCGCATCGGTTTCTCTAATGAAGATGTGCTCTATATGCTGATGCCAGACCGTTTCGCCAACGGCAATCTGAAGAATGATGCCTTTAAGGCGATGCGTGATAAGACCTGCAACCGTGCAGAGCCTAGTTTGCGCCATGGTGGCGACCTGGAGGGAATCCGCCAGCACTTGGATTATTTTAACCAGTTGGGTGTAACCGCTCTGTGGTTTACCCCGGTTTTGGAGAACGACAGTCCAAGTAACGGCAAGAACAGCAGTTATCATGGATATGCTACCACCAATTATTATCGTGTAGACCCACGTTTCGGAACCAATGCCGATTATAAGCAGCTGATAGATGAGGCTCACAAGAAAGGTTTGAAGATTGTGATGGATATGATTTTCAACCATTGCGGTTTCGAACATCCTTGGGTTGCCGATATGCCATCAAAGGACTGGTTCAATACACCGGAATGGCTGGCTCCTGAAAATCAGACTGCCGAGCATCAGAAGAACATCGGTACGGTGGATGGCGCTGCTAAGGTGAACGATAAGTATCTGCAGACCAGTTATAAGCTGACTCCTGTACTCGATCCATACGCCAGCAAGGTTGATCTCACAGAAACCGTAGATGGCTGGTTTGTTCCAACTATGCCTGACCTCAACCAGCGTAACCCACACGTTATCAAGTATCTGATTCAGAACAGCGAGTGGTGGATAGAGAGTGCAGGTATCGACGGCATCCGTATGGATACCTATCCTTATGCCGACCGCGATGCGATGGCACACTGGATGAAGGTGCTGGGCGAGGAGTATCCTCACTTCAATACCGTAGGCGAGACTTGGGTAACCGAACCTGCCTATACTGCAGCCTGGCAGAAGGACAGCAAACTTTCTGAGAAGAACAGCTATCTGCCAACCGTTATGGATTTCGCTTTCTTCGACCGCATCAACAGTGCAAAGAAAGAGGAGACCGATGACTGGTGGAACGGCATGAACCGTCTCTACAATGTGTTCTGCTACGACTATCTCTATCCTAATCCAAAGAGCGTAATGGCATTCATCGAGAATCATGATACCGATCGCTTCCTGGGTGAAGGCAAGGATACCCTGGCTTTGAAGCAGGCGCTGTCATTGCTTCTTACTATCAACCGCACTCCTCAGCTCTATTATGGTACAGAGGTGCTGATGAACGGTACCAAGAGTGTGACCGATGGCAATGTACGCAAGGACTTCCCTGGCGGTTGGGCTGGTGACAAGCACAATGCCTTTACGGCAGAGGGCAGAACTCAGGCAGAGAACCAGATGTTCAACTGGCTCAGCAACCTGTTGCACTGGCGTCAGGGCAATGAAGTGATTACCAAGGGCAAGCAGACCCAGTTCTGTCCTCAGAAGGGTGTTTACGTAATTGCCCGCCAGTATAAGGGTAAGAATGTGATGACGGTTATCAACGGCAAGAACGAGGCAAACGAACTGAATGTTTCCCGTTATGCAGAGATTATCGGTTCTCATGACAAGGCTACGGATGTTACAAACGGTCGCACCGTTCTTATCAACAAGAACGTGAAGCTCCGTCCTCGCCAGAGCATGATTCTTGAATTCTAGAAAAAAACTCAAGAAAGTGCCTAACGGTGTTATTTTACACTGATAGGCACTTTTTTTCTTGTATTTATTCTTTTGTTTCGATTATTCTTCGTATTTTTGCAAGCATAACCTATATAGATAAATGATTAGATACATTTTTTCCATCATAGCAGCATTCTTCATAACCTTGAGCAGTTGGGCGCAAGGTGGACTGCCTAGTCGCTATAATGTAAGCTATCTCAATATGGCTGCAGGTATGCCGAATAATTTTGCTGATGATATCTTTCAGGACTCTTACGGCTTCGTATGGATCAGTACGCATGGTGGTGGACTGGTACGCTACGATGGTTTCAATTTCATGAACTTCGGTTTGGGGTCTGTAGGAATCAGTCTGCGAAGCAACAGTTGCCGTAATGTCTGCGAAGATCCGTTCAAGCGCCTTTGGATAGCTTTTGAGGAAGGTCCGCAGGTGCTCGACCTCAATACCATGCAGCCTGTTGTTCCACCTTGTGTGAACAGCCAGGTAGAGGCACAACTCAACAAAGTATTCAAGAACCTTTGCACCCGAATATATTGTGATGCAAAGGGCAATATATGGATGCTGTCTTTCAACCAGCTTACCCGTTTCGACTTTAACGAAAAGGGCGAGGTGAGCAGCGTCTTTTCCACATCCTATCCTTATAATGCTCCCGACCTCGGAATCTGTGATGTCTATCGCAGAGGAACGGTTGTATTATGCAACAATGGAGTGGTGAGCGAGTTCTCAGTGAAGAACAATCAGCTCGTGGCAAAGAACATCTCATCCCTGTTCCCTCCGCTCGAAGGTCGGTATGGGGGGGCGCTTATTTATTATCATGGTAAGATATGGATGGGTACGAATCGCGGATTGTTTAATAGTGTAAAGCAGGAATTCCATTGCTCTGCTACCGACCATTCGCTCCAGCACGAAGTAGTGACGAGCCTTGCCGTTTCTCCAGATGACAAACTTCTGGTAGGAACGCTCTGTGGCGTAGATATCTTCAATGATAAGACCGGAGAGATAGAACATTGGAACACTGCTACGGCTGTGAATCCGCTGAGCAGCAACTTTATCAACAGTCTTTTCTCTAAGAACGGACAGATATGGGTAGGCTCTGAGACGAGTGGTGTTATCAAGTTGGCTCCACGTCAGCTGAATTTGGAATTCTACCGTCACGACCCCGCCAACCCGGGCAGTATCTCTCCTAATGCTGTCAATGCTATGTATGCGGCAGCCGACGGAACCCTGTGGGTAGGAACAGTAGAGGGAGGTCTCAATGCCTTGACTCCAGGCAGCATGAACTTTGTTCATTATACGGTGGCAAATTCCGGTTTGCCGCATAATACCGTCTCGGTTCTTGCAGCCGATAACCGCAATCAGCTCTGGATTGGTACCTGGGGAAGGGGCTTTGCTGTGATGAATCTCAATCAGCCGGGCAAGATTATTCCTCTGGTGATAGATGCTAAGCATCAGCATTTACTTAACTTTGCCGGTGCTTTGGCTTACGATCCTATCAATGATGGTATGTGGTTAGGAACCAATGACGGTCTCTTCTTCTATGATATGAAGCGCCATCAACTCATCGAACCTTTCAGGGGATGCCAGAATGTGCGCGGCTGCATTGGTTCTCTGATAACCCGAAAGGGCAAACTCCTGATGGGGTGTGTGCAGGGAATGGTAGAGGTCGACCTCAAGTCACGTCCTCATGGCAAGGGCTATTTCGCTGTGACGTATCATCAGTATAAACTCGACAATCCGAAGAGTGGAGTCTTCGATAAGATATTGTCTTTCTGCCAGGCTAAGGATGGAAAGATATGGATGGGCAGTAACGGCTACGGTCTGTATTGCTATACCAGCGATAAAAACGGAAAGACTCAAGTGAAGTCGTATACCACGAATAATGGATTAGCCAACAATACCGTGAAGGGTATTGTAGAGGATAACCAGGGTATGTTGTGGATAGCTACCGATAACGGACTCTCTATCTTCAATCCGAAGACCGAGGCATTCTGCAGTTTCTCCCGTGAAGACGGTCTGATCAGTTCGCAGTTCTATTTCAATGGTGCCATCCGCAATGCCAAGGGCGAGATATTCCTGGGCACCGATGCGGGTATGATGGCTGTAAAGGGCATAAACCGTTCTGTGCATCAGACGGGTAAGTTGTGCTTTACCGAACTTCTGGTAGATAACCAGCCTGTCTTTGCCGGCAGCGATTATCTGGAAGAAGACATTTCTATTGCCAGAAAGTTGCGTATCCATGAGAGTGATAAGTCGTTCACCCTCTTTTTCTCAGCGCTCAATTATGGATGCGAGACACAGGGCGTGTACCTTTATCGCATGAAGGGATACGAGAATGAATGGGTTCAGCTCAAGGCTGGTCAGCATAGTGTGCGTTATTCCACTCTGCCAGCTGGAGACTATAAGTTTGAGGTGAAATATATCCCATCTATCAATTCCGACAAGGAGCAGGTGATCTCTGTAGAAGTTCAGATTACTCCTTATTTCTGGAAGAGCTGGTGGTTTGTTACCCTTATTATAATAGGTATCATCGCCTTGCTCCAATATGCTTATGTGCGCCGTCTCAACAAGATGCGCGAAGAGGAAGTAGAGGCTCTGTACCGTCCTATCGAGGCAGCGATGAAGGAAAGTGATGAACCAGAAAAGCTGCAGAGTCGCATCCAGATGATTCTGCAGAACCAGAAGCGTTATCAGGACAGTCAGAAAAAGAGCATTGAGGCTGACAGGAAGATGGTAGAGGAGACTATGCGTCCATTCATGGAAGAAGTGATGGATGTGATGGAGAAGAATTACGATAATTCGGAGTTTGGTGTACAGGAACTGGCAGATGCCTTGGGTATATCCCGCAGTGTACTGAGCAAGAATCTCTCCAAGGAGACAGGCTTGCCAACAGCCCAGTTTATCCGCAACTACCGTCTCGACATCTCGCGCAAGATGATGGCTGATAAAACTTCCAACCGAAATATCACGGAGATAGCCTACCGTGTAGGCTTCAACGATCCGAAGTATTTCACCCGTTGCTTCACCAGGCAGTTTGGCATCTCGCCGACTGCATATAAGGATCAGTTGGATTCTCAGGGTTCAGATATGGCATAGTTCTCCTTGAATTCTTCGGAGAAATAATGTTCCTGGATGTGATAATTTGTTAAGTAAACAAAATAAAACCGAGGGGTTACTTGATATAAGTCAAGTAACCCCTCGGTTTGTATGTGTGGGTATACAACTGGTGGATAAGCACGTAATATCCTTAAAAATCCACTGTTTATGCGTTTTGTCCACCTATAAAACCCATTTGTCCACCCAATATAATCCGATTAATTGTACTTTTGCCACTGAAAACGGATTTGAGAATTTTAAATAACCTATTTGAATAGTAAACAAACAACCTAAAGGCGTTAAGTTATGAAGTTAAGAAAAACTTTACTTTCGTTTGCTTGTGCTATCATGGTGGCATTAAGTTTCACTGCTTGTGGTGATGACTGGGGCCGACAGGACGATCCTGCTGGCGGACAGATTTACCCATCTAAGACAACAGTGGCAACTTATGACTTTGAGTATTCAGAAGAGAAACCTGAGTATTCAGACATGATAAGTCACGATGAGTCATGTGAGGTGACCAATGATGAGACCCTCGCAAGTAATGTATTGCACATCAATGGTAAGGGTGGTGCCAAGATTGCCAATCCTTTCAATGGTGTGAAGTTGCAAAATGGTGCTGCCATCACTTTCGCTGTAAAGATTGATGCAGCCGTAGCTGAGGACGGAACAGTCGCAGATGTAGACTTGACCCGACCTCTTATCTCATTTGGTTCAGATGAGAAGGATGCTGCTGGTAATGATATCAGTGCTCACTTCTATATCACTGCCAATGGTCAGGTGGTTTACAACAAGCCTACCCAGTTGCAGAGTTTGAACCTGAATGAGAATGACCCTGCTTCTGTGAAGACAGGTATTCTCTCTCCTAATGAGTGGCATTTCGTAGCCCTTCAGCTTTCTACTGAAGGTTACCAGCTCTACGTTGATGGTAAGAAGAGCCTTTCTGGTTATCAGACATCATCAAGTGCTACCTCTTTCCAGTACAAGACCTTGGTTGATTCCATCAACTCTTTACCTTATATATATATAGGTGGAGACAGCAAGTTGACTGCCGAAGAGACCAACACCGTATCTATCGACAATGTTACCCTGATCCGTAACATGATGGAAGAGAAGGATTGGAACAAGACCATTGGTGGTAATGGTGGTGGTGATGAAGCTTTCAAGAATGTAGAGTTTGTGAAGGAGGATGGTACTCCTACTACCGAAATCGGTACTTCTGATTGCTCTGCTGCTTGGTGGACAAGCTTCTCTGACTACTATCGTATTCCTGCAAATGGTTCAATTCACTTGAAGTTTACCAACCATACATCAGGTGCTGGCAACTGGAACAACTGGAACCTCTGTTTGAGTACAGATGATGTACGTAATGGTGGCAAATACTTAGAGTACTTCGTTATCCGTAGCGATGCATATGGTTGGGGTAGTTCCTATGCCTCTGGAAAGTGGGATAATGAAGGTTATCCTGCCAATGATGATGAATGGGCTGTGTTCCGTCAGAATATGGAGGGTGCCAAGGTAGATATGACCATTTCCCGTTCTGGTACAGATATCAAGGTAGTTGCAGTGGCAACCTGTACAAATGGCAAGGTTTACACCGAAAGATTCACTGCTCCTTGTAATGATGCCAATGAGGTTCTCCGTGCCTTCCTGATTGTTGATGGTTCTTATCTTGTCATGGATACCAACGAGTGTCAGGCACAGACTGCTGTAGAAGTTACAGCCAGCGAAATCGGAACTTCTGATTGCTCAGCCGCTTGGTGGACACAATTCTCTGATTACTTCCAGATTCCTTCCGGTGCTTCATTGCACCTTGGTTTCACCAACCATACATCAGGTGGTGGTAACTGGAACAACTGGAACCTCTGTGTCAGCACCGATGATGAGCGTGCTGGTGGTAATTATTCAGAGTATTTTGTTATCCGTAGCGATGCATTTGGCTGGGGTGGTTCTTATGCCTCTGGAAAGTGGGATAATGAAGGTTATCCAGCCAATGATGATGAGTGGGCTGAGTTCCGCCAGAATATGGAGGGCGCCAAGGTAGATATGACCATTTCCCGTTCTGGTACAGACATCAAGGTGGTAGCTGTAGAGACCTGTACTAACGGCAAGGTTTACATCGAGAGATTTACTGCTCCTTGTAGTGATGCTAATGAGATGCTCCGTGCCTTCCTGATCGTTGATGGTTCTTATCTTGTGATGGATCCTGCAGCTTGCTATATTGGAAAGCCTTTGTATTAAACGGAGGCTGAACTTCAACAATAACATTAATAGAATAAACAATGAACAATAACATATTGCATAAGTTATTCTTGACCCTGACACTGGTGCTCCTTACTTTAGGAGCATCAGCACAGGTTACCGTATCAGGTAATGTGTCAGATGAATCAGGTGAGCCTATCATCGGTGCTACTGTTATGGAAGCATTGACAACCAATGGTGTTGTTACTGATTTCGACGGTAACTTCAAGATTCAGGTGAAGAACGAGAACGCTACTTTGAAAATCTCTTATATAGGTATGGTTGCTCAGAACATCCGTGTAGGCAATCAGCGTAATATCAAGGTGGTTCTCAAGGACGAAAGTCAGAAAATCAATGAGGTCGTAGTCGTTGGTTACGGTCATCAGAAGAAAGAGAGTGTCGTAGGTGCTATCTCTCAGGTTAGTTCAGACGACCTCTTGAATACTCCTACTGCCAACGTAACACAGGCTATTGCCGGTAAGATTCCAGGTGTTGTTACAACACAGGTATCTGGTGCTCCTGGTGCCGATGATGCTACGATCAACATTCGTGGTCGTGCAACCTTCGCTGGCGATGGTGCTCCTTTGGTAATGGTAGATGGTGTAGAGCGTGCTTTCTCTCAGGTTGCTCCTGATGACATCGAGAGTATCTCTGTATTGAAGGATGCTTCTGCTACAGCCGTTTATGGTGTGCGTGGTGCGAATGGTGTCATCCTCGTTACTACCAAGCGTGGTAAGGATATGAAGCCAGAGGTTAGCTTGACCAGCAACTTCATGTGGGGTACTCCAACCCGTAAGCCTCACTATCTGAACTCTTATGATTCTGTAACTCTCCTGGAGGAGGCTCTGAAGAACGATGGTCTTCCATCACAGTATACAGCTTCTGATATCGAGATGTACCGCAAAAGCTGTGCCGGTGAGTTGACTGGTGCTGATGCCCTTCTCTATCCTAATGTAGACTGGTATGATGAGGTGCTCAACAACTGGGCTCCATCTCAGCGCTATAATGTAAGTGTACGTGGTGGTACGAAACGTATGCGCTACTATGTCTCTGGTGAAATCTACAACCAGGGTTCTCTGATCAAGAACCTCAGCCAGGATACCTACGGTAACTCTTCAAGCCCAGGCTACAACCGTTACGCTTTCCGTGCCAACATGGACTTCTTCCTCTCTAAGGATTTGACATTCAGCGTAAACTTCGGTACTCGTTTCGAGAACCGTCATGGTTCAAACACTAACGAGAGTTCTACCAACTATGATATCTTCGCACGTATCAACCATACTCCAGGTTGGATCTTCCCAGTATCTTATGAGGTACAGAATGGTGAGACTACCAAGACTCTCTATGGTGGTACAGCCGTATATCAGGACAACGTAGTAGCTGCCCTCGCCAAGGGTGGATACTATCGTGGAACCAATACCATCAATGAAACTAACTTCATCGCAGACTACAAGATGGACTGGTTGACTCCTGGTCTTTCTGCCCGTGGTATGGTTTCATTCGACTACGATTCTTATTATAAGAAGACATTCGGTGCAGCTTTTGCAACTTATGAGTTGAACGACCGCAACAACTTTACCAGTGCAGATGCTTATACCAAGTATAATGTAGATGGCGACCTGGCCTACTCTAAGGCTTCTTCTACTACATACAAACTCTATATGGAGGGTCAGATCAACTACGCCCGCAAGTTTGGTAAGCACGATGTTACCGGTATGGTACTTTACAACCAGAACGACTACCGTTACAACTCAGACCTGGCTAAGCGCTATCAGGGTCTCGTAGGTCGTGTAACTTACGGCTATGATGACAAGTATCTCGCTGAGGTTAACGTTGGTTACAATGGTTCAGAGAACTTCCTCAAGGGCAAGCGCTTCGGTTTCTTCCCAGCCTTCTCACTCGGTTGGCGTGTAACTCAGGAAGAGTTTATGAAGCCAACAGAAAACTGGTTGAACAACTTGAAGATCCGTGCATCTTACGGTGAGGTTGGTAACGACGTTTATACAGTAGGTGGTGTGGCTCAGCGCTTCCTCTATGAGGAAAAGTGGAACCAGATTACAAACGATTACTACTTCGGTAATACTGGTACAACCGGTATCTTCGAGAGCCAGTATCCTAACTATGGTGTAACCTGGGAGCGTGCCAAGAAGTTCAACGTAGGTTTGGAGTTCGGCTTGTTCAATGGTATGCTGACTGGTAACTTCGACTACTTCGTTGAGAACCGTAACGATATCCTGACAGAATATTTGAGCCGTCCACAGTGGGTAGGTGTAACGATGGCTGCCGGAAACCTCGGTAAAACTCAGAACAAGGGTTACGAGTTGGAACTCCATCACTTCAACCACATCGGCAAGGACTTCACCTATAATGTAGGTGTTACCTTCTCTCATGCAGCCAACAAAATCAAGAATATGGATGAGCCTGCTTACAAGACCGCTTACCGCAAGCGCGAAGGTCACCCAATCAACCAGTACTTCGGTCTGGTATGCGAGGGTTTCGTAACACAGGCAGACTTGGATAATCCTAACTTCCCAGTATCAACCTACGGCAACGTAAAGGTTGGTGACCTGAAGTACAAGGATATGAATAAAGATGGCTTCATCGACGACCGTGATGAGACATTCATCGGCTATAGCGATATTCCAGAGAACACATACGCTCTGACCCTCGGTGCCAACTATAAGGGCATCGGTTTCGAAGTAATGTTCCAGGGTGTAGACCATGTATCCCGTTACTACGATAGCGATGCAATGTTCGCCTTCCAGAACA
>ULLK01006748.1_pt1 | contig 38728 bp, 41 predicted proteins | sample 1951411 | NCBI WGS metagenome assembly ULLK01 (sample SAMEA4835526, study PRJEB28245) | human gut metagenome | biome: gut microbiome; material: fecal sample | place: Denmark | collected 2008 | reverse complement strand
TCTATGAAGTAGGAATTTTGGTTGGTGACGAACAAAGAGACAAATTTTAATTTGTCTTTTGTTCTTTATATAATAAAGATATAGTATAATTAAAAATATGTAATAATAAAATATATAAAATTAGGAGCTGATCAAATGTATAGAAATACATATGTAAATATAAATTTAGATAATATAGAACATAATGTCAGAAAATTTATTAAAGACAATGATAAATACAAGTATTACTTTGGTGTAGTAAAAGCAGATTCATATGGACATTATGATAATGAAGTAGTAAATAGCATAATAGAAGGAGGCTGCAACTACTTAGCAGTTTCTAGTTTAGATGAAGCAATTGCAATAAGAAAATATAATAAAGAAATACCAATATTATGTCTTGGTATAATTGATAAAAAGTATATTGATGTATGTATAGAAAATAATATAACAATAACAATTAGTAGTCTTTATTATTTGCAAAGTATTTTAAAAAATAATATAAAAGGTTTAAAAGTTCATATAAAAATCAATAGTGGTATGAATAGACTTGGAATAAATAATAAAGATGAGTTTAATACTGCTTATACTTTAATAAAAAATAGTAATATTTATTTAGAAGGACTATTTACACATATGTATGATGCGTTGAATAAAAATATTATTAATAAACAATACGAGAAATTTGAAAATATTACAAGTGATATTAATTATAATAATATAGAAATAATTCATCTATGCGCAAGTGATGCAACTTTGCAAAATAAAAAAAGAGACTATGAAAATGGTTGCAGGCTAGGAATTGTTATGTATGGACTTACTGATACAATTGATAATGACTACCTTCCAACATTCAATTTAAAAAGTGAAGTTATTCAAATAAATAATTTAAAAAAAGGTGACATTTTAGGATATGGAGGAAAGTATGTTGCGGACAAAGATTTAAAAATAGCGGTTATTCCAATAGGTTACGCAGACGGAATAATTAGAAAAAATACTGGAAGATATGTCTATATTAACGATAAAAAATACAATATTGTTGGAAATATATGTATGGATATGTTATTTGTTTTGATAGATGATACAGTAAAAGTAGGAGATATGTGTGATTTGATTAAAGATATAGATCATATAAGATATATTGCTAAATATTTAGATACTATTACTTATGAAGTGATATGTAACATCGGTAAAAGAGTAAAAAGAATTTATATAAAAAACTAGCAAAATAATATGAAACACATTTTTAATAATGTGTTTTTTTAATTTATATTGTAAAATAATATAAAAAATAATTAGATATTTGGAATTTAAAGGAGACTGATTATGATTAACAGAATATTAATGGAATTATATGATGAATATGAAAAAGAAAATATAGAACCATTAAAAGAATTTTCAAATATAACATTTATAAATGAAAACGCATATATTGTATTTATGGGATGTACTTTAATTATGTTTAGTAAAGTTCATGGATTAAAGCCAAGATATTTATGTACAAGAGAAGAATTATTGGAAATTGTTCTATCGATAAAGAAAAAAATAAATAATACAAATTTACTTGAATTTTATCTTGATAGAATAAATACCAAAAAAAGTATAAATAAATATTTTAAAAAAATTAGAGAAAATGGTAAACTAGAAGAAGGAGCAGATATTGTAATTGATTACTTAGAACAGTTTAAACCTAAATTTATCTCTAGCCTACAAAGTTTTGAAGATAAAATAAAAGATTATAAAGAAAAATAAATTAAGATTTTGGAGAATTTATGATTAGAAGAATTAAAGAAGATGATTATAATTTATTAAAAGAACTTGTTTCTCAAGTTCATGAATTGCATTATACAAATAGACCAGACATATATCTAGATGGAAATCCATTACCAAAAGAGTACTTTGAAAATATATTAAAAAATGAAAATAATATAAATTTGGTATATGAAGAAAACAATACTATAAAAGGTTTATTACTAGCAGAGAAAAAAGAAAATAATAAAATATCAATTACCAGAGAAAGAAAGATTTATTTTATTAATGATATAGTAATTGATAAAAAATATAGAAGACAAGGAATAGGAAAAAAATTATATAATTACCTATTAGAATTATCTAAAAAAGAAGGCTTGGATGCTGTAGAACTTAATGTATGGGCATTTAATAAAAGCGCTATTAAGTTTTATTCTTCTCTTGGTATGTCTGTGAAAAATATGAAATTAGAAAAGATATTATCAACAAGTGATGTAGAAGAAGAAAACATATCTATAAATATTACAAGTAATGTAAAAGTAGAAAAGCATCAATAGAGAAAGATAACTATTTTAAAGAAATTATATTAGTTAGATGTTACGATTGTAGACTGAAAATATTAAAATTTAATGATAAAAGTATAAATATAAATAGAAGTTAATGATTACTATATGTTTCCATTATAGAAAAACAAAAGTGGGTATAATAAATGCTCACTTTTATTTGAAAAAAATTATAATTGTTGAAGATGATGAAAGTATTCATAATGTTATAGAAGAATTAGCAGAGAAAATTAATGTTTCTAGACAAACAATATTTAATTGAGAAAATGGTAGATTTTATCCAGACATAGATGCATTAGTAAAATAGAGTAAATATTTTAATATATCTATAGATGATTTATTAAATTTTGATGATAAAGTAATAGAGTATTTAAAAGAAAGTACAGATATAGTAAAAAGTAATAAGCGTCTATTTTATGCAATACTATTAAATATTTTAATAATTATTTTATTTATAATAATATGATTAACTTTAAATGAAAATATGACAATTATTATAATCGTTTTTATAACTTCAATTATAAGTTTTTCTTATTTATTTTATCAAATTATAAAAAAATTATAGGAGGAAAAATGAATAATATTTTATTAACTATTTTTATAGCAATATATTTTATAGGGATAGTTGTTATATCATATTAAATATATAAAATTACTGTTATTGATGCAAAATGCAGAGGAATTAAGCATCATAAATTTATGGGAGCACTTGCTTTAAGAGGTCAATCATCAGAAGGAATAATTCTTTATCTTTTACACAGAAGAAAATATTCAATAAAAAATATCAGCCTAAAAGTTCAAAATAAAATTAATAAAAGAAAAAATGTATTTTAGTTGGAAATATATTCATGGTGGTAGGAACAATAGGTTCTGTATTAATAACATTTAATATAAAAGTTTAATAATAAAAATATATGATATAATATTATCTGTTAAGATGTAATAGGAGGAATAATATGTGTACAGCTATAACATATAAGACAGAAGATTTATATTTTGGACGTACTCTAGATTATGAATTTTCTTATGGAGAAGAAATTACAATAACTCCAAGAAATTATAAATTTAATTTAAAAAATGGAAAAGAACTTAGAAATCATTATGCAATGATTGGAATGGCTCATGTTTCTGATGAATATCCATTATATTATGAAGCAGTAAATGAAAAAGGGCTTTGTATCGCAGGACTTAATTTTGTAGGAAATGCATTTTATCACGATAAGGTAGATGATAAAGAAAACATTGCTCAGTTTGAATTTATTCCATGGATTCTTAGTACATGTAGTAGTGTAGAAGATGCAAAAAAAATAGTAAAAAAAACAAATATAACAGGAGAAACTTTTTCACAGAAATTTCCAGCAGCACAACTCCATTGGATAATTTCAGATAAAGATTCTTCTATAGTAGTTGAATCATTAAAAGAAGAAATAAAAATATATGATAATCCAACAGGCGTATTAACAAACAATCCACCATTCGATAAACAATTATTCGCACTAAACAATTATAGAAATCTTTCTGTAAAAAATAAAGATAATACATTTAGTGAAAACATAAATTTAGATTCTTATAGTAGAGGTATGGGAGCTATCGGGCTACCTGGAGATTTATCTTCACAGTCAAGATTCATAAGAGCAACTTTTGTAAAATCAAACTCTATATCTTTAAAAGGAGAAGAAGAAAGTGTTAATCAGTTTTTTCATATAATAAATTCAGTAGAGCAAGTAAGAGGATGTTGTGAATTAGACGATAATAAATATGAAATAACAATTTATAGTTCTTGCTGTAATGCTCAAAAAGGAATATATTATTATACTACTTATAATAATCATCAAATAAATGCAGTTGATATGAATAAGGTTGAACTAGATTCAGAAAATTTAGTTAGATATCCAGTAATAGATAAAGAAAGTATTAATTACATAAACTAACAAGTAACTAAAAAATAAGAAAGTAGAAGAAAATATATGACAAATTATTGATATCCATTTTTATTGAATATTTTATTTGTGACATGCTATAATTTGATTATGAATAGGGAGTGTTTATTTTATGTAATTAAAAGAACTAAAATGTAAAAATTGTGGAGCAAAGATTGAATTAGAAGAAGGTAAAACTGAAGTAACATGTAAATATTGCAATACTACTTTTAAAGTTGATGACGAATATAGTAAAGCATACAATTACACAAAAGGCGTATTAAAAGTTCAAAATGAACAAACGCACGAAAGATTAAATGAATATAATAATAATATGATAGGTAAAGCAACAAAATGGATATCAGCAGTAATATTTTTAATGGCATTTCTAATTATAGTAGCTATAATTGGAACTTTAATTTATGATAGTACAAGTTTAAATTCAAAAAATAACAAAGAAAATATTGTAGATAAATCAGATAATAACGATGATAATGATTTTGATGCCCAATGGTTTAATATGAAATTCTCTGAATTTAATGGTACAAAATCAACTTTCTTTATTAAAGGTTACTTAGATAGAATAGTAACGAATAATAAAACTGAAAAAGAACACATAATAACAGTAAAATATCTTGATAAAGAAACATCAGATTCAGATGAGATAGTTGCAATAAAAAAGTCCCTTGCAGAAAATGGTGAATATGAGTTGTCAATGGACTATGATGAAAAAGGTTTCTTTAATAAACTAACAATTGTTGAATAGATTAATTCTATTCTTTTTCTTTTCTTGCTGTGTAAAAAGTATTTAAATAGAAAAATTACCATGTTGTAATTTGTGATATGGATGAAGTAAATATAGATAAATAAATATAAATTTAAAAAGAATAATTCTTTGTCCTAATAGAAAATTACAATAATGATTAAACAACATTCTGACCAACAATGCAACAATTCGTATTATTTCATCTCAATTTAATAAAAGAAAACCATATGAATAGATATAAACAATTCTTATATATAAAATAAGCAAAATAAATTGACTTTATAAATTCATGATGTTAGTATAGACAACGTTGAAGGAGAAGTATTATGAAAATTAAAAATCTAAATCTCAGTCAAAAATGCAAAGGCTTTCTTAAAAATAATCAAAAAGTGTTATTAAAAAGAGTGTTACCTATTGCCATGGCAGGTGTTATTGGGGTTACAGCATCAGGAATATCAAGTAGTAAAGTTTCAAAACCCAAAGGCGAAAGTATCGGATACACAAATGTTATACCAAACTTTGAATATAGCATAGACGGAAATGACTTTGTTATTTTAGATGTAGGGAGTTATAAAAACTTCAAAGTATCTAAATTACTTACAAATTATAAGTTAAAATATTGTGATAAAAAAGATATAGAAAACGGTTTAATTATTTCAACAAATGCAGATACTGAAGGAGAAATTTTAAAAGAAGTTTTATATTTGAAAGACATTATGAAAGAGTATAACACAGAATTACCTGCATATTTAAACATTGATAAAATAGTTCAAAATAGTAGTTTAGATAATTCAAGAAAAAGAAATTTAATCACTTCATTTTTAGAAAAATGCACAACTAATAATATATATGTAGGGGTTACTGGAAAAGATACAAATCTTAAATTAATGAAAGATAATTTAGGAATAGACGACTATGACGCTTTAGTAATAAAAAATAATGATACGATTTCTTATGATGGAAACTACAATTATTATGTAGAAAACAAAAAAATATACAAAAAAAATGAAGAATTAGATTTAGCAAAAGTAATTAAAGATAAAGATTTAAATAACAAAGACAGATTTAGAGGAGATGCTACTTACACATATCACAAAGGTGATAGTTTGGACGAGATAGCATTAACTACAGGTTTGAGTGTAGATGATATTTTATATTACAATAATATACGCCATTTTCCCTCTCTCTTACAAGACTTTTCAATTAGAGATTTAATTTTCGATAAAAACTTATCTGATGGTCAAAAATTATATATTCCGTCAACAACAGCAAAAGCTAAATCAATTAATGATTCAGAAAAGGTTGAATATGAAAAAAGTGAAGAATTACTAAGGGGTGCTGATATATCTGCATATAACACTGTATCAAATTGGGAAGATATGGCTAAACAGTTTCAATATTTAATTTTAAAAGCTGGAGAAGGAACGACTAAAGATCCAAAATATGAAAGTTTTGCATCATCAGCCGCTCAAAATAATATTCCAATAGGAATTTACGTTGTAAATACAGCAGATTCGAGACTAAACGAAAATGATATAAGAAAACAAGTAGAGCAAGAAGCGGCACTTGCAATAGAACAAGCCTCATATAGACAAGTTGATTATCCAATATACATCGACTTAGAAAAAGCAAGAACAGAGAAAATAGAAGATAAAGATTTAAAAATAATATTAGAAACATGGTATAAAAAGATAGTCGAAGCAGGATATATTCCCGGAATTTATACAAGTGGATCAATTGCAACAAAAATATATAACTCAATTGATGAATCACTATATAATGAATATTCGCTATGGTACGCCTATGGTGAAAAATATAGTATTCCAACATCATATGATCAAGTAGAGTCACCAAGCGGTAGTGGATTATATGCATGGAATAGAGACGATGTAGTAATGCAGCAAGCTAGTGAAGCAGGAACAGGATCAGCAGGAGGAAATGGTTCAGGATACATTGATGTAGATTATTCAAAAATAGACTATACAAAACCACATATAACAAACAAAACAATTGTTACAGGTATAGAAAGTGAAAGTCTATCTTCTGCTGATATTAATCTAGCATCTGCTCTATTAATTGGAGCAGGAGCAATCGGAATAATAAGGGGTAAAAAGAAGAAAAAGGGTTATGCGAAGAAGTAGTTTTAAACTACTTCTTTAATTTTGATAAGAAATTTTAAATCATGAAAATTGTATTTATATTACTGACTATTTTTTACTTATATAAACAAAAATATATAATAAGCAACAAATAAAATTGAAGAATCTAGTGCGGAGGAAATATGGACTTTATTAGAAAAGATGGAAGAATTGATATAGATACAGAAATAGAAAACAGGAATAAAAGTACCATATGATGTAAAGAAAATTGTGAAAGTTGTTATACTTAATAATATAAAAATGATTAATGAAACATATACTGAAGGGGGAAAAGTAAGATGAAAGGAAAAAAAGTAATAGAATTTATATCTTCCAACGTAGAAAATATATCTATAAATCTTCATTTTGTATTTGGTTTGAATACAGAACAAATAAAAGATTTAATTTTAAATTTGGCTAAAGCATTTAAATATAATGAAAATTTAGCTAATAAAAACCAATCATTGGAAGTTTTTTCTTTTGAAAATTGTAATAAATTAAAAAAAGAATTATTAAATTTAGGATTAAACTTAGATACAATAGAAAAAGTAATTGTAAAATCACCGGTAATTCTACTTTATTCAAATCAATTAGATTCAGTATATTATTTATTTAAAAACAAAAAATATTGTGGTTATACAATTCTTGATGATGACAAATATGTTACATACCTTTTGAATGAAAATATAAAAAGTAATGTTATTTCCAATAATTATGTTAATGACAATATGTTAAAGTACTATAAAGTTAATGACTATAAAAAAGAAGTATTTGATAGTTTAGAAAGTCAATTTAAATTAAAAAATTATTATTTTAAAAAAAAGTCCGTAAAAAGATAGCTTCATTTTGAAGTTATTTTTTTTGCATTTAAGAATATTCTTTAATGAGGTGAATTATGCAAACTTATACAGTGAAAAAAGGAGATACTCTGTATGGAATAAGTAATCAATTTGGCGTATCAGTTGTAGATTTGAAAAATTTAAATAATTTAAAAGATAACAATTTAAAAATTGGGCAAGTATTAAAAATATCACAAAACTCAGGTACAAACCCAGACTCCACCATAAATTATATAGTAAAGAAAGGAGACTCTTTATACTCAATTGCTAGGGTATATAAAACAACAGTCCAAGAAATCCAGAAACTAAACAATTTAAAATCTAACACATTAAGTATTGGACAAGAATTACAAATACCAGAAAATTATGTAAATGATGCCAGTGCAAATTTACCAACTTATATTAATTACACAGTAAAAAAAGGAGATTCACTATACAGTATTGCTAAGAAACATGGTATTACAACAGATACTATTATTAAAGATAATGCTTTAAAAAATAATTTGTTAAGCATTGGTCAAAATCTAAAAATAAGAACAAAAAAAGAATCAATTGTTGAAGAATGCTTTGGAAATGAATCATCTGATAAGAACATTGAATACATTGTAAAAAAAGGAGACTCATTATATTCAATAGCTAAAAAATATAATACTGATGTATCTACAATAATGAAAAATAATAATTTAAAGTCCAGTAATTTAAGTATTGGACAAATATTAAAAATATAGGAGATAAAATGAATAACGTAAATATAACAGACAGTAATTTCATTTCAACTATTGTCTATAAAAAATTTATGATTGAAAATACAGGAAGAGGAATTTTAAATATAAGAGCATCGTTTGCAAATCAAGCTCTTCCAATTACAAATTTAAAAGTAGTTGTTAGTAAAGAAATAGAAAATTATAATGTAATTTTTTATGAAGGCGTAACAAATATTTCTGGACTCATTGAAAAAATATCACTGCCAACTCCCCCTAAAGAAAATGATGATTTAATAGCACCAAAAAATACAACATATAAAATAACTACACTTTATAATAATAGGGAATATACATACGTAGTAAATATGTATGATGGAATTTGTGTTGTTCAAAATATTAATATTGTTCCATCAAATGAAAGGAAATATTATGTCAATTAGGTATCCAATTGTTCCAAATATGATAGTAGTACATTTAGGTGCACCAAATGTAAATGCAAGAGATATAACAATACCATTTACAAGTTACATTTCAAATGTAGCAGCAAGTGAGTTATATCCAACATGGCCAAAAAATGCCTTAATTGCAAATATTTATGCAATTATTTCATTTACAATGAATAGACTCTATAACGAATGGTATAAATCTAAAGGATATAATTTTGACGTTACTTCACTTCCTGCATATGATCAAACATATACAGAAAACAGATCAACATACGAAAATATTGATAACATAGTTCAAGAAATATTTAATAACTATGTCATAAAAGGAGATAGTATTCAACCATATTTTACAAGTTATTGTGATGGAAGAAAAACTACATGTAATGGACTCTCTCAGTGGGGAACTGTTTCTCTTTCAAATCAAGGAAAAACCCCTCTTCAAATATTAAAGTATTATTATGGAAATGATATATCAATTAAATTTGATGCCGAAGTAGGAGACGGAATTCTAGGATATCCTGGTTACGATGTAGGTCTTGGTAGTTTTGGAAATCCTGTATTACTAATAGAAAGAGATTTAAAAAGAATAAGATATAACTATCCTGCTATACCACAAATAACGGATACGTTAGGAATATATACAACAGAAGTAGAAAATGCTGTAAGAAAATTCCAAGAAATATTTTCACTAAATGTAACAGGAATAGTAAACAAAGCCACTTGGTACAAAATAAAATACATTTATAATAGTGTCAAAAAATTAGGTGAACTATCATCAGAAGGCCTAACTGAAGATGAAGCAACACTTTTATACTCAGATAAATTATCGTTAGGAACAACTGGAATTGATGTCGAATATATTCATTACTTTTTAGATGCTCTTGCATTCATGGACCCTGATATTCCAAGACTTCAAACAAACTCAATATATTCAGAAAATACTGTAACAATGGTAAAAGCATTTCAAAAGAAATATAAACTTCCAGTTACAGGAGAATTTACTTACAATGACTTCAAAACATTAATTGATATATATAATAAAATATTAAAATATGTGCCTAATGAGTTTAAAGATTTCATAAATGAATTGTATCCAGATTACTTTTTAACTAAAGGAATGACAGGAGAAGATATAAAAAGATTTCAAAAGTTCTTATTAAAAATATGTAGATATGATAAGTCTATTCCAGGAGTTAGGGTGAATGGAGTATTTGACGATTTAACAGAACGTTCAGTAAAAAAACTTCAAAAAGATTATGATTTTGAAATAAACGGAGTAGTAGGACCACTTTTATGGAAAAAAGTAGTTGAACTTTCAAAAAGATAAAAAGTCTTTATATTAAATAACAACTAAAATAAGTTTACTTTATACAATTATTGTGCTATAATATAGCCGTCAAAGGGGGAAAAGGTATGAATAATAGATTAATGATGTTATTTTCAGCAGAAGAACAATATAAAAAAATAGTAGAAGAAATTGATAAGTATTATACTCAAACTATTACTAAAACAACAGATAAAGAAGAAATAAAAAAATTAGTTGAATTTTATAAGAAATTTCAAAAAAGTGTAGATAAAGCAGATGAAACTAAGAAAAAAGCAGTTGGCTTAGAAAGTAAATTAATTATAACTACTGAAATAAACAACAAATTAATGGTTAAATTAAGAAATTTAAAGCCAGAAGAACAAAAAGAAATAAAAGTAGCTAAATAATAGAAAATGACAAATAAAACTTGTCATTTTTTTAATAATTTCGTAAAATTTAATTATGCAAAGAAGGTGAATTATGTACGATATAATTATTATTGGAGCAGGTCCAAGTGGTATGAGTGCAGCATTATATGCATTACGTGCAAATAAAAAAGTACTTTTATTAGAAAAAGAATGTTTCGGCGGTCAAATAATTAATGCAAGTAACATTGAAAATTACCCAGCACTTCCTAATGTTTCAGGATATGATTTTGCAACCAATCTATATAATCAAATAAAAAGTCTTGGTGTTATATTAAAATATGAAGAAGTTCTTGAAGTAACTGACAAAAAAGAAGTAATAACAACAAAAGACACTTATAAAGGGAAAAATATTATTATTGCAACTGGTCTAAAAAAGAGAAAATTAAATTTAGAAAATGAGGATAAATTACTAGGCAGTGGAATTTCTTATTGTGCAACATGTGATGGTAATTTCTATAAAAATAAGAATGTTGCTGTAGTAGGTGGAGGAAATACTGCTTTAGAAGATGCTCTATATTTGTCAAATATTGCTAGTAAAGTATATTTAATTCATAGAAGAGATAATTTTAGAGGAGAGAAAAAATTAATTAGTGAAGTTAAAGAAAAAAATAATATAGAATTAATATTAAACTCAAATATAACAAAAATTATTGGAGAAGATAATTTAAATAGTATAGAAATAACTGATAATAGAAATAATATAAGTAAACTAGAAATAGATGGATTATTTATTGCTATTGGAAATATTCCTGATAATAATAGATTTAAAAATATTATTGACTTAGATGAAAATGGATATATAATAGCAAACGCAAATTTAAAAACAAAAGCAGATAATATATATGTTGCAGGAGACACTAGAGTGAAGACATTAAGACAATTAGTAACAGCAACATCAGATGGAGCAATAGCTGTAACAGAAATAACAAAAGAAATGGAGAATTAATATGGAAGTAATAGAAATAAAAGAAAATGAATTCAAAGAAAAAATAAAAGAAGGAAAAGTTTTAGTAGATTGCTATGCAACATGGTGTGGTCCATGTAGAATGTTATCGCCTATTATTGATGATTTAGCAGGAGAAAGAGAAGATACAGAATTTTATAAATTAGATGTAGATGATGCAGAAAATATTTGCAAAGAATACGGAATAATGTCAATACCAGCACTTCTTCTATTTAAAGATGGAAAATTAGTTACAAAATCAGTTGGTCTAAAACAAAAAGATGAATTAGAAGAAATGCTAAATGATTAATAATTTTAAACATTAAAGACTATTTATTTTATAGTCTTTATTTTTTTCATATATAGACAAAAAATAAAAACAAATGTTATAATTAACTTATAATAAAGAGGGTATGTAAAATGAATTTTTTAAAAAAGATTAGAAACTTTTTAATACTATTTACATTATTTGGAGTATTAACAGCAGGGCTTGATTATTTAAGAATGAATTCTGGTCTAGCACCAATATTTAATATAAGTAAATTTGACGAAAAAACAAGAATACAAAGTTATAGAGGATTATTTTATCAAGCATCAAGAAAAGTAAAAGTTTCAACAAATGAATCACTTGTAGATTCAAGTAATATAGAATATACTGTTCTAAATCAAAAAATAAATGTCCCAAAACAATTTAAAAAACAAGAAAGAGATTTTTTAATTAAAACAAATGTGATAAAAGATTGCACAGAACAATCAAAATTATATTATGCGGATTTAAATGTAAAAGTATATACTTATTGTTTAAACGATATTAAAGTAGAAGAAAATAATAAAACAAAAGAATTAAAAGATTTACTTACAAAAGATAAAAATATTTTAAAAAATATTGATTATAAATTAGCATATACTGGAATAAATGCTGATAAGACAACACTTATGTATGAAGATTTATATAATTTGTCTAATAATGGTCTTACAATGTATCGTTGCAATAAACAAAATATAAATGATGTGTATTTTGCACCAGCAGGAGTTTCAATGCAACAAGATTTTTGTACATATAAAGATGATGATTTCAAGTTTATTTATGAAATTGAAGAAGCACCAGCAGAAAACACAGAAAAAATAGAAGGAGAAGATACAAAAGAAGTATTCTATGAAGATGAGACATATAGATATGAATTCGATGTACCAACACTTAATAGAATTTCAATAACTACTCCTGAGATTAGAGGAAAAGCTGCAACAAGTACTCCACTAAAAACAATACTAGACTATAAAATATTAACATTAGATGAACTTGCAGAAAAAGGATTAAAATTTAATAAAATTGATAAGAAAAAGGAACAAGAAGAATTACAAAAGAAAGCTTTAGAAGAAGCAAAGAAACAACAAGAAGCAAGTCAAAATCAACAAGACAATCCAAATAATAATCAAAATCAGTAAATTTTATAAAAAAAACTTACACAAAAAAAATTATTTGTGCTACAATTAACAAGCATCAAAAGAAATAACATATTATCTTTGATATATGTTATTTTTTTGCAAAAAAGAAGGGAGTAGTATGAAAGAATTAAATTTAGGAAAAGACAAAATTAATAAACTAATACTTGCATTTAGTATACCTTGCGTTATCAGTATGCTAATAAATTCAGTTTATAATATTGTTGACCAAATCTTTATCGGTAAGGGTGTTGGAACTCTTGGAAATGCTGCAACAAATGTAATATTTCCATTAGTAATAATATTTAATGCTCTTGCTGGTTTAATTGGAAATGGAGCAGCAGCTAATTTGTCACTGAAGTTAGGAGAAAACAAAAAAGAAGAAGCTGCAAAAAGTGTTGGACAAGCAATAAGCCTAACAATACTTATATCAATCATTGTAAGTATAATTGCATATATCTTTTTACCACAACTTGTATATTTATTTGGTTGTACTAAAAGTGTTTACAAGAATGCTGTAGACTATGGAAGAATAATTATCATTGGAGCACCATTTATGTTAATATATTCTTCTCTATCAAGTATCATAAGAGCCGATGGTTCACCTAAATACTCTATGATAATGTTAGTAATAGGAGCAATAATAAATATAATATTAGACCCTATATTTATATTTGGATTTAATATGGGAGTTCAAGGAGGAGCATTAGCAACTATCATTGGACAAATAATTTCATTTATAATTGCTATCTTATATTTAAAGAGAATAAAATCAGTAAAATTAGAAAAGAAAGATTTTAAATTGGATAAAGATATCTTCAGAATATTATCTTTAGGTCTTTCTTCATTTATAACACAAGCAACAATACTAGTATTATTTGTGTTTATGAATAACATAATGACATATCTTGGAGCAAAAACAAAATTTGGTGCAGATATACCATTATCAGTTTATGGAGTTATCTCTAAAATAAATAGTTTATACATTTCAACTGTTTTAGGAATTTCTATTGGATCTCAACCAATAATTGGATTTAACTATGGTGCTGGCAATGAATTAAGGGTAAAAGAAACTATTAAGAAAATTTTAATAATAAACTTCACTGTAGGAATAATATTTAACTTAGTATTTTTGTTATTTCCAAGACAAATTGCAGGAATCTTTATTTCAGCAAGTGATCCATCCTATAAATTATTTATAGAGTTTGCAACACTTATGTGTCATAGTTTCTTATTAGTAATTGCACTTAACGCATTAGAAATGACTACAAGTATTGTAATTCAGTCTTTAGGACGTGTTGTTAAATCAACTGCTGTTACATTTATAAGACAAATAATTTTATTAATACCAATTTCACTTATATTAGCATTCGCACTAAATAAAGGAATATTTGGAGTTTTATATGCTGGATGTATTGCAGATACTTTATGTTTTATTATAACTATATTTATATTAAGATCTGAATATAAAAAACTAGGAGTTAAGGAATTAACTGATACATATACTGAAAAACATGAAGAAGAAAACACTTATAAAGGAAAACATATAGTAATTACAATAGCTCGTGAATATGGATCAGGTGGTAGATTTGTTGGTTCATTAGTTTCTAAAAAATTAGGAGTACCTTTCTATGATAAAGAAATAATATCTCTATCAGCTAAAAAGGCTGGTTTATCAAAAGAATATGTAGAAATGACAGATGAAAAGAAAAAATCTGCAAGTTATGAAAATAATAATGATGATAGACTATTTATTGCTGAGACAAAAGTTATAGAAAAACTTGCTAAGAAAGAATCTTGTGTTATTGTTGGTAGATGTGCTGATTATATTTTAAAAGATAATAAAGATACAATAAAAGTATTCTTATATAGTGACGATGAAAGTAAAGTACAAAGAGCAGTAAAATATTATGGATTAGATGAGAAAAATGCTTTAAAGCAAATTAAAAAAATTAATAAAGAAAGACAAAAGCATTATAAATTTTATACTAATAGAGAATGGACTAATCAAAATAATTATGACTTATCAATAAATGTCGATAAGTATGGTGTTGAAAAGACTGCAGATATTATATGTAATTTTATTAAATAAGAAGAGAAATCTTCTTTTTTTATTGAATTTTCAAACTTTTATTTTTATGCTAAAATATATTTATAAAGATAGGGTATTTTTATGAATAATGAATTAAGACAGTTGGAAAAACTTTTAATATAGAAAATTTTAAAACATAAACTAGAGATACTGAAGGGTTTAATACAAATGATAGTGGATGATCAACTACAATTGAATTTAATCTTGAAGTAAGAGACTTTGCAAGTGAATCTAATGTTGGTCTAGCAATTAATATGCAAAAGAAAGATACAGGAGCATACTTTGGAAATACAATTCATACTGGAAGTCTTCCTAAAAATACAAAAGTTGGAAACAGCAATGAAAATGCTCCATCATCTCATAGATGTCCACATGTATCTAAAGCATTTAGAGATAAATTATATAATACTTATAATAAAGGTAGTAAAAATGAATTAAAAGGAACAAAGGTAATTTACTATTAAAAAGAAAAAGGTACAAAATAAATTTGTGTCTTTTTTCATTCATGTTATAATAAATATGGTGATAAAATGAAAACGTGTTTAGTATTAGAAGGTGGAGCACTACGTGGAATATATACTATGGGAGTACTTGATACTTTCTTAGAAGAAAATATTGAAGTTGATTGTGTAATTGGAGTGTCAGCTGGCACTTTATTTGGAATAAACTATGTATCAAAACAGCCTAAAAGAGTTTTAAACTATAATCTAGAATATGCTGGGAATAAAGATTATATGTCTTTAAGGTCTTTTATTAAAACTGGTAATATTATAAATGAGAAGTTTTGTTTTCATGATCTTCCTGATAAATTATATCCGTTTGATTATGATACATTTGATAAATCTAAAACTAAATTTTATTCAGTAGTAACAAATATTGAAACTGGTCTTCCTGAATATATTGAAATTACTGATTCTAGATGTCAAATAAATGTTATGAGAGCAAGCGGCGCTATGCCGATAATTTCAGAAATTGTAGAGATAAATGGTAATAAGTATTTAGATGGAGGAATAGGAGACTCAATCCCAGTACAAAAAGCAATAGATATGGGATATGATAAAATAATTGTTATACCTACACGACCAATTGATTATAGAAAACATAAAACTAAAATGCTTCCATATAAATTAAAATATAAAAAGTATAAGAAATTTTTAAATACAGTAGAAAATAGACCCAATATGTATAATAGTGAAGTAGAGAAAGTTATTAATCTTGAAAAAGACAATAGAATATTTGTAATACGCCCAACAAAACATATTAAAATTAAACATATGGAAACTAATAAAGATAAGATACAAGCTATGTATGATTTAGGAGTAGAAGATACTAAGAAAAAGTTAAATGATTTAAAAAAGTATCTAGAAAAGTAAAAAATAAAGTATAATATAAATAGTGATTTATAGAGAATTATTAGATAAATTTTTTTATAATAACATAAATTTAATAGGAGGAATAATATTCTTGAACTAAAAAATATAACTAAAATTTACGCAACTGATGACTTTAAACAGACTGCTCTTGATAATGTTAGTATTGTCTTTCGTAAATGTGAGTTTGTTTCAATTTTAGGACCTAGTGGTAGTGGTAAGACTACTTTATTAAATATAATTGGAGGACTAGATGATTATACTGATGGAGATTTAATAATAAATGGAACTAGTACTAAAAAGTATACTGATAGGGACTGGGATACTTATAGAAATCATAGAGTAGGTTTTGTTTTTCAAAGTTATAATCTAATAACACATCAATCAATATTATCAAATGTTGAACTAGCACTTACTTTATCAGGTGTTGGTAAAAAAGAAAGAAGAAAAAGAGCAATTGAAGCACTAGAAAAAGTTGGTTTAAAAGATCATATAAATAAAAGACCAAATCAATTGTCTGGTGGACAGATGCAGCGTGTTGCGATTGCAAGAGCCTTAGTAAATAATCCTGATATATTACTTGCGGATGAACCAACAGGAGCACTTGACTCAGCAACTAGTGAACAAATAATGGACTTATTAAAAGAAGTAGCAAAAGACAGACTTGTAATTATGGTTACACATAATGCAGAACTTGCTCATAAATATTCTACAAGAATCATTGAATTAAAAGACGGAATTATTTTAAACGATTCAAATAAAGTTTCTATGGAAGAGTCTGAATCAAAAAGAAATAGACGTGATAAAAAGACAAATATGTCTATGAAAACTGCTTTATCTCTTTCACTAAATAATTTAATGACTAAAAAAGGAAGAACTATATTAACAGCTTTTGCAGGATCAATTGGAATTATTGGAATTGCTTTAATACTTTCTTTATCAAATGGAATAAATTCATATATTGCGAAAACTGAAGAAGAAACATTAAGTAGTTATCCATTAACTATACAAAAACAAAACGTAGATATGGCATCATTATTATCAGCATTTTCTGGTAGTAAAAAAGATAATGATAAAGCTAAGAGCGATGAAATAACTTCTACTAATATAATGGGAGATGTATTTACAACACTTTCTAAGGATACGAAAACAAATGATATGAAAAAGTTTATGTCTTATGTAGATAAAAATAATGATATAAAGAAATATACATCAGATATTAAATATTCATATGAAGTACAATTAAATTTATATAAAGATACAAGTGATAAGATTGTTAAAGTAAATCCAACAACTGTATATGATTCTATTGGAATGAGTACAAGTAATATTTCAAGTGCATATTCTTCAATGATGTCAAATAATAATGTCTTTACTGAAATGTTAGATAATGAGTCATTAAATAAACAACAATATAATTTAGTTGCTGGTAAATGGCCAAAGAAATATAATGAATTAGTTCTTATAGTTGATAAGAATAATCATATTTCAGATTATACTTTATATAGTATTGGATTACTTGATCAAGATGATTTAAAAGAACAATTTAATAAGATGGTATCTGGTGAAAAAGTTAGTTTTGAAAAGACGAGTTATAAAATAAGTGATATTTTAAATTTAAAATTTAGACTTGTTAAGAATTCTGATTATTATCAAAAAGAAAATGGAATGTGGCTTGATAAGAGTGATGATGAAGAGTACATGAAAAACTTAATTAGTAATGCTGAAGAGTTAAAAGTAGTAGGTATTATTAAGCCAAATGAAGAAGCAGTAAATGGAGCAAGTACTTATGGAATGGTTGGATATCAACATTCATTAATGACACATTTAATTAAGAAAAATGAGTCAAGTGATATTGTAAAAGAGCAAGTTGAAAATAAAGATCAGAATATATTTACTGGAAGTAATTTCCAAACAAACAAGAAATTTGATATGAATAGTTTATCAGATGAACAAAAAATGTCTCTTGCTTCAATGTCACAGGATGAGATGGCGACATATATTGAAACATATACAGAAAATATGAGTGCAACTTATGAAGATAACTTAAAAAAGCTTGGTTCAGTATCACTTGATAATCCAGATTATATTTATCTATATCCAAAAGATTTTGATTCAAAAGAAAGTATTGTAAAAATAATTGATAAATATAATGATGGAAAAGAAGAAAAAGACCAAATTCAATATACAGATGTTGTTGGAGTAATGATGAGTAGTGTAACGACGATAGTAAATGTAATAAGTAGTGTCTTAATTGCATTTGTAGCGATTAGTTTAGTAGTTTCAAGTATTATGATAGCAATAATTACTTATATTTCTGTAATTGAGAGAACTAAAGAAATTGGAATACTTAGAGCAATAGGAGCAAGTAAGAAAGACATTTCACGTGTATTTAATGCAGAAACTTTAATAGAAGGGCTAAGTGCTGGAGTGCTTGGAATAGTAGTAACACTTCTTTTAAATATACCAATTAACATTATTATAAAGAATGTAGTAGGTATTAGTAACATTGCATCTCTTCCAGTAGTAGGTGCTATTGTATTAATTATTATTAGTGTATTACTAACAGTAATTGCTGGATTTATTCCTGCAAAAATAGCAAGTAAAAAAGATCCAGTAGAAGCATTAAGAAGTGAATAAAAATTAAATATATACATAAAATAAAATAGTTAGTTAAGTACTTGACTATTTTATTTTTTTGTTTTATTATTGACTAGCGGATAGAAAAAAGAAGGTGATAGATTGCAAAGAAATGTTATTAGTGAAATTAAAAATTTAAATAATTGTATGGTGAAAAAACTTTTTACTTTAGGAAAAAAAGAAGATGAAAAATTTCATCCAAGACCATTACAAGTAGAAATAATAACTTATTTAATTGAAAATAAAGATAAAACAATTTATCAAAAAGACATCGAAGAAAAATTAAAAATAAGCAAAGCCGCTGTTTCAGATGTTTTAAATAGTATGGAAGGTAGAGGTATTATTACTAAGGAAGCAGATGTGTATGATGCTAGACGAAAAAGAATAATAATATCTAAGAAGGCAATTGAAACACATGATGTTATGATGAAACGTCTTGATAGTTTAAATGATAGTATATTAGATGGAATATCTGAAGATGAACTTAACATTTTTTATAAAGTAATAGAAAAGTTAAGAGAAAATATGAAGAAAGAAGGAGTTTAATGTTTAAATTATTTAAGAATTTATCTACTAAAGATAAAATATATGTAGTTATTTGTATAGTCTTAATAGTTTTTCAAGTATGGTTAGAGTTAAAAATGCCTGATTATATGAGTGCGATAACTAGACTTGCTCAAACTGAAGGTAGTAAAATGTCTGATATATTAGAACAAGGTGCTTACATGTTAGTATGTGCTGGAGGCTCTTTAATATCAGCAATTATCGTTGGATATTTTGCATCTTTAGTCGCATCATCATTTTCTGCAACATTAAGATTAAAAATATTCAAAAAAATTCAAGACTTTGGAATTCAAGAAATTAAAAAATTCCAAACAAGTAGTTTAATTACTCGTACAACAAATGATGTAATGCAAGTAGAAATGTTAATTGGTATGGGACTTCAAATGATGGCTAAAGCACCAATTATGGCAGTTTGGGCAATTATGAAAATTCTAAATAAAGGGTTAGAATGGAGTATTTTAACAGCAATATGTGTTGTGATACTTTTAGCCACTGTTGTGACATTAATGATTATTGTTATGCCAAGATTCCAAATTGTTCAAAAATTAATTGATAAAATAAATGGTGTAACTGGTGAAAATTTATCAGGTATTAGAGTAATTAGAGCATTTAATGCTGAAAAATTCCAATCTGATAGATTTGAGGAAGTAAATGATAAATTAACAAAAACACAAAAGTTTAATCAAAGATGTTTTGCAGTAATGATGCCAATAATGAATCTTGTTATGCATGGTTTAACTCTTGGAATTTATATCATAGGAGCAGTATTAATAAATAAAGCAGGAATGCTTGATAAGATAACATTATTTAGTAACATGGTAGTATTTTCAAGTTATGGAATGCAAGTAATTATGTCATTCTTAATGCTAGCCCTAATATTTATGATGTGGCCAAGAGCAGAAATATCTGCTAAAAGAATAAACGAAGTGCTTGATGAAAAAATTGCTATTAAAAATGGTACTTTTAAAGGAGATACTAAAGAAAAGGGAACAGTAGAATTTAAGAATGTTTCATTTAAGTATCCTGATGCAGATGAATATTTATTAAAAGATATTTCATTTACTGCTAAAAAAGGTGAGACAGTAGCATTTATAGGATCTACTGGTAGTGGTAAATCTACTCTTATAAATTTAATTCCTAGATTTTATGATGTAACTGATGGTGAAGTATTAGTAGATGGAGTAGATGTAAAAGAATATGATGAAGCACATCTTCATAATAAAATTGGTTATATTTCTCAAAAAGCAATAATGTTTACTGGAACAGTAAGTGAAAATGTTGCTTACGGAGATAATGGTCGTGAAAAACCAACTGAAGAGCAAATCAAAAAGGCAATTGAAGTAGCTCAAGGAACAGACTTCGTAGAGAAAATGGATAAAAAATATGATGCTCATATTGCAAGAGGTGGAACTAATGTATCTGGTGGTCAAAAGCAAAGATTATCAATAGCAAGAGCTATCGCAAGAGATCCAGAAATATATATATTTGATGATTCTTTCAGTGCACTTGATTATAAAACAGATGCAACACTTAGAAAAGAATTAAAAGAATATACAAAAGATGCAACTAGTATGATTGTTGCTCAAAGAATTGGAACAATAATTAATGCAGATAAAATTATCGTATTAGATAAAGGAAGATGTGTTGGACAAGGAACACATAAAGAATTATTAAAAAATTGTGAAGTTTATAAAGAAATTGCACTTTCACAATTAAGTGAGGAGGAGTTAGCAAGTGCCTAGACCAAGAGGACCAAGAGGTGGAGCTCAAGAAAAGCCTAAAAACTTTTGGGGCTCTATGAGAAGATTACTTAAGAATTTAAATAGTTGGAAATTCTTACTTATATTTGGATTAATTCTTGCTTGTGCAAGTTCTATACTAGCACTAATTGCTCCAAATAAACTATCTGATTTTACAGATGAAATATCAAAAGGTTTAGTACCAAATACAGAAGTACTAACAAAAATTTCAAATAAGATGACATCAAACTTCAACGAAGAAAATTTTGAAAAAACATCAACTGAGATTATGACATCAGAAAAATTAACAGCAAGTGAAAAGAATGCATATAAAGAAGTAATTAGTAAAATGACAACATTAGAAAATAAAGAAGATGCATCTAGATTATTATTAACACTTCCAGATGACGTTTTAAAGTTTTATTTAACAGACTTTAAAATAGATGAACAAACAATAACAGTAAAAGATCAATTAGAATTAATGAAATTAACATCAAAAAAGAAAGGTGAAAAATCAACTGAAAATGCCTTAAAACTAATTGACGAAATGCCAAAATCAGTAAAGAAGTTAGTTGAACCAAAAATTGATATGAAAGAAATTAAAACTATTGGATTTGGTTTAGGATTAATTTATTTTATAAGTGCGTTATTTAGTTATATACAGTCATTTTCAATGACTACTATATCAAATAATTTTGCAAAAAAATTAAGAAGAAATATTAGTAATAAAATTAATAAATTACCATTAAGATACTTTGATACTCATGAAAACGGAGATGTATTATCTCGTGTTACAAATGATGTAGATACAATATCAATGAACTTAAATAATAGTTTAGCAACTCTTGTATCTAGTACAACATTATTTGTAGGATCAATTATTATGATGTTTGTAACAAACTGGTTAATGGCAATTACTGCAATATTATCAAGTCTAATTGGATTTGCTTTAATGTTCTTAATACTTGGAAAGAGTCAGAAATATTTTGCTAAACGTCAAAAAGAGTTAGGTGACTTAAATGGTTACATTGAAGAAATTTATTCAGGACATACTGTTGTAAAAGCATATAATGGATGCGAAAAAGCAATTGAAGAGTTTCAAGAATTAAATACAAGACTATATGATGCAAATAGAAAGAGTAATTTCTTATCTGGGTTAATGCAACCAATCATGGGGTTTGTTGGAAACTTAGGATATGTTGCAGTATGTATAGTCGGAGCTTTACTTGTAGTTAATGGAAATATTTCATTTGGTGTAATTGTTGCATTTATGATTTATGTTAGATTATTTACTAATCCATTATCACAAATAGCTCAGGCAACAACAAACTTACAGTCAACTGCAGCAGCAAGTGAACGTGTATTTGAATTTATGGATGAAAAAGAAATGAATGACGAATCACACGTTACAAAACATCTTCATAGACATAAAGTAAAAGGTGAAATTGAATTTAAAAATGTTAAATTTGGTTATGATGACACAAGAACAATAATTAATGACTTTTCTGCAAAAGCAAAGCCAGGACAAAAGATTGCAATTGTTGGACCAACTGGTGCTGGAAAAACAACAATGGTTAACTTACTAATGAAGTTCTATGAAATTAATTCAGGAGATATTTTAATAGATGGGGTATCAACAAAAGAATTATCTCGTGAAAATATTCACAAACTATTTGTTATGGTATTACAAGATACATGGTTATTTGATGGAACTATAAGAGAAAATATTAAATTTAATCAAGAAAATATAACAGATGAAGATATTTGGAACGCATGTAAAACAGTTGGAATAGACCACTTTATTAAGACTTTACCAGGAGGACTTGATGCTCGCCTTGGTGATAATGATGCAATAAGCAGTGGAGAAAAACAATTATTAACTATTGCTCGTGGTATGGTAGAAGATGCTCCATTCTTAATTTTAGATGAAGCTACTTCAAACGTTGATACAAGAACTGAAGAATTAGTTCAAAAAGCAATGGATAAATTAACAGAAGGAAAGACATCATTCATTATCGCACATAGATTATCAACTATTAAAAATGCAGATTTAATTCTAGTAATGAAAGATGGAAATATAATAGAACAAGGAAATCATGATGAATTAATAAAGAAAAATGGTTTTTATGCTGACTTATATAATTCACAATTCCAAAAATAATATTAAGATTGTCAACTTGACAATCTTTTTTCTTTGTAAACAAATGTAAAAGAAAATAAAAAAATAAATTAAGTCGAATTCCTTGTTAATAATTTCATCATAATATATAATTAAATAAGATAGGAGGATGAGATGTATAACAAAAGGTAAGGTTAAAGTTGCAATTGTCATTTTAGCATTCTGTCTAATTGTAGGGTATGCATCAATTACAACAATTATGAGTTTAAGCGGAATTATTCGAATTAATAGTGATCCAAATGATTTTACAAACAATATAATCTTTAAAGAAGCAGATATGGATCAAATCAGTAAATCGGATGGAGCTGCCGCAATAATATCTGCAGACGGAAAAACAATATCCTTTTCAACTCAAACATTAGATGTCTTGAATGAAACGTCAACATTAAATTATAAAATTAAAAATAATAGTCAGTATAATGCTTTAGTAGGAAAGATAAATTGTGTTTCTAGTGATACAAAATATATTGAAATAGCACCAGCAGGAACACTTGAAAATCAAATTGTAAAAAAAGGCAATATATCAGATAAAGATACTATTTCCATTATATTAAAGCATCCTTATGAAGAAAAAGTTCCAAAAACAATAACTGTAAGTTGTACATTAAATGCAACTGCACAACCAGCATCATAATGATGCAAATACTTAAGAAGTGAGAGGTAAAATAATGAATAAACAAATGAAAATAGCAATATTTGCAATAATAGCTTTAGGATCTATCGGATTTGCTGCTATCACAATATCATTAAGACAAAATGGTACAGCAACAATAAGTGGAATTGAATCAAACTTTACAAACAACATTCAATTTGAAACAGTTTATGCAGATGAACAATCAAAAACAGACGGAGCAACAATTTCAATTACACCAGACAGAAAATCATTTACATTTACAACTCAGACATTAACAACAACTCAAGATTCATTTCAAATAAATTATAATATTAGAAATAGAAGTCAATATGGAGCAAGAATAGGTGGACTTACTTGTCAAGTAGAAGGAACTGCAAAAGAGTATGTAGATGTCCAAGAAAATAACGATATTCAAGATTCAATTATTAAACCATCTGGTATATCATGTTCAGATTCAGTTCTTATATATCTTAATAAATCATATGCAGATACTACTGAGCAAACATTAACAGTTACTTGTTCATTACAAGCAACAGCAACAGATTATGATCCTAATGATCCAACATTAAAAACATGTGACAATAACTAAAAAAAATTAAAAGAAGAGGTAAAAATATGAATAAACAAATCAAAGTATCAATTGTAGTTTTATTACTAGCAACAATAGTTGGTTTTGCAGCAATATCACTTACACTTAATTTTACTGGAAACATTAACATTAAAGGTTCTTATGACAACTTTTCAAATGGAGTTATATTTTCTGAAGCAGCAATGGATACAACAAGTACAAATGATGGAGCAACAGCAACAATAGCAATTGATGGAAAATCAATAACATTTACAACACAAACATTAGATACATTAAATGAACAAGCAGTATTAACATATAAAATTAAAAATGATAGTCAATATAATGCTCAACTTGGAGAAATGAATTGTACATCAGATGATACCGATTATGTTCAAATAACACGTGGAGGAGCATTAACTAATACAATAATTGCAAAAGGTGAAACATCTGATGCTGATACTATAACAGTAAAACTAGTAAAAACATATTCAGAAACAACACCAAAGAGAGTAACGATTACTTGTGATTTAAATGCAACTGCTCAATCTGCAGCATAATAAGAAAGAGAGTAAAGATATATAATGAAACAATTAAATAAAACTATTTTATTGCTAATTATAAACATTTTACTCCTTTTATCATTTGTATATTTTAAAGAAAAAAGTCTAATTATAACAACAATAGTATTATTACTAACGACAATATATTTAATAAAAAAATATAAATTTAAAAAAGAATCGTTTATTAAAGAAAAGAATTATTTTTACTTAGTACTAGCAAGTTCACTAGCTTTCTTAATTTTATTTTATTTAATAAGTCTAAAAACTGGTTATTCCATAAACTATAGTGTATTTTATAAAAATTATTTGAGAAAACTAACAATAATTTTAACAATTTCCATAATAGTACTAACAGAAATAATAAGATATATAAGTTCTTATATATTAACTGATAAAGAAAAGAAAACAAAAGCATTATTACTAATTCTATTTATATTAATAGATATAATTATAAGTAATAAAGCCTATGGATATTATTCATTCAGTCAGATATATACATTTATTACAGTAGTGTTACTACAAAGTATTATGAAAAATACTTTTCTAAACTATTTAGTAAAAGAATCAGGAATTAAATCATGTTTAATATATAGAGTAATAATAGATATGTATATATTTGTAATACCAATATTACCAAGTATAAATAGTTTCCTAGAAGGTGTATTATTTATGCTATATCCATATTTCTTATATGAATTAATAGAAATATTAATGGTAAAAAAGCTTCCTAAGATGAGTGAATATAAAAAAAGTAAAAAGAAATTAAATGATTACGTAATAGTTATAATATTTATTGGATTAGTATATTTAATATCATGCCAATTTACTTATAATATGATTGCAATAGGTACAGAATCAATGACTGGAACCATTAATAAGGGAGATGCAATTATATATAAGAAATATAAAAATCAAAAATTATCTAAGGGAGATATAATTGTATTTAAAAAGAATGGTACATTAATAATACATAGAATAATAAAAATAAATTATGGAGAGTTTGAAAATACATATATAACTAAAGGAGACTACAACAAAGAAAAAGATGATTGGGTTGTATATGAAGAAGATATTGAAGGAGTAAAAGAACTTACTATTAAATATATTGGAATACCTTCAGTTCTTTTAAGTGAGTTAATGCAGTGAGGTGAGTCATATGGTAATAGATAAAAATAATTATAAGAAATTTATAATTATAGGAATCTTCATATTAGTAGTATTAGGACTTATAGGATGGTTTAATTCATCATTTCATAATACTTATAAACTACATTACAGTGAGAGTAGTGATTTAGACTACAAAGTATATTTAGATAATAATAATTATTTTGATGAAGATTATTTAGGAAAAAATAAAGTATATGTATCATCTCTAATTAATAAAATAAATACAGAATTTAAATATAGTTTTAAAACAGATACAAAATTAGATCTAACTTATTCTTATTATATAGATGCTAAAGTACAAATAAACACAGCCGAAGGAAAGAATATTTTAGAAAAAAAATATAAGATATTAGATAATAAAGAAATACAAGATGTAAATAATTCTTTCACTATAGATGAAAAAGATATTTCAATTGATTATAAAAAGTATAATGAACTTGCATCTTCTTTCTTAGATAGATATAGTATAGATGGAGATGCACTATTAAAAGTAGGGTTATATGTAAATGTTCAAGGTAATAATGAAAAATTTGAACAAGGCTTATCAGATAATGCAGTAGTAAGTATAACAATACCACTTACAAAGAGAACAACAGATATAAGTTTAAAATATGATTTGTCTAATAATAAAGACGCAGTATTACAATATAAAAAAGGCAACAGTAAAGCAATTGTATTAATAGTAATAGTCATATTGTCAGCAATTGATATAGCATTTATGGTATATGTATATTTAGTACAAAGAAATTTAAAAACTCCTGAAGAATTATTTGAAGAAAGATTAAAAAATATATTAACTGATTATAGTAGATATATATCTGAAACAAAAGTAGTTGAATCAATTCAAAGTTTAGTAGAAACTAGAAGTTTAAGAATAGTACTATTGAAAACATTTGATGGATTAATTGCGGTAAGAGATAATGTAAATAAACCAATTCTATATCAAAACGAAAAAACAAGAGCAGTATTTTATATAATATCTGATAATATAGGTTATATTTATATTATGAAAGTAAGTGATTTTGAAAACAGTAAAAAATTATTAATTGAAGATGAAATAGAAGTATTATAAAGAAGGTGTAGTATGAAGAAGCTTAGTTATATATTTATCGTATTAATTGTTACTATGGCAATAGGCTATGCTTCTTTAAATACTAATATGCAACTCGCAGGAACTGCTCTTTTAAGAGCAAACATAGATCTTATGGTAACAGGTGTAGAAGTAAGTAATGTAGTTGGAAATGCAGAAGAAATAGAAAAGGCAGATTATGGTACAGAAAAAATTATGTTATATAATAAATTACCAGACTTAACATCTCAAATTACTTATAAATTAACAATTAGAAATAGAACAAATATGCCATATATAATTTCATCTACTCAAGACTTATACGCAAGTAATAATACAAATATAGTTTATGAAATAAGTAATAATGAATCAGATAAAGTAATTAATGAAAATTCAGAAAAAGATGTATATGTCACAATAAAATACAAAGATGGATTAACATCACTTCCAGCAAATACATCAAAAAGAACAACAGTCCAATTAGTATTAAAAACTGCTCAAACATTAATGGTATCATATGATAATTCAAAAACAGGTCTTAATTGTAGTGATGTGCAATGTGCATTAGATGAAATATCTAAGATGGTAGGTGATTAGTTTGAAAAAATTAAAAGATAAAATTATAAATAATAAAAAATATATTCTAGGTATTATAACAGGAATACTAATATCAGGAACAACAGTATATGCTGCAACTGTTATTTCTGCATCAAATGTGTCATACTTAAACACATCAAGTAAACTATCATCTACAGATGTACAAAGTGCAATTGATGAGTTATATACAAAAGCTAAAACAAATTGTCCAGATGGATATATATGTAAAACTAATCAATTTTCAAAAGATTCTTGGGAAACAATTGCCAATAATGTTAAATCAGGGGCAATATCAAATTATGTAGTAGGAGATGAAAAAGAGATTGACCTTGGCGATTTTGGAAAACATATTGTAAGAATATCGAATACATCCGAATGTACAAATGGTGAAACAAGCGAGACTGCCTGTGGCTTTGTAATAGAATTTACAGATATTATCAATAATCAAAAAATGAATTCTTCCAATACAAATGTTGGAGGATGGCCAGCAACTGAGATAAGAACATATTTAAATGAAACAATTTATAACGCTTTACCAAGCAGTTTACAAAATGTAATAACAGCAACAAACGTAATATCTAGTCATGGAAAAACAGAGGTTGAAAACAACTTTAAATCAACAGATAAATTATATTTATTATCAACTAAAGAAATATGGGGAAAAACTGACACAACAAATGCTATTGGAGCAGATACAGCAGAAAATGAAACAAAACAACTAGACTATTATAAAAATAAAGGTGTATCAACAGCAAACTATTCTGATGTAATAAAAAAATATCAAGAAAAAAATGCTAGTTGGTGGTTACGATCAGGTTATTCATATTCAACATATAACTTTTTCTCGGTATATTCGGATGGAAATTGGGCAAATACTAACGCTACAACTTCAACAGGTATATCACCAGCTTTCAGAATTGCATAAAATATAGTTATACATATTGAAAAAACACACAAAATGTGCTATAATGAAATCATGAAGAGAGATTTTAATAGGTTAAAATTAATTATTTCTCAACTTGGAATACTTTAATAGGTTAAAATTAATTGTATTCCTTTTTTTATACTTAAATAAGAGGGTAATATTATGAATGAATTATTAGATAAGTTATTTAAATGGGACATTAAAGATTTAATAAAGGCAATTATTGGATGTTTTCTATTTGCATTCGCAGTAAACATATTTCTAGTACCTAATTCACTATATAATGGAGGAATACTAGGTATAGCTCAATTAATAAGAAGTTTATTTATAAATGTATTACATATAAAAACATCATTTGATGTATCAGGTATTATCAATTTACTTCTTAATTTACCATTATTTGTACTTGCTTATAAATTTATTAGTAAAACATTCTTTAGAAGAAGTCTAGTTTGTGTAATATTTCAAACAATATTTTTAACTATTATTCCAACACCGGATAAAGCAATTGTAAATGATTTATTAACTTGTGTCTTAATTGGAGGAATAATTGCAGGATATGGAAGTGGAATGACTCTATCAGCAAGTGGATCAGGTGGAGGAACAGATATAATAGGAATACTTATTAGTATGCGAAATAGAAACCTATCAGTTGGAAAAATTGGAGGAGCAATAAATATCGTAATCTACGCAATATGTGGACTATTATATGGACTACCTACCATGATATATTCAATCATTTATACAGTAATAGCAAGTATAGTAGTAGATAATACTCATGAACAAAATATTTGTAGTTATGTAATGATATTTACAAAAGATAAAACTAAAACAATAATTAACTTTATAAAAGAAGAACTACAAAGAGACGCAACATACTGGGATGCAAAAGGTGGCTATAATCACGAAAAAGTAAATATAATCTATTCCGCACTATCAAAATATGAAATGCAACGCCTAGAAAGACATTTAAAAGAACTAGATAAAAATGCTTTTATGATAAAAAGTGAAGGAATAGGAATAGAAGGAAACTTTAAAAAGTCTCTTACAAAGTAATATTAAAATTAAAAATTTGTAAAAAGAAATTGAAAAAACTGAAAGAATAAGTCTAATAAATAATAAAATCCAGAGTTTTACATATAATAAAATATATGATAAAACAACTAAACGAGGTGATTATTATTAAAACATTCATACTTATTTTATTCAGTTTTTTTGTATCTATTATACTTCTATTTATATATAGTTCTCTAAAAATAGCAAGTCAAGTTGATGAAGACAATTTACATTAATTTGTAAAGTTATAAATATAGAAATTAATATTAAATTAAAATATGTTAAAATTATCTTGGTGAGTTTATGTATAAATTTATAAAAAAATATATTTTAATATTAGTTTTTATTCTTTTATTGTGTCCATTTAATATAAATGCATTGGTAACTCAGTCATCTGATATATATGTAACAGATAATGCAAATGTATTAAAAGATGAAACTAAAGACTATATAGTAACATATTCAGACTTCTTAAAAGATAAAGAAAAAATAGACTACTATGTAGTGACATTAAAATCACTTGAAGGAATAAACCTAAAAGAATATACTGATTATATTTATGATTCATTTAATATGAATGAAAAAGGACTATTAATAGTATTTTCTAAGAGTGATAGACAACTAAGAATAAAAACAGGAATAAAACTTTCTAAAATAATACCAGATAACGTAATTGAAGAATACATTAACTCATACTTTATGCCATATTTAAAAGATGAAGACTGGAACTCTGGAATAAAAAACGGTTACTCATCATTTTATAAACTATTATGTAACTATTATGAAATAGATTCATCTCCAATGACAGTATATAATGGACTAAGTTTTATAAAAAAATATAAATATTCAATATTCATGATTATATTATTTATTTGCTCATTTCTATCTAATAAGTTAGGTACTTATCATTTTAATATTAAAAAAGGAAAAATTACTCAAGCATTTAAAACAGACTTTATCTCAATATTAGGAATATTATTAAACTTATACTTATTACTAATAATATATTATTTATTACCCTTAGGTGTAATAGTAGTAATAGGTTTTGAAGTAATTAATATTATTGGTTTAAAAGAAAATTTTCAAGAAGAAAAAATATTAAAAAGAAAAGATAATAAAAAATTAAGAAGAAAAATAAGAAAAAAAGCTAAATAAATTACATAAATATAAATTATTTATGTTTTTCTATGAAAAAATCTTGATAGTTTGCTATAATATTAAAAGTGGTGAAGAAGTATGAAAAGAAGCGAAGTAGATAGAACTAAGTTAAGTCCAATGATGCAACAATATATGGAAATAAAAGATAAGTATGAAGATACCATTATCTTTTTTAGACTAGGGGACTTTTATGAAATGTTTTTTGAAGATGCAATATTAGCATCACGTACCCTAGAATTAACTTTAACAGGAAAACAAGCTGGTCTAGAAGAGAGAGTTCCAATGTGTGGAATTCCGCATCATGCCTACACAAACTATGTCGAAGAATTAGTAGATAAAGGTTACAAAGTTGCAATCGTTGAACAATTAGAAGATCCAAAACTTACAAAAGGAATGGTTAAAAGAGATGTCGTTCAAGTAATAACAAAAGGTACACGAATTGACTCATCAATTGACTCAAAATCAAATAACTTTATAGCAAACATCTATGACTTTTCATATTGCTTTGGTATAAGTTATATTGATGTATCAACAGGCGAAGTGTATGCAGAACTAGTTGAGGGAGAAAGTGACAAAGTAATAAAAGAAATCATAAAACATGGATTCAAAGAAGTAATAGTAAATGACACAATAGATAGAGAAATAGTAGAAAGATTAAGAACAAGTCATGATGTTTTAGTAACTATTACAAAAGAGTGCCTAGATTCAAATGATTATTCATATATTTATAAAAAGATAGAAGATCAAAGAATAATAACAACACTTAAACATTTATTAAACTATGTTGTAGAAACTAAAAAAGGAGACTTACATCATTTACAAGAATGTAAAATAATTAAGTCCTCTGAATACCTTGAATTTGATTCAAATACAGAAAGAAACTTAGAACTTGTAGAAACACTAAGAAATAGAGAAAGACAATATAGTCTTTTATGGTTACTTGATAAATGTAAAACTGCTATGGGAAGTAGATACTTAAAATCAAGTATTTTAAATCCATTAACAAGTAAAGAAGAAATTGAAAGAAGATATGATATTGTTTCAAAACTAAGTACAGAGTTTATTTTAAGAGATGATTTAATCAAATGTTTAGAAGAAGTATATGACCTTGAAAGATTAGTTGGAAGAATTACTTATGGTAATTTAAACGCTAAAGACTTATTACAATTAAAGTCATCTGTAAAAGAACTACCAAGAATTAAAGAAATATTAACAGAATTAAAATTCGATAAAAAAATAGATACATTTGAAGAAATATATAGTCTACTTGATAGAACAATTCTAGAAGATGCACCATTTACTCTACATGAAGGTCATTTAATAAAAGAAGGCTATAATGCTGAACTAGATGAATTAAAAAAGATTAGTAGTGGATCAAAAGACTTTATTCTAGAAATGGAAAAAGAAGAAAAAGAACGTACTGGTATTAAAAATTTAAAAGTTGGGTATAATAAAGTATTTGGTTATTACATAGAAGTATCTAAAGGTCAAAAAGATTTAATAAAAGATGAATATGGTTATGAGAGAAAACAAACTCTAGCTAACGCTGAAAGATATATTACTCCAGTCTTAAAAGAAAAAGAAAATATAATATTAGGAGCTGAAGAAAAAATTATTTCACTAGAATATAAATTATTCATGGATATTCGAGAAGTAATAAAAAGATATGTAAAACAACTTCAAAAAACAGCAAGAGTTATTAGTGAAGTAGATATGCTACAATCATTCTCAGTTGTAGCAGATGCTTATAAGTTTGTAAGACCAGAATTGGTAGAAGATAAAACATTAAGATTAATAGAATGTCGTCATCCAGTAGTTGAACAAGTAATGAAAGACAAATACATTCCAAATGATATAGTAATGGACAAAACAACAGACATATTACTAATAACAGGCCCAAATATGGCAGGTAAATCAACTTATATGCGTCAATGTGCAATTACTATTATTATGGCTCAAATGGGTTGCTTTGTACCTTGTAAGTCTGCCACAATGCCAATATTTGATAAGATATTTACACGTATTGGAGCAAGTGATGATTTAGTAAGTGGAGAATCAACTTTCATGGTCGAAATGAAAGAAGCAAATACAGCTATTCAAGAAGCAACAGAAAACAGTTTAATTCTATTTGATGAATTAGGAAGAGGAACTGCAACATACGATGGAATGAGTCTTGCTCAAGCAATTCTTGAATATATCCATGATAAAATAAAAGCAAAAACAATGTTTTCAACTCATTATCATGAATTAACTGTTCTAGAAAAAGACTTAAAACATTTAAAAAATGTCCATGTGTCAGCAATTGAAGAGCATGGTACAATAACATTCTTACATAAAGTAAAACAAGGAGCAGTTGATAAAAGTTATGGTATTCATGTAGCAGGACTTGCTCATTTACCAGAATCGTTAATTAAAAGAGCAGATGAAATATTGAATGTCTATGAACATAAAAACAGAAAAAAAGAAACATTTACTCAAACATCTCTTTTTGAATTAACAGAAGAAGAAATAGAACCGAAGAAAAATGAAGTAGAAGAAAAAATAAAAGAAATAAATCCATTAGAAATGACGCCAATGGAAGCATTAAACTTCTTATATGATTTAAAAAAACATATAAAAGAAAAAAAATAAAACTTATTTTAATATAAGTTTTTATATGATAAAATTAAGTAGGTGATTTAAATGAAAAATAGAAATGAATTAAGAGAAATTATTATGAAAGTAATATATCAAGTAAGCATTCTTGAAGAAACTGACTTAGACTATGATATAAATGCTTTAATTAAAGAACAATTAGAAATAGAAAATGATTTTGTAAATACATGTGTTAATGGAATAATTGAACATAAAAAAGAAATAGTAAAACTTGCTAATAAATATTTAAAAGATTGGACAATTGATAGATTAAATAAAGTAGATCAAGCGATTCTAGAACTTGGAATATTTGAATTAATGTATACAGCAACTCCATCAATCGTGTCTATAAATGAAGCTATCGAATTGTCTAAAAAATATTCTGAAGAAGCTGTTACTAAAATGATCAATGGTGTATTAGATAAAATCTATCATGAAGAGACTAAAGAATCTGAGTAGGTGATACTTTGAACGATAAATACATATCAGTATCACAACTAACAAGATACATAAAGTATAAAATAGACAATGATGTAAATTTAAATGAAGTGTTCTTAAAAGGAGAAATATCTAACTTTAAAGCTCATAGTAGAGGACACTTTTATTTTACATTAAAAGATGAAGGTAGTAGAATTAACGCTATTATGTTTGCTTCTCAAACAAAGAAAATTAAATTTGTACCCCAAGATGGTATGAAAGTATTAGTAACTGGAAAAATAAGTGTTTTTGAAGCAAATGGTGGTTATCAAATATATGTAAATGAAATGTTAGAAGATGGAGTAGGTAACTTATACATTGCCTACGAGCAATTAAAAAAGAAGCTAGAAAATGAAGGTTTATTTAATAAAGACCATAAAAAAGAGATTCCACATATTCCAAAAAGAGTAGGAGTAGTAACTGCACCAACTGGTGCTGCTATAAAAGATATAATATCTACTATAAAAAGAAGATGGCCTCTAACAGAAATTTATTTATTTCCATCTCTTGTCCAAGGAGAAGATGCCAAAGAAGATATTGTAAAGCAAATAAAAAAAGCAGAAAACTTTTATTTACCACTTGATACATTAATAGTTGGTCGTGGGGGCGGCTCTATCGAAGATTTATGGCCATTTAATGAAGAAATAGTAGCACGTGCTATATATGAATGCAAAGTTCCAACAATAAGCGCTGTAGGGCACGAAATTGACTTTACAATAGCCGACTTTGTAGCAGACTTAAGAGCTCCGACTCCAACAGGAGCAGCAGAAATGGCAGTACCACAATTATCTGACATGAAAAACTATCTAAATCAAGTAAATATAAGATTAAATAATACAATAAACAATAAAATAAATAATAATAAAAGAAAATTAAATGATATTATGGCAAGAAATATCTTTAAAAATCCAATGATAATATATGAAAAAAAAGAATTATATTTTGATAGTATCTTAGAAAGATTAAAATTTAGTCTAAAAAACCTAACAAGTGCCAAAGAAAAAGAACTAATTAAAGTAAAAAACTCATATATATTAAAAAATCCACATCAATTATTAGAAAAAAAAGGTAATAAATATCTTCAATTAGTATCCAAATTAGAGACATTAAGTCCTTTACTTACATTACAAAGAGGATATACTATGACAAAAAAAGAAGGCAAAGTAATAACAAAAAGTACAGACGTAAAGAAAAAAGATATTATTGAAATAGTTTTTAGTGATGGATCAGTTAACGCAGAAATAAAGTAGGAAGGAAAATGAGTATTATGGCAAAAGAAGAAAAAGAATTAAGTTTTGAAGAAAGTCTAAACAATCTAGAAGAAATAGTAAAAAAATTAGAAACTGGTGAAGTACCATTAGATGATGCTATAAATGAATTTAATAAAGCAATGAAATTAGCAAAGTCATGTGACGATAAATTAAAGAGTGCTGAAGAAGCAATTACTAAATTAGTATCAGATACAGGTGAAATAAAAGATTTTAAAATAGAAGACTAAAAAAAGACCAATTAAAGGTCTTTTTTACTTAAATAAAAGTAGACAAGCAAGTTCAAATTCTTTATCGCCATCTAAAGGAACATAATCTTCATCATTTACACTTTTTCTAATTATCATATCTTCGCTATTAGCAACATTTGATAAGAAAACATAAGTAGTACCAACATTTTTAACTTCTTTTAAAATGGCATAATCAACACCATCAACATTCATAATCTCTAATTCTTTATCCATATTATTTTCCTCCTTGCAAATCATATGCATCATTCTCAACTAAATATTGAGATTGTGCATGATCATCTTGCATAGCTTGTAACTCTTCTTTTTTATCTTTTAATTCATTACTTAAAACTATACGTTTTTCTATATGTTTTTCAAAATCTTTAGTATCTTTATAACCATTTTTCTCTAAAAATTCTTGATATCCACCATATTCATTACTATATGCCATAACCTGATCTGTTTGATATTCTCCAATACTTTTTTCACAATAATATACTGCTTCATCATAATTATCATAGTTTTCTTCCATTTTATTATGAATACTTAAATAATCATACCAATAATGTTCTTTATCGTAAGTTAGATGTGCATCTTTATTAATTACATTTGTTCTAAATTCTCCAATCATTCCTCCAATAACTAAATTATCTTGATAAGTACTAACTAAATTACTTCCAGCACCAAGAACAACGCCTGCTGTTATTGCTCCAGCAACAAATAGTGCCTTCATTCTATTATGATAAACTTTTTTACTCATTACAACCTTAGTCTTTTTAGTTCTTTTTGCACTGTTTCCACTAATAGAATTTTTACGTAATCTTTCAGTTGAAAGTTCTCTATCATTATCTATCATATATCCACCTCTATTATAAATATATATAAATTATATCATAAAGTCAAAAGAAAAAGAATAATTATACCATATTAGGCAATAATATATATGAGGTGTATAAAATGAAAAATAATTGTTTAAAATTTCTATTTTTACTCCTAGTATTATTTCCAATAAATATATATGCTTATTCAAACAGATTAATAATAGGTGGAGAAACTATTGGAATTGAAGCTTATTCAAAAGGTATATATATAGTTGGATTTTATGATGTGGATAATAAAGCAATTGCAAAAGATGCTGGTTTTAAAATAGGAGATATTATTGAAAAAATAGATAATGTTGATGTAGGAGATATAAGTGATATTAATAAAATAATAAAGGATGATAAAATATATTCATTTAAAGTATTAAGAAATAATAAATATGAAGAAATAAAACTTTATTTATCAAGTAAAAATGATATTATAAAAACAGGTTTATATGTAAAAGATAAAATTAATGGTATAGGAACACTTTCATATATTGATCCAGAAACAAAAGTATTTGCATCTCTTGGTCACGAAATTTTAGAAAGTAATTCTATGTCTAAATTTAATATTAGTACAGGAACTATTTACAAAGCAGAAGTAACAAATATAAAGAAAAGTAAGCAATCTCTTCCAGGAGAAAAAAATGCAGATATTGAATATGAAAAAAGTATAGGTGAAATAAATAAAAATGAAATAAGTGGAATATATGGTAAATATAATGACATAATAGACAATAAAACTACAGTAGAAGTTGGTAAGAAAGAGGAAATAAGACAAGGAAATGCTCTTATTAAAACAGTAGTTGAAGAAGATAAAAAAGAAGATTTTAAAATAAATATTTTAAGTATTGATGAAAAAGATCCTGTAAAAAATATTTTCTTTGAAATTACTGATAATAAATTATTAAACAAAACAAATGGAATAGTTCAAGGAATGAGCGGCTCTCCTATAATTCAAAACAATAAAATTATAGGTGTTGTAAACTACGTTGTCTTAAATGACACTAAAAAAGGTTATGGGATTTTTATTGAAACAATGTTAAAAGAAGGAGACAAACTAAATTAGAGTATGTCTTTTTCACATAAATTTCTTATATTTTATTTATAATAATTATGGGACTAATACTAACAATATTTACTTATAACAATGATTTATTATATAAAGATAAAATAATTAAAATAACAAATATAAAAACAATAATGGAAGAAATAGATACAAATGAATTAAATATTAAAGAAAAACACAAATATATAAAAATAACAGGAAATCTTACAAATACAAAAAGAAAAAGGTAAAAAAGAAACTTATAAATATGAAGAAACCTCATCTTCTGTTGTAACTGAAAAATATAAAATAGGTGATAAAGTAATTATTAAAAAAGGAGAAATATCTTCGTCTGTAAGTGAATTAATAGAAAAAGACAATAATATTAGTATTGAAAATTTAAAACATTCAATAAAAGAAATAGGTAAAGACATATTAGGAACAACTGCAAATACTTTATTATTTGCCTTTCTTGAAAGTTTTATGACGTTAATAATTTGGTTTATAACATGTAAATATAATGTGTTTGACATATTAAATAATAAAACATTCCAAGAAGAGTATATTCAGTCAATCTTCAGTTTAATAGGTTGTATACTAATAATTCCTATAACAGCACTAACAACAACACTCAAAAGAACAAAAGACAAATTAAAATTTGTCG
>ULLK01005419.1_pt1 | contig 40925 bp, 32 predicted proteins | sample 1951411 | NCBI WGS metagenome assembly ULLK01 (sample SAMEA4835526, study PRJEB28245) | human gut metagenome | biome: gut microbiome; material: fecal sample | place: Denmark | collected 2008 | reverse complement strand
TTATGTTCCTATCCCGGAACATAATAAAAAGTTCTAGACTTCTAGAACTTATTTTCTTACTACTACACTAATAGATTCAGTAGTTGATTCATATAATTTTTGAGCAGCGTCATGCATCATGTTTACACATCCATGACTTCCATTACCTTGGAATCTTGTTTTTGTATATTCACTATTACTTCTCCAAGAAGCATCGTGAAAACCTATTCCTTTACCTAATATAAAAGGCATCCAATAATCAACATGAGCATTATATTTTGTACCATTATCATTTGTTCCTTTTAAATATCTATCTTGCTCTAAATTATTAGGATTTAAAGTATAGTTTCCTATTGGAGTATCATGATTACCTTGATTTCCAGTTACAACTCTTGTTGACCATAATAATTGTCCATCTGTAAAATAATATAATCTTTGATCACTAATATCTAGTAAAATACAATTTTTTGATAATAAATCTTTTCTAATATAACCAGTTGTTTTTCCAGCTTTTATTTTGTACCATTCATTACCATCTACTAATATTTTTACAATTCTTCCACTCTTTACTGTTCCTAATGATTTAGAATTTAATGATGGAAGTTGTCTTACATTAGCAACATCTACACTAATAATTCCCTTTTTTATACTTGATTCCGGATACTCTTTAATTGCTCCTTCTAAAGTACCTGTTAACATACCACAAGTTTCTGGACCAGTAATTCCATCTACTTGAATATTTGCTTGCTGTTGATATTTAACTACACAACTTTTTGTTGCACTTCCATAAGAACCATCAACTACCAAATTACAACCAACTTTTTCATTTAAAAGTGTTTGAAGTGCCTTAACATTCTCACCTGTACTACCATATCTCATAGTAGTTCCACATACTAATCCTTCAGCATTTGTATTAATAATTCCTAAAAAAAGAACTACAAATGAAAGAATAAAAATACGCACAAACTTTTTCATAATACTATCTCCTTTTTTTTCAAAGATATTCTAGTTCGCAATTATCATTTTGTCAATAACTATTTTATACTTTTATAATTTAAATATATATTGAAACATGATATACTATTGTAAGATAGTAGGAATGTAGAGGTTGTAGATATGAAATTATACTTAGTAGATGGAAAAAAAATAAATATGTATTCTTTACCTAAAAAAATAGAAGACTCATTTTTAATAAATTATAATACAGATAACAATTTAGAAGAAACAATTAATATAGTTGCAGAGAATGGACAATGGATAATTGAAAGTAATCCAGAAACTGCTTTCTTTTCTAACGGAAAAGCTATCATAAAAGATGTTTTAGAAAATAATTCTAGTTTTCAAGTAAAATTTAGTGATATTAATACAATTTTAATGTTATATGCATTTGAAACACCAATTACTTATAAAGACTATGAATTATCAACTTTAACTAATATGACAATTGGTAGAAGTCAAAATTCAACTATTTTTTATGATAATCCATACGTTAGTCCTGCAAATGTAGAAATAATAAAACAAAATGGATATTGGACTATTGAAAATAAATATTTGCAACAGCCTGTTTATATTAATGGATATTGTATTAGTAAAGCATTTTTAAAAATGGGAGACTCAATATTTTTTAATGGACTTAAAATTATTTGGATGGATACTTTTATTAAAATAAATATACCAAAAGATAAAATTATTATTAACTTATCTGAGTATAAAAAAGTATCAACATCCGGTAATAAATGTGGTGAAGTTAGTGATACTGAAAAAGCATCTATTTTATATAATGATAATCAAATATTTTTCCATACACCTAGACTTAAAGAAACAGTAAAAGAAAATGAAATTGAAATACAACTTCCTCCACAAAAAGAAGAAGAAAGCAAAATGCCTTTTATACTACAAATGGGTAGTTCTATTGTTATGGGAGCATCTTCTAGTATTACTGGAGTCATTGCTGTTTTTAATATTGCTCAAGGTAAAGCAACCGTTCTTTCTTCAATTACAGAATTAAGTCTATGTGCAAGTATGCTTTTAGGCTGTATTTTATTTCCAATTTTAATTGATAAATACCAAAAGAAAGAAAAAAGAAAAAAAGAATTAAAAAGAGAAAAGAAATATCAAGAATATTTAAATAATAAAGTAAATGACATAAATAAATTAATGGAAAAAGAAAAAGAAATACGTTTTAAAAATAATCTAAGTATAAAAGAATTACAAGATGTTTTAGTAAAACGTTCTAATAAAATATGGGACCGTGAAATTACAGATCCTGACTTTTTAACATTAAGATTAGGTGTTGGTAATATTAAACCAAGGATTTATATAAAAGCACCTAAAGAAGAATTTTCTTTAGAAGATGATGATTTAAGAACAAAGGCTTTTGAAGTTATAAATAAAAAACTAGTACTTGAAAATGTTCCAATAACTGTTTCTTTAATTGAAGATAAAATTCTTCCTATAATTATTAAACAAAATTATCCCTATAAACAACAATATATAGATGCTTTAATATTACAATTAATAACATATTATAGTGGAGTTGATTTAAAAATTGCAGTTATTACTACAGAAGATAATAAAAAGAACTGGGAATATTTAAAATATTTACCTCATTGTAGTAGTAATGACCAAGAAAATCACTTCTTTGCTTGTAATGAAGATGAAATTAAACAACTTGTTACTGATTTAGAAAAGATTAGACTTGAAAGAGTTAATTTTAAAAATAGTAATAATCAAGAATCTAAGAAAAATGAAAAAGAAGAAATATCTAAATTAAAAGAAAGATATAAAGAGTTTGACGAATACTATTTAATCATTACTGATAATTTTATTTCTGCTAAAAAATATGATTTTATACATAATATAATTGAAAGTGATGCAAATTACGGATTCTCTGTTTTAATGATTGAAGAAACTATGAAAAACGTTCCAAGTAAATGTAATCACTTTGTAGATATTAATGAAACTGTATGTGGTGTTTTCAGTAAAGATTTGGAAGATGAGAACCAAAATACTTTTATTCCTGAAATTCAACCAGATAATAATAATGCTGACTATGCTCATATTCTTGCTAATATACCAATAATTGGTTCTAATGTTTCTAACAGTCTCCCTTCTAGTTTGAACTTCTTAGAAATGTATAAAGTTGGTAAAATCGAACAATTAAATATAGTTAATAGATGGGTAAATAATGACCCCACTCAATCTCTACATACTCCTTTAGGTGTTAGAACAGATGGAAAATTATTTGAGATTGATTTACATGAAAAAGCACATGGTCCACATGGATTAATTGCAGGAGCAACAGGTTCTGGTAAGTCTGAATTTATTATTACGTTTATACTTTCAATGGCTATTAATTATCACCCATACGAAGTATCATTTGTTCTTATCGACTACAAAGGTGGAGGTCTTGCTGGAGCATTTGAAAATAAAGAAACTGGTATAAGATTACCTCATCTTGCTGGTACTATTACAAATCTTGATGAGTCTGAAATGAATAGAACTTTAGTATCAATAAAAAGTGAATTAAAAAGACGTCAAAGAATGTTTAATGAAGCAAGAGATGCTTTAAATGAAAGTACAGTAGACATTTATAAATATCAAAAATTCTTTAGAGAAGGAAAAGTTAAAGAACCTATTTCTCACCTATTTATAATTTCAGATGAATTTGCCGAATTAAAATCTCAACAACCTGATTTTATGGAAGAATTAGTATCAACTGCTCGTATTGGTCGTTCTTTAGGAGTACACTTAATTCTTGCCACTCAAAAACCAAGTGGTGTTGTAGATGATCAAATTTGGTCAAATGCAAGATTTAAAATATGTTTAAAAGTACAAACTGCTGAAGACAGTATAGAATTATTAAAAAGAGATGACGCAGCATCTATAAAAGAAACAGGTAGATTTTATTTACAAGTCGGATTTAATGAATTATTTGAAATCGGCCAATCTGCTTGGTCAGGTGCTAAGTATATTCCAACTGATAGAATATTAAAATCATATGAAGATGATATAAGTATTATTGATGATAATGGAAATATTATTAAAAAAATAAACAACTCAGTTAAAAAAGAAAATCAAGTAGATATGGGAGAACAACTAACTAATATTGTTAAGACTTTATATGATATTTCTATTAGAGATAATATAAAATCTCAATCTTTATGGTTACCAAGCCTAAATCCTGTAATGTATATTAATAATTTGATAAAAAAATATAATTATAATCAAGAAAAATATATTATTGAACCAATCATCGGAGAATACGATGTTCCAGAAAATCAATTTCAAGATAAACTTACCATTAATTTAAATAATTGTGGTAATGTAGTTATTTATGGTAATGCTGGTTCTGGTAAAGAAAATTTACTTGAAACATTAATATATTCTACTTGTATTTATCACTCTACTGATGAAGTTAATTTCTATATATTAGATTTCGGAGCTGAAGTATTAAGTGTTTTTAATAAAATGCCTCAAGTTGGTGATGTTGCAACTGCTCTTGAAAAAGATAAGTTAATTAGTCACTTTGCTAATATTGAGCGTGAAATTAATAAAAGAAAAGAATTATTTAAAGAGTTTGGTGGAAGTTATGAAAGTTATCTTAGTCAAAGCGAAACTAAATTACCTTTAATTGTTATTATTCTTAATAATTATGATAGTTTCGTAGAAAATTATAGCGACCTTGATGATGTTTTAACTCATCAATTAAGAGATTGTGCAAAATATGGAATTGTATTTATAACTACCTCTGTTGCAACTAATTCTATGAGAGCCTCAGTCCAAGCGCTTTACAATACAAAAATGATGATGCAAGTAAACGATGCCTTTGATTATTCTTATATATTAGATGCCCAAAATCATTTAACTCCTGCTAAATATTTTGGTAGAGGTTTAATTAAATTAGACAATGGTACTTATGAATTTCAAACTGCATATATTTTTGAAAAAGATAAAATCAATGAAGTTGTTAAACAAACTGCAGATAAACTTATAGAAATTGACATGAAAAAAGCAAGTAAGATTCCAAATATACCAAAAAATGTCGTTTATGAAACAATGTTAAAGCATATTAGTGAATTAGATAAAGTACCTGTTGGATTTAATGTTAAAAATGGTAGTATTTCTTATATGAATATATTAAGTAGACGTATAAGTATAATTACAGGAAAACAAGTTAATGCCGAACCTACTTTCCTATTAGAACTTGTAAAAATAATTAATTCTATTCCAAGTGCTAAACTTAGAATCATTGATTTAGCAGATAATATGAGTAGTGCTGAGTGTAGTGAAATTTATACGGATGGATTTACAGATTCTATTAATGGTATTTTAACAGCGGAGGAAGAAACAAAACAAAAAGTTATATATATAATTACTGGTATTGGTTATATTTATGATCGAGTTCTTGATGAAGGAATAGAAAAATTATTTGAAATATTTAACGATAATAGTAAACTTTTAAATACACACTTTATATTAAGCGATAATATGTCTTCTTTTAGAAAGTTAGAACAAGAAGAATGGTATAAAAATATGGATAAATCATCTGGTATTTGGCTAGGTCAAAATATAGATGGACAATCAATAATCAATATTTCTAATTTAAAAAATTATGATGCTAATGAACAAGTTAATGGATTAGGATATAACATTATTAATGGAAATTATGAAGTAATTAGAAGTATTGGTACAGTTGATGAGGAAGAAGGTGACACATATTAAAAATAAAGTTTTTGTTAAATTACTAGTTCCTGAAATAGACAAAAGTTATGATATATATTTGCCTATAAATAAAAAGATTGGTAATATTATTAATTTATTAAATCAAGCCATTTCTGAATTAACTTTAGGAGAAATTGAATTATCTAATGAAAATAGTTTATTTAATGCTGTTACTAAGGAAAAATATTCTCCTGATGTATTACTCCTTAATACTAATATCAGAAATGGTACTACTTTAATTTTACTTGATTAAAAATAAATAGTAAAAGACATTTAGAAAAATATCTAAATGTCTTTTTATTAATAAATTAAATGGTTTAAATTAGCTTTTTTTCATCATATTGTTTACATTAGTAGCAATTTGAGTTCCTGCTTTATCATCATTATTTTGATATATAGAAGTTTGTTCTTTCATTCTATCCTCATATGCTTTTACTAAATTAACAATATTTTCATCTAATCTATGCTCGATTTTATTCATACCATTTACAATTGCATTATAAGATTTTGAACCTTTTGCATAAACTTGTGCAACTGTTGTACTTATTGAAAAATTAGTAGCCTTAACTTTCTTTTCATATGCCTCCATTGCAGTTATAATTTTTGAAATTGCTGCTGTATTTAAACCTAAAAAATTATTTGTACTTGCCATTATTTCCACCTACTTTCTTATTTTATATTTTTTGATTGGAATGCTTTAAATTCTTTTAAGTCTAAATCAATTAAACTTTGAAATTCTGAGCTTCTAGAGTTAATGTAACTTTTTTCATTACTTACTGCTTTATCTAAATCTCTTAAAAAATCTGTAGCATCAGCACCTGTCCAATTTTGTTTTATTAATTTTACTAATGTTGTATACTCACTTCCACTAAGTGCATTCATTTTTTTTGAACATGCACTTTTAATTTGTGATTTTAATGTGTTTAATCCACTTTCACTACGACCATATGTTACTGTTGTAGCCATTTTTTACACCTCCATAGATTCTTTCTTTATATAGAATACTCCTATCCTATGATTTAATTATAGCATAATAATAAAAAAGATAGGCAATAAATCTATCTTTTTACATATATTTACATTAACTATTGTTGTGGCATAGTTGGAGTTCTTTGTGGAAGAGGCATTTGTTGTTGTGGGTTTACTGTACTCATTATTGTTGAATCATTTGCTTGTTGTGCAAAGTTTTGAACTGCTGCTTGTTGTTGATTTAATACCTGTTGCTGTTGCATCTGCTGTGGTTGTTGTACTACTTGTTGTTGAGGCATTTGTTGTTGCATCATTTGAGGCTGTTGAGCATAACTTGCTTGTTGCAACATTTGATTCATATTATTTTGTGGTTGTACATTTTGATTTTCAGGCTCTTTTTTCTTATACCAAACATTTTCCAAGTCAACGTTGTTGGAAAGAGGTCTTGGATTTGGTAAATCAATATACATTGATGTTGGTACTTTAAAAGCACTACCAAATGCTATACAATTTCCTGGTTTTAAGTTTTTTAATTGTAAGACAATTTCCGATGAAACATTTGGAACCATTTCTTTTATATACTTTAAGTCAACTGGATGAAGTGTTCTTAATACAACGAAATTTGCACATTGTGAGATACATGTATCAGAAAGCTCACTTGGACGTTGTGTGATCAGTGCTAAGAATACACCATATTTACGACCTTCCTTAGTGATACGTTCAAATATATTATATCCTAATAAATCAATATCACTATCATGTTGTACATAACGATGAGCCTCTTCTATTATTATATGGAATGCTCTACTACCACGAGGTTTTTCAGTACTTGCTTTTAAGAATAACATTCTTGATAAAATTTTTGTTATTACTTTAGCAAGACGGTCATCAATATAGTTGATATTAAAGTTAACTATTTGTACTCTACTATTAGTTTTACTATCCCATAATAATGAATCAATATATTGATCTCTTGTTACATATTTTGGATACGTAAAGTAATGTCTAGAGTCACCTGTTGCTAATGTATGTAATCTAACACTCATGACATTTGCAGTATCAAAAACCTTATCACTCTTTAAAATACCTTCAGAAATAAGAGCAAAATCCATAGCAAGTTCAAGGTCAGATAATGTATAATACTTATTCATTTCACTTGGGTCAATACTAATTTGGTCTTCTATAATATATCCTCTTACAAATTCTACTACAAGTTCCATTTCTTGCATTTTTCCTGTTTTATCAACATATAAACATTGTTTAAATGTACGAGTATATCCTGGTTGAACTATTTGACTTTCTAGATTTAGTGTTGGAGTATTAAACTTTGTTAAAACACCAATAACTTGATCTCTTATCTTTGTAGAATCATTTCCACTTAACAAAATATCTTGTAAGGCTCTTGCAATAATGTCATTTTTTCTCTTAATAACATTGTCACTAGTACCTGTTAGTATTGGAACTAACTTTAATGTTTTCTCAATTATAGGTAATTGAGTTGGACTATTAGCATCTAATAAAAGTGCTAAATCATCAACATCTAGTAACCAAATTGGAATTCTTAATATTTCACAATCTGGATCAATAATATTAGTTGTATAAGCTTTATAGTTTAATGCCGGATTAAAGTCATGTAATCCACCAAATGCATGTGTATATTCACCATATGCATCAAAGAAGAATAATGCTGAATTTACTGGAGGTGTAGGACTTGATGTATATAATTTTTGTAAAATTGACGCAACTGTACATGATTTACCAGCACCAGAGTTTCCAAGTATTGCAAAGTGACTACTAAAAAAGTCATTAATTGCAACATTTATCTTATATCCTTCATAAACATTACTTGTACCAAAATTTGTTTGACCAAATGAAGTTGTTTGACTACCAAATAATAATTCAAGTTCCCCAATCTCAATAAGTCTAATTTTTGATTTAAAAGATGGCTTTACACTTGCTCCAGGAGTAAATCTTCCATCATTTATTTCACCTACTACATTGGCTACCATTTTAGTTTGGTTAACGTTTGCAACTTCAGCAACAACTTTTCTATCAGTATCATCTTCAAATATTACATGAAGATTAACTAAGTTAGGTTGTTCATTAATATTAATACTTAATTTTATAATTACACTATTATCAATTATTTCTTCAATTGTTCCTAACAATTTAATCACCCTCTATCGTAATTCAGTATATCAAATATTTATAAAAAATAAAAGTAAACATAAGTTATTTTATGTCTACTTTTACTATAGAATTTAATTATTCTTTAATATAGTCCATGTATTTTTTGTCTATCAATTTCATTTAGATTTCTTAACTCCCATACTTCCCCACTTTTTTCTAAATCAAAAGTTATTTGATACTTAGTTTTTTCTTTTTGTTCTTTTAACTTTTCTATCTTATAATCAATATAAGTTTTTGCTTTGTCTAAGTCATCTTCCTTTATTTGTACCTCATTTTCTTTTAAAAATTCACTTTCATGTTCTAAGAAATATTTTTTTGAATTATTAATTGAAGTTGCATAATCTAATACTTCAATTTCAACTTCTACTGTAGCATTATTTCCTACTATTTCTTCATTCTTTATTTTATAAGACAAGTTTTGATATTGTTTTTCTATTAACGATTTATATTCCTTTTTTTGTTCTTCTGTCATATTCTTTTCATCTTCTAGTGACATTTCTAAATCTTTTAATACAGATTTATCCAAATTTTGGTATTTTGAAAGATATGCTTCTACAATAGATGTAGGAGTTAGTTTTTCACTTTGACATCCTGTAATAAATAGTATTCCAATTATAATAATTATTATTTTTTTCATAAGTCCTCCCCTATTAATATGAGAAGTTTTTTATAATTTATTCATCTTTTATATAAATTGCACCAGTAGCATTATCTCTTCCTTTAAAAGGAACTATATACGTAGATAGAGCTTTTTTCTCTAACTTTTTTGGTACAGATAAGTTTTGATCTACATTTACTGCTTCATTTATTATATTTGATAATAGTTCTTCTGATTTTGATTTTTTTATTAACTCTTTTATTTTCTTATCAGTAATCATATCAGTTACCCCATCAGATACAAGCAAAAGTATTTGATAGTCATTTTCTATTATTTCAGATGATACTCTACAAAAGTCTCTTGATATTCCTACACATGAATTTATTAAATTATTGTTTACAAAGTATCTTAAATCATCCTTTTCTACTTCTCCATATTTATAGTAATACCAAACATCAGAATCATCTGATGTTACTTGAAATAATTCATTTTCTTTATAGATATATCCTCTTGAGTCTCCACAATTTATAAATAAAGTATGATTTTTATTTATAATTGCTAGAGTTAATGTTGAACCTAAATGATTATCTCCATATTTTCTTACTAAAGCTGTATTAAGTCTTTTTACATAGCTTTTTACTAGTTTTTCTAATTCAACTGTATTATTTAGTGTTTTAATGCTTTTATTTTTAAACCATCTTTCTAAAGAATTTACTATATAATTTGAAGCAAGTTCGCCATCTTCTTTACCACCCATACCATCAGCTACTGCTAGCAATTTAATATTTTTATTTTTAGGATGCATTAGAGCTATTGCTTTATCTTCATTTGTTTCTCTGATTAATCCAATGTCTGTTTTTGTCTCAAGTATATCCATATCATATTCTCCATTCTAAAAGTATTATAACACTATATATACATGAAAAAAAGAAAGTGTTTTCTTATTTCACTTTCTTTACATTTTTTAATACACTTTTAGAAATCACAATTTCCTGGAGTTCTAGGATAAGGAATGACATCTCTTATATTTTCAATTCCTGTTAAATACATAATTAATCTTTCAAATCCCATACCAAATCCTGAGTGAACACATCCACCATATTCACGTAATTTAATATACCAATATAATTCTTCTTTATTCATTTTTAATTCATCCATACGATGAGTTAAAATATCTAATCTTTCTTCTCTTTGTGATCCACCCATTAACTCTCCACTACCTGGTACTAGAAGGTCAACTGCTGCTACTGTCTTATTATCATCATTTAATCTCATATAAAATGCTTTGATATCTTTTGGCCAATCATATACAAATACTGGAGCATTAAATTTTTCTTCTGTTAAATATTTTTCATGTTCACGAGCCAAATCTTCACCATATTCTGGTTTAAACTCAAATTCTTTACCAGACTCAATCAAATATTTAATTGCTTCTTCATGAGTTATTCTTACTGCATTTGTTTTTACTAAGTGTTTTAACTTCTCAATTAATCCTTTTTCTACAAATTTATCTAAGAATACTAACTCTTCATTACAATTCTTTAATACATATTTTACAACGTATTTTAACATATCTTCCATGATATTCATGTCTTCTTCTAAATCACAGAAAGCAATTTCTGGTTCAATCATCCAAAATTCATTAGCATGTGTCTTTGTGTTAGAATTTTCCGCTCTAAAAGTTGGTCCAAATGTATATGTTTTTTTGTATGCAAGTGCAAATGTTTCTGCTTGTAATTGACCAGATACAGTAAGTGATGATTGTCTTCCAAAAAAGTCTTTTGAATAATCTATTTTTCCATCTTCTGTACGAGGTAATTTATCAAAATCAAGAGTTGTTACTTTAAACATTTCTCCTGCTCCTTCTGCATCACTTGCTGTAATTAATGGAGCATGGAAATAAACATAGTCTCTATCTTGAAAATATTTGTGAATTGCAAATGAAGCTTTACTTCTTATTCTAAAAACAGCTTGGAAAAGATTTGTTCTTGGTCTTAAATAAGCTTGTTCTCTTAAAAATTCACGTGTATGTTTCTTTGGTTGAATTGGATAATCCTCTGGACAATCTCCAAGAAGTTCAATATTTATTGCATGAATTTCAAAGTCTTGTCCTGATTTAGGAGACTCTACAACTTTTCCTGTTATTTTTATAGCGCTACCTACATGATATTTTACTATTTCATCAAAATTTGAATCTTTATCGTATACTACTTGAATTGGTGTATAAAATGTTCCATCAGAAAATGAAATAAATCCAAATTCTTTTTGTTTACGATGATTTTTTATCCAACCTTCTATTGTTATTTCTTGTCCAATATATTTTTCTGTATTTTTAAATAATTCTTTATCTGTCATAAATATCCTTCCTCTTAACTTATATAATAATAGTTTGAATCCATTGTTGCTACTTGAACATCTTTGTCATTATAAATATCACATCTTACATAAGCTGTTGTTTTACCATTTTTTATAACCTCTGCTTTTGCAAGAAGATATTCTCCTACAGCTGGCTTTAGATATGTAATATTAGCACTAAGTGTTACAGCATTTCTTCCTGTTGATTTTGTTGCCATTCCCATTGCCATATCTCCTAAACCAAATATTAATCCTCCATGAGCAATTTTATATGGATTCATAGAGTTTTCTGTTAAATCTGCTCTTATTATAGCACTTTTTTCTTTTATTTCAACAAACTTGAAATTATTGTGCTTAGAAAAACCCTTCATGTTTTCTATTTCTTTAAATAACTTTTCATTTGATATTTTTTCTTTATCTGTTTCCATTAGTCCTCCTTGTTCATATCAAATAGGCCACTGTAATATTTCCAAGCAATTACTCTTGTTACAGCCTTATCTATTGTCTCTTCTTGTATTTTTCCTTCTTCAACTGAATTTAAAACTTCATTTTTCATTGTTAAAAAATCACTTGTTATAATCATATCATTACCTGCATTTACTGCTAGTGTTGCTGATGTATTGTTTGAAACATATTCTTTTACAGCATCCATTGCAAGATCATCTGTCATGATTATTCCTGTATAATTTAGTTTGTTTCTTAATTCATCATTTACTTTTTTACTTAATGATGCAGGATACTCACTATCAATGCTTTTTACAATATTATGAGATACTAAAATAGATGGAACATTTTCTTCAATTCCTGCAATAAATGGTTTATAATCATTATTTTCTATTTCTTCATAACTTCGCTCATCAATTGCAATACCTGTATGTGTATCTTTGTTATTACCATATCCTGGAAAATGTTTTAAACACGAATTTATTTTATTATTATTCGCATACTTTACCATGTTTTTTACAAAATTTGAAGTATCTTCAGTATTTCCTTGAAACGCTCTTGAATAAATAAAATCATTTGATGATGTTGATATATCAGATACAGGAGCAAGATTTAAATTTATACCTAAATCTTTTAAAAGAGTTGCTTTTTCTTTTTCTATTTGTTCAACTAAAGCATACCCTCCTTGATTATAGTAAGTTCTTGGTGATAAAAACTTCTCATCTCTATATTGCTTAAATCTACTAACTCTTGTAACATATCCCCCTTCTTCATCTACAGCCATTATAAGGGGAAATTTACTTTCTTTCTGATCTGTTTCTATTTCTTTTTTCATTTGTTCTTTTGTATTATTTTGAAAATCTTTAGCAAATAAAATATATCCTCCAGGATAAAAGTTACTTAAGTATTCTACATCATCTTTATTATATCTAACTAAAAATAATTGTCCTACTTTTTCTTTTAAAGACATATTTTTTACGGTTTTTACGGCTTTTTTATAATACTTTTTAAATATTTTATAATCATCTATATTTTTATATTCATCATTATTCATAATATTTATTTTATTTTCAATAATATTTTTATTATTTAATACTTCCTTGTAAGAAATAAATACAACACCTATAACTATAATTACTAATAATAGACTTTTTAAATACTTTTTATTATTTCTTTTTCTATGCATTAGTTCATTATCTTCTTAAATTCATTTGGTGTTGATGTTTCAAATAAAATATCTTTTCTTATTTCTGGATAATACATTTTTAATCTATTAGCATGTAAAAATAGTCTTGATTCATTATCTTTTATTGTACTATATTTCTTATCTCCTACTATTGGATGATGTAGTGTATTAAAAGCAACTCTTATTTGGTTTTTTCTTCCTGTTTCTAGAGTGATACTTACCATTGAATAATCATTATTTTCTTTAATTACTTTATAGTTAGTAATTGCTTCTTTTCCATCGTTATCACGTGAAACATATACTAGATTTGTTTTAGTTTCTTTTAGTTTTTGAACAATTCTATCACTTTCTTTATTTAATCTTCCATGTACTACCGCTACATATTCACGAAGTGATACATATTCATTCCAATTTTCTTGTAATTTATTTTTTGTTTTTTCATCTTTTGCTAATACAACTACTCCACTAGTATCTTTATCTAATCTATGTACAATAAATACTCTAGCATTTTTATCTTTACTAACTAAGTATTCCCTTACAATATGATAAAGTGTCTTTTCTTTCTCTTTTGCTGTTGCTATTGTTAAAAGACCACTTGGTTTATTTACAACAATAATATGGTCATCTTCAAATAAAATATCAAATGGAAGAGTCTTTTTATTTTTACTATCTGTATCAATCATAATAGTCATTCCAGGTAATATTCTATAGTTATATTTAGTTGTTTTAGTATTATTAACAAATATTGCTCCATGAGTTAAATATTGTTTAATACGTTTTTTAGGCATATCAATATTATTATATAAATAATCTAATAATTCTCCCTCTTTTTTTACTGTTATTTTCATAACTCCACTCCTTTCGCCTATAAAGATTATAATACAAATAAGATGTTAAAACAAATAAAAAAGATTTATAGGAATTAGTATAAAAGAGATATTTAACTTTTAATATACACTATTTAACTCTACTTATACTTTTTCATAATAATTTATAACAAGTAAAACATAAAATAATAACTAGAAAAAGCCAATGCATAACCACATTGACTATATAAATAATTATCACTTATTTGTATTAATTATAACCTTTGATAATTATCAAATTATGTATATTATTCACTTACTTTTTCAGATAACTCTTTATAGTAATTATAAGTTCTTTCTGCTTGATCTTTATTTTCATTTAATAAAACATCGCTATTTTTATTAATTTTCTTAAGTGTTCTATATCTATCTTCTCCTAAAATAAATTCATCAAACTTAGTAAAATCTGCTTTACTATCTAATTTAAATAATGAGTTTTCTGGATTATAATGGAATAATGGGAAATATCCACACTCAGTTGCTGCTTTTTCTTCAGCAATACTATTTTTCATTCCTTTAAGAATTCCTTGAGCAATACAAGGTGCATAAGCAATTATAATAGATGGTCCATTATAAGCTTCCGCTTCTTTCATTACTCTTATAGCTTGTGCTTGATTCGCACCTAAAGATATTGTTCCAACATATACATGTGGATAACTCATAGCGATACGAGCAAGATTCTTTTTAGCAGTTTCTTTTCCACTAGCAGCAAATTTTGCAACTGCTCCTGTTCTTGTAGATTTAGAAGCTTGTCCACCTGTATTTGAATAAACTTCTGTATCTAGAACTAAAATATTTACATTTTCACGATTAGCAAGGACATGATCAATTCCATTATATCCAATATCATATGCCCAACCATCTCCACCAATCATCCAAACTGAACGTGGAACAATAAAGTCTTTTAGCTTTAACAACTCTGGAATTCTTGTATTCTCAACTATTTCCATCAAAGCCTCTGAATTCTCAAGATTTTGCTCACTACAATATGCCTGATAAGTTTCCTTTTCGCTATTTCTAACTTTATCCATATTATTTTTAATCAATGAAACTATTTGATTTTTTATAGTTAAATCAGCAATTTTTATACCAAATCCAAATTCTGCATTATCCTCAAATAAAGAATTAGCCCATGGAATTGAATATGGCATTGATGGTGCACTTGCTCCATAAATAGATGAACAACCTGTTGCATTAGCAACTACCATTCTATCTCCAAATAATTGTGTTAAAAGTTTTAAATATGGAGTTTCACCACATCCAGCACATGCTCCTGGAAACTCAAACTTAGGTTTAACAAATTGACTTCCACGAACAGAGTTTGTTGGCATAACATTTTTCTTTTCACTTACTTCTGTAAATAAATATTTATACTCTTCATCTTTCTTTTCTTGCTTCAACTCATCTTTCATCTTCATAACAAGAGCTTTAACACCTTTTTTACCAGGACAAGCCTCAACACATAAGGAACATCCTGTACAATCAGGTAAACTAACACCAACAGAGAATTTATAATCCTTATCTTTAATATTTGCATTAATTAATTTATCTCTCATAGATTCAGGTGCATCCATTACTTCATTATTATCAAGTAAGAATGGTCTAATAACACCATGTGGACAAACTAAACTACAAATATTACATCCAATACAATTCTCAGAACAATAAGATGGAGCAATCTCACTACTATCTCGTTTATCATACTTAGAAGTTCCAGCTTCAAACTCACCAGCAGGCATCTTTAAAAAACTACTAACAGGAATTGAATCGCCTTCCATACAATCAACAAGTTCAAAGAAACTCTTCTTAGGCATTACTGTAAAATCGAAATCAACATAAGGAATCTTTACAGCACATAATCCATCTATTGCCATATCAATAGCCTTAATATTCTTTTCTACTATATTTCCACCCTTATTACCAAATTTTCCATTTAAGTTCTCCTTAATCTTTTCAATTGCAAAAGTAGAATCAACTATCTTACCTAATTTAAATATAATAGTCTCCATTATAGTACTAATCTTACCATTAAGTCCCACTTCTGCAGCAATCTTATTAGCATCAATGATAAACATTTTAATCTTCTTTTGTTGCAACAATCTCTTATCATTATTATTCATCATAGCAAGAGCCTCATCTGCACTCTTGTTAGTATTTAAAACAAATATACCATTATCTTTAATCTTATCAATCATTTTTAGTCTAGATAAATAACTATCTTTTGTACAAACTACAATATTAGCAAGAGAAACATAATAAGTAGATTTAATTGGCTCTTTACCAAATCTTAAATGAGATATAGTAATTCCACCACTCTTTTTAGAATCATATTGAAAATAACCTTGTACATAAGCATTTGTATAAGTACCAGTAATCTTCATCAAATCCTTAGATGCTGAAACCATACCGTCACTACCATATCCATATATTAAGAATTCAATATTTTTCTTATTTGATATACTAAACTTATCATCATATGGAATACTTAAATTAGTAACATCATCATTAATACCAACTGTAAAGTTAGTATGTGCATCTCTTGTATCTAAAAAGTCAAATACTCCTTTTATCATAGCAGGTGTTGTATCTTTTGAAGAAAGACCATATCTTCCTCCAATAACATTTACTTTAGCATCTGCTTCTTTTATTGTCTTAATAACATCTAAATATAATGGTTCTCCAGCACTTCCTGCCTCTTTTGTTCTATCAAGTACAGCTATCTTTTTAACTGTCTTAGGAAGTTCTTTTAAGAAGTACTTAGAACTAAATGGTCTGTATAAATGAACTTCTAATAAACCAACTGATTCATTTCTAAATTTAGTTAAATATTCTACTGTTTCTTTTACAGTTTCACAAACAGAACCCATAGCAACAATAACTTTAGTTGCTGTAGGACTTCCATAGTAATTAAATGGTTTATAATCTTTTCCAGTTATTTTATTAATTTTACTCATATAGTCGTTTACAATATCTGGTACTTTATCATAGTAAGTATTTCTTACTTCACTTGCTTGGAAATAAATATCTCCATTTTGAGCAGTTCCTCTAATCATAGGATTATTTGGATTTAATGCACTATTTCTAAATTCATTTAATGCTTTTTGATCTATTAATCCTTTTAATTTATCAGTATCAATAACGTCTACTTTTTGTAATTCATGACTTGTTCTAAATCCATCAAAGAAGTTAATAAATGGAACACGTCCTTTAATTGCTGATAAGTGAGCAACTCCTGTTAAGTCCATAACTTCTTGTACAGAACTTGATGCAAGCATTGCAAAACCAGTTCCACGTACTGCATATATATCTTGATGGTCACCAAAGATTGATAAAGCATGTGTTGCTAAACTTCTAGCAGCAACATTTATAACACAAGGAAGTAGTTCTCCTGCAATCTTATACATATTAGGAATCATTAATAATAAACCTTGACTTGCTGTATAAGTTGTAGTTAAACAACCTGCAAGAAGAGAGCCATGTACCATACCAGCTGCTCCTGCTTCAGACTCCATTTCAACAATTCTTACTGGAGTACCAAAATAATTAAGTTTTCCTTCACTACTCCATTTATCTGTAAGCTCTGCCATAGGAGATGCAGGCGTAATAGGATATATTCCTGCTACTTCAGTAAAATTATATGAAACATAACTAGCTGCCTCATTACCATCCATTATTTTTTTCATTTAATCACCCTTTCAACTACTAATATTATATATCAAAATCAACATAATAAAAAGAAAATTAATGTAAACTTAACCAAAATGTCTATTTACATAATTTTCTTTTTTGATTATTTTAATTTTTTATTTCCAATGTTTATAAAATTTGAAAGATATTTACTAATAGAATCATAGTTATTATCAATATCACCAGATATAACTTTATCCAAAATTTGATTTAACGTAACACCTATATCTTTACCATATATTCCAATTTTCATTAAATCATTACCATTGATTGCCAAATCTCTAACACTAAAAACAGGTTCTTCCATAACTAACATTTCTAAATATTTTTCTGTCTCATCAAGAGCTAAAAGTCTTGAATCGTATATTGGATTTTGCCCTAAAATATCTGCTTTCTTTAAAGTAAACAGCTGTTTAACATTTTCATCTCCATATGAAATTAAAAATCTATGAGCACTTTTTTTGTTTAAAGGAATCTCTCTCTCATGAAATCTAATTAATCTACTAACATTATCTCTCATTTTATTATCAACCTTATATTTTTTGCAAAAATCACAAAATATTTTTTCACTAACACTTGGATGCCCGTAAAAGTGCCCCATTCCATTATCATCTTCACTATAAACAAAAGGCTTACCCATATCATGAAATAAAGCAGCTAAGCGTAATTCTAAATTATCAATTGGAACATTATCCATTACTTTTAATGTATGTTCTAACACATCATAAATATGATATGGATTATTTTGAATAAACCCTCTCATTTCTTTAATCTCTGGAATAATTACACAAAAAATATCAGCATACTCTTTAATTACATTTGTAGCTCCAGGTGATGTGATAATTTTTTTAAATTCTTCAAAAATTCTCTCAGAAGCAACATTATTCAATAAAAATTTTTTTTCATTTATAATACGTTTTGTATTATCATCAATCGAAAAACCATATATCGATGAAAATCTTAATATCCTAAGAATTCTAAGTGGATCAAAATCAATTCCATTACCACTCTTATCAACTAAAGAAATATTTTTATTTTGGATATCAGAAACTCCATTTAAAGGATCAATTATTTTACAATTACCGTCACATGCAATAGCATTAATAGTAATATCTCTTTTTTTTAAATCATCAATCAAAGTATCTCCTTTAAAAGCTATAAATTCAAATTCTTTATCGTCATATCTTAAACATCCTATATTTCTTCTATCATTTTCTTTCATCATTTTAAAATTATTAAAATTATTAGTTAATATTTCAAATGGAATATTAGTACAAATATCATAGTCATTGCTATTGCAATTTAATAATTTATCTCTTACATAGCCACCAACTAAGTATGCTTCGTATCCACTATTATTAATAAACTTCAATATTTTTAAAATTGATTCATCTACATTAATTTTCATCTAAACTTTCCCTACTTCTTTTTTTTTTAATGTAGTTAATGGATTTTCGGGCAATAAACGACTACCAATCACCGAATAAATATATTTATTAATACTTGGACACCCATTTAAAATAGAATCATCATCCAATATTTCATAATTAATTAAAACATATGTCACTAAATTTAAAAAATATTTAGTATTTAATATTGATAATTCAAAGCCAGGAACATATGCCTCAATTGTTGTAAGATCCTTTTCAACATGAATTTTACCTATTTCATTATCATTATCATATTTTTCTTTCTCACCATTGATAATTTTTTTTACATTTTCACCTAATGATATCAACTCATTAACATCTAAAGAATTCATATAAATATAAAAAGAGTCATCAGGTTCAGAACATTTAAATTCTATTTTCCAAGAAACTGGATTCAATCCATAAGTTATATTAGAACTCATTATAACACCTCCAAAAATTATTATTTTACCATAGGAAATACAGTAACATAATCTCCATTTTGATTAACAATTACATTGATTGTAGCATTACCATATTTTTTTGTAAATACAAAATTCCCATTTCCTCTTATACTTGCTTCATCTAAATTTGTAAGCAATTTTCCATCTCTTGCAATATCAAAAATCGATGACACACTAATATTTTCTGGCCAAAAAGTCTTAGATATAGGTTTTTTATTACCAATTACATTTAACTCAACTTTAAAAGCATCATTTACAGAAGCATTAGGCATAGTTGAAACAAATGTATAAGGATACATTAATGAACTATTATAATGGCAGCCACCATCTTGTCCACTTGCAGCATCATACATTAAGATATGTTCAATAATACTTTCTTTAACTTCAGTATACTTTGCAATACTAGAACATACACTTTTTTGCTCTTCCCTTAATTGTTCTAAGTTTTTTGTTCCATTATCATAAGAATTTTTAACATCTTCAAGTCTTTTATCAAGAGCAGATTTAAACATCTCCGTATACGTTTTTCCATTAAAATCAATAGTATCATACAATGAAGAGTCTCCTCCAAGCATCTTTGAAAAATCAGATTTTAATGAAGCAATAACATTATCATTTAAATTGTTTTCAGATGATAAAATTGTAACTATTTCCTCTTTTATAGTTTGAGGAGAAATATAAGATACCCCGACACTAGAAGTACTCGATTTACTATCATATATTTTCGATGTAATATTATCTAATATATTCTCATCTAATCCAAAACTAGACCCCTGTTCAAAAACAGTATTTTTAATTTTTGACATTTTATTTGATGCAAAAATTTTTCTATAATTATCAGCAACAACTTTAGCATTATCAACACTATCAGATAAAACAATATCCTTTAGTATTTTATTTAAGTTAATAGAATCAGCACCATTACCACTATAGTTTTTAAAATCACAAATAAAATCGGAATCTATTATATCTTGATTATTTACTCTTGCTAAAGCAATTAAAGCATTATTCTCATATTTTAAATCAGAATCACTAAAATCGATCATTTGAGATATTTTTACAATATTATTTTCACTTAAATTCAAATTCTCTAAATTAATATTATTTTCACTAATAAAATTTTTAAATCTATTTAATTTATAATCATCTAATATTTCAACAACTTTTAGATTTATATCACTAATATTCATATTATTTTCCAATTGATCACAATAATATTTAGCAATATTCATTCCAGTTGCCTTTTCAAACTCAACACTATTAACAGGAACAAAATCAGTATTATTTAAAGATTTTATATATTTATCAGAAAAAATATTATTAAATTGTCTTTTTGCCTGCAATAGATTTCCATCAGTATCTCCTTTATAATCGACTTTATTAAAATCAAGAAGTTTTTGATTTCCTTTGCCACTGGTTGCCTTTCTAATGGATTCAAAAATAGAAGACAAATCTTCATTTTCAAAATTAAATTCAAACCTTGAATCGATAAGTCCATATTTTTTTATAAAAGGAGTATTTAATAAATAGTCTTTTGCAACAGAATTGTTTCTAGTTTTAAATAATTCATTATATTTTGATAAATCAACACTTTTACCATCTAGAATATCATTTAAATCAATTTCAATATTTTTATCAAGATTGCTAGAAATATTTGCTGTACTGAAAACGGCATCATTAGTTTTAACTACACTTTCAAATATACCAGTAGAAAATTCATTCAATCTCTTAAACGCATTAGTATAAGCATTAATGTTTTCTAAAATATTATCTGCTAATTCAGTATCTCCATTAATGTATAAATCCAAAATTTTAGAATTAATATTCGCTACAATAGGTGTAAACTTTTTATCATAGCCGCTTAATGAACTTTTAATTGTACTAGTAAATAAGTTATTTGAAGGACCATCAACAGGACTCAATTTTTTACTTATTACTTTTTTAGACGCCGTAGAAAAATCTACATCTTTCAATTCTTTTATCTTTTCACACACATCAGAAGGTAATTTATCTCCAATATTATCATATAAACTAATATAGTATTTTGCTTTTACTTCAGGAGTTACATCTTTTCCTAATGTTTTAAAATCTGAAAACGAAACATTTTTTCCACTTTCAATATTACTAATTATTTCTTCACGTGTTAGTTCTGTTTTTTTACTAATAAAAATATTTTTTGCTTGCTCATCAGCATTAGACATATCAACTCTCATAGAAGTTTTATTATCTAAACTTTCGCTATTTTCAAGAGAGTGAGTACTTACTATCTTTGAATCTAGTACACTATCAGATTTAATACTAGACTCACTTGAGACAGTTTTTTTCACCTTTTCCAAATCTATTGTTTCCACCTTCTTGACTGTTTCATTTGCGCCTATATTATGCTCATTTTGTAAATGTTCATCTACTATTTCAATCTTATGACTATCTGTTTCTAATTTACTTGGAATGTCAGCTTTAGTATCTACAACTTTATCTAATTGAGATTTGCCTTCTCCTGACAACACATCTGTACTATGAATACTTGACTCATTTACAACCTTTTTATCTGTTATATTATTATCTTTTATTTCAACTGAATCAGCTCCACTTTTTTCAACAACATAACTATCAATAATTGTTGGAATATCATAATCACTATCAACGATGCTTTCAACAGAAACATTTTTTTCATTTAAATTTGTAATATTTGTTTTTCTTTTGGAAGATTTTAATATTTTTCTAGCATCAAAAACTTCACTTCCTGTTGACATCAATCCTCCGATAGCTGCTTGTGATGCAACATTACTCCATCCACCAGAAACATTAAATGCTTTTTTATAATTATCAACAAGATTACCATGCCCATAATCTTTATAAATCATTGTAAGACCAGGTTGAACAAATCCTTCTAATCCAGAATCAACAGTATCAAGCGCAACACGACTTAATCCACCTTGTGCAGTTTTACCTAATACGCTTTTTGCAACCTTATCACCAAATCCACCATACTGATTAATTTTAGCTCCAATTCCCCATTGTAATGCTTCCCAGCCTCCACTAGCAGCACCATACGTCAAACCTTTTTTTATTGTAGCACCATCTGCCCAAGCTTCTTCTGTTCCATTAGAAAATCCTAAAACTCCCGCAGTCGCTGCTAATTGACCTGCTCCAACCGTTCCAACAGAACCAATAGTAGCACCACTTGCAAGACCTCCTGTTACAACATTAGCAGCTATCATAGAAGTAGAATAACCTATACCATTACCAATTCCTCTTGCCATATCAAATTGATATGCATTACTTTTAATCTTATTACCAATAGAAGTATTATTATACATACCATTAAAAATGCTTTCTACTTTTTTTTCTGAAACTCTTGCTTTTGTTTCATTCCACATTTGCCTAGTAATATTTGTACCATTTATTAAATCGTACGTTCCACTAAATATTGTCTTTACTCCAGTTACACCAATATCAACTAAATCTGCACCAGTCTCAAGAAAGTTTCCTACTCCTTCAATAAGTCCCAAGCCAAACGTTACTCCTGTTGCAAATAAACCTTTACCAATTAAACCAGTTCTTCTTGCTACAGTTATATGAGAATCGATACTAGATAAATCTAATTCTTTAAAATCTGCCCTTCCTAATGTATTTAAAAAAGATTGAATATCACTATCATCTTGACTATATGAAAGAATTTGAATTTGAGACTGACGTATTGTTTGAACTAATGAATCACAATAAGTTTTACACTCATTAACAATCTCAGCAAAAGTATCCGAATTAATACCTCCGATATACTTATCAAAGCCAGCAGCTGATATAATTTTAGCAGTTGCTAATTTTACTGACGATGAAATAGAATCAAAATTATTAGATACTTGACTGATTTCTTCCACAGCATTATTTACAATATCACCATCATAACTTAAACTAGCCATTTTTTATACTCCTCAAATTATTTTCCAATTCATTTCTAAAATTATCACCTTCGACATTACTAAAACCAGTAAATATTACTTTAGCAATTTCTTCTTTATTAAATAGTAAATTAGCATCACTAGCAATTACACCAATTGGATAAGGACAACCCAAATAGTCATATATACTATTCCCACCATCCTCAACAATTGCATAACCAATAACAACTATATATCTTTTGGCATTATTTAACAAAACAACTGAACCTAATGGTAAAATATTATTATTCATAAACTCAACTCCTTAATTATTTTTTTTATTTTCAAGAGATGCCATTTGCATATCTTTAGTTTTTGCTTCCTGATTATATTGCTCTTGTAATTGATTATAAATAGATATAGCTTGCTCTCTAATTTGGTTTGTAGTCTGAATAACATTATTATAACCATTACTCATATTAGAACAACATTCATCTAAAACTCCACTAATATTCACTCCATCAAAAGATAAAGCATCACTTGTTATTTTACTTCCTTCACTATAAATATTAGACAAAACACTAGTCATTTTACTAATAGCACTATCAACAGAATCACATCCTGCTATTATGGCATCTGCATCTATTTCGCTACTTGCAGATTTTGCTGTAACATACTTACCAGAATAAGGCTGAATTAATCCCATATGTTCCTCCATTCTCACCATTATTATCGTTATAAATATATATTAACATAAAAGTAAGCTAAATATCTATGTTTTAATCCAAATATAAATTAAAACAATTTATTAGAAAAAAAATAATAACTACTCATCAATAGAGGTTCTATAATAAATAGTGTTGGTGAGTAAAAATCACCTATGAATGTTATCAAGGATTAATTAATTCTTTAAAGGATAAAAATTTTGAAAAGTTCAAATCAATAGTATTACATTCAAATGCATATATTTCTGATAAAATGGTGAAAGTTTTAAAGTTATATAAAGATAATTTGAAATATATAGAAAATTCATTTAAATATGATATAAATAATGGAATTATAGAAGGAACAAACAATTTAATTAAATGTCTAAAAAGAATTGCTTTTGGCTATAGAAAATTTGATCATTTCATAGCTAGAATATTTTTAATTAAAGGCATTATAAAAGAGTGATTAAAAATCACTCTCTCTAAACAAAGTCATTTATCAAATTTATTGTTCACAAACACTATTTGACAAAGAACCAATCCTTCTATTTAACTTTTGTTGGAGTAACATATGCCTTATTTTGTTTATTTGTAACAATCCATGCATTAGAAACAGTTCTTCCACCATAAGACTCTCCAGCACTTGGCTTATTCCAAAGCTTACCTTCAACACTCATTGTAGTTGATGCTCCTCCATCTAAATTAGCAGCATTATAAGCCTTATATCTTAAAAGTATATTTATAACATCATTCATAGTAGCACCCGTACTATATCCAGGAAGTCTACCCTCAATTACTAAAAATAGCACAACACCATCTTTTCTTTGCGCAATAACAGTACGAGGAGCAGTTCCCCATCCACCATCACCATGAATCTTACTAGTCTTACCATTTACAATTAGGTTTGGTCCAAACTCAACAGCGTCCCACATACCATCTTTAATAGCTTCTTCTGGACTCTTACTTGTCAAATACATCTTATGATCTTTAGTAAAACCAATAAGTCCTCCAGATCCACCATCATGTTGCCATATATGAACACCATCTTTTATAATTGCTCCATATGGAATAGAACCATTTCCCCAACCGTCTAAATCTTCAAAACCTCCACCATTAATACCAACAAGTCCATTATTATTTTTAACTAAAGTATTAACCGATTGACCAGCCTTTCCAAGTTTAGATGAAACAGCCAAAGACACATCACTTGGATCATAAACAACCGTTAGATATCCCTTAAACTTTTGTTCCTCAAGACGAATAATTTTAAAAACATCATTTCCCTCATCCTTAGTAAACATCTCTTTTTCATACTTTGAAGTATAATGCGTCTTAATATTATTGCCTATAACTATATCATTAAGATTAATTTCTTCATTATTTGACTCAATATAATTTTCACTCATAACTTTATTAACCGTATCAGGGTCATACAAAGTATACGCTAAATATTTATGAGACTTAGTAGTCATAGCAGTAGGAATCCAAAATGCTTTAAACTTATTATTGTTAATCACAATAAGACCATCAATCACAATAATATCAAGTAATAAAATTAAAATAGTAAACTTACTAATCTTCTTAAATTTTCTTTTCTTTTTCTCACTACTTTTTTTCTCTTTCACATTAGAAACTTCATCTAAAGAATCATCAACATCTAATATTTCAATCTCTTGTTTTACTTTCTTACTCATCTAATCACTCCAATACATAAGGATTATTTAAAGTACCATCTCCACTTTTTATTGAGGCACTATTTATAGAAACAACTGGTACTACATGTTTTAAATCAGTAACATCAGCTTCTTCAAGCAATCCATTTGAATTTGTACTATATTGAATACTTCCAACGCCAGATGTTGTATTCATATGAAAATAATCATTAAAACTATTGTTAGAAACATAATCAAATATATTTAATAATCCAACACGACAAGTAACTCTATCAGTATAAATATTTTTATACTCATATCCCGTATCAGTACTTAACTCCCCTGTATAAAAATTATTATCAATCAAATAATTACTATAAGGTAAACTCTTTAAATAAGTAGTATTTAAATAATAACCAATATTATTCTTATTAGTAATATCAAATTTACTACCACTCTTACTATAATTTCTTGTTAATTCAACTCCACCTACATTTAAGTAACCATTTAAATACATCTTAAGAACATTATTTGTATTATTATAAACTTTCCAGATATCATTACCAAGCTTTACATAACTATCTATATAATTAACTTTATTTTTTTGATTAATAACATATGGATTGTTTAAACTACCTTCTCCATATGAAATAGTTAAATTATTTTTCAAAGTAATAACTGCTCGAATACCATATCCATCTAAACTATCAGCACCTAAAACACTTCCATCATCATCTACAAATAACACTTCATTGTCTTTATTAGTACCGTTTAAATAGTACAATTTCTTATTATTTAAAAAACCATTACTACTCCCAGAATTAATATAGTCTTGAAGACTTAAAGAAGTAACATAGTCACTATATTCACGCTTACCAGTAATTACTTTTTTACCTAAAACATCCTCAGTATACTTTGTCTTAATAACAAAATCCTTAATATTTGGAATTGTATCATAATATATTCCAGAATATTCATTATCTGTTTTTGTAAGCCACTGTCGAATATTTGAATTTTGATATTTAGTATCTTCGCCGTACATGAATGATGCAACGTTATCTTCACTAACTAATTTTACAAACCCATCATCACTTACTCTTAAAACTCTAAATAATCTATTAAAAGCCATCACATAATTACTTTCAACATTTCCTTTAAAGAAATAACCATCATTATCTCTATGAAAGCCATCTCCTTCTTTTACAATTTTATTGTTACTTAGAAGTACTCCATTAAGAGTTTGTTCAACTTGCTTTTTACTAGAATTTTGTTCTCCATAGTAATAAAAACTTCTACCACCAAAATATATTCCAATACAAATAATTACAACTAAACTAATAAAATTAAATACAAACTCTTTCTTACTAAAAAATAATTTTTTTTCTTTTTTATTATCTTTACTTCTACTTGCCATATCTTATTCTCCATCTTAAAAAAGTATATCAAAATAACTCGATAATCTCAAGTTATATAAATAATTTAATATTTTTAATAAGAAAAAATAACCATTCTCATCCAATTTTTTGCAATACCATCAGGTGACATACAGCCATTAATCAACTGTGATAGGTTTCTTTTTTTAGCATTTTTATATCTACCGCAACTATCTAAAAATATTACATTGTCATTACTATCATATCCTAAAAGTAATAAAGCATGATGCGAATTTGCTAAATCACTACATTTATTTCCGGAAACAAAGATCATAACGGGTTGTCCATTATCAAGAGCAGATTTTGCAAGAGAATATGATTTACTAATACTAGTTTCATTAAAATATGCTTTAGCATTTACATTGAAGTGACTAATTGCCGCATTATATTTAGTTTTACCTTTAAATACTCCATCACCATTAAGTGACTTCATATAATTTTGTAAATCAAGTGTTGAGTATTTTGTGTTATTTACAGCATTCATACCACAAGTAAAAGCATGAGAACGACAAGAGCCCCCTAATAATTGTGAATTATTTTGATATCCCATATAAAATTTAACACTATCTCCATTTTGATATTTAACAGTAGCAATCTCAACACATTTATCACCACTACCTTTACCACATCTTCCGCCAGAATCTTTCTTATTATATTGAATTTTAACAGAAACTGCTGGACCTTTTTTAGATGAAGTACTGTTAGAAGTACTATTAGAACTATTATTATTGTTACTAGTACTACTACTTCCATTACTACTATTACTTGAACTATTTTCATAATCACTAGGATTATTTAAAATAGACTTTCTAGTCTCCTCAGATATTTCCATGTAAGAAACTCCTCCCACATTAGCAACCTCTTCAGCATAGTTCCAACAATTTGAAATAGTAAACTTATCATCAAATAATTGCATTGTAACATTTACAAATACAGGAATAAAAAAAGTAATAGCAAGTGCAAAAAAGGCATTTCTTAAATTTTTTGGTAATTTCTTATCCTCTGGATTAATCATCATTTTTATAAATATGTATATACATGAAATGATACACAAAATAGGACCAACTATTTGTAGCATATCTAATATTCTCTTGGCAATTCCTAATACTCTAGCAAGACTAGCATCACTACAATATTTTAAAACATCGTCTAAAATTAGCATATATTCACCTACTTAACCACCCAAAAAGTTGACATATTACGAAGTCCATCCTTCCCTCCCGCAACAGGAGTATTGATAATATTATTATTTATAACAAGTTCAGAAGAACTACCACCATCTAAATTAGCAGCATTAACAGCACCATAATTTTCCATGATATCAGTAAGGTCTATCATATCTGCACCAATACTATTAGCAAGACGTCCATTGATAACTAAAAATAAAACTATTCCATCTTCTCTTTGACCAATAGCACTACGAGGGGCTCTTCCCCATCCGCCATTACCTTTAATAAAACTTCTTTTACCATTTACTATTAAATAAGGACCAAATTCAATTGCATCACGGTAACCTTTTTTTATTGCTTGTTCCTTACTCATATTACCAAGAATCAACTTATTATCTTTAGTAAACCCTATAAATCCTCCTCCCATATTAGCATCAGCATAATCACTAACAATATTTCCGTTAGAAATTACAGTTCCATGTGGAAGAGCACCATTAGAATTCCAATCAGGATCATAAAATCCCCCAGCATTCATCGCAACAATTGCCCCTTCTCTTTTACTAACAGTTAAAATAGATTCACCACGAACACCTAAATATGCAGTTGTCGCAATACTTATCCTTGAAGGATCATATATCGCAACTAAATAACCCTGGTAGCCTTTACCACTAACTTCAATTAATTTATATAAATCATTTTCATCTCTATCCAAAATTTCTTTTTCATATTTATTTTTATATATAGTACTTTTATACTTTCTAAATTTAATTAATGAAGAATCACTTACTTCATCAACTTCATCAATACTATTATTCTGAAGAACTTTTTGAATATAACTATCACTATATAACCATGTTGCTAGATACTTATGATTCATAGTAGTCATTGCACTAGTAATCCAAAACTCTTTAAATGAATCAAATGGTCCATAAAACAAAAATAAAAAAGAAGAAAAAGAAAGTATATAAAAAGTACAAAGAAAAGCAACAATTTTTCTCTTTAACGGCCATTTATAATTACTTTTATTTTTTCTCTTAAACATAATTATTCCTCTTTACCATCATATTTTCCATCATTATTATAATCTATATATTTTTTATTTGTATTGTATTTAATAACACTTAATCCAGTACCTAACGTAGCTTGATAATTATTATAACTAACAACATTCTTATTATAAGTTTTTATATCAGATACAAAATAATTAATTACTTGTTCATAAATACTTTTATAATTTAAACAAATATTATTAATCTTACTTTCTGGATAATATGCATCATCACATAACTTATTTAAATTATTAGTATTCTTTTCTAATTCATCAACTAAATTTTCATAATTAGATAATTTATTTTTTATTACTAAATCATTAGTATACATAGTATCATAATAAACATTTCCTAATATATTGTTATATAACTCATCTCTAACATTTTCAAAAACAGAAACATTTGTACTAAAAACTTCATAACTATTACTAACATCATCCATTCTCTTATAAGTCTCATTCCTATCATTTTTTAACCCTATTAAAAATGAAGAAACACTACCAGACACAATAAGAACAAAACTAAAAGTCATTAAAATATAAGCTATCTTTTTACTATCCATCTATTATCACCTTATTATAATTTTAGCAAAATTAAGCTATTTTGTATATAAAAATGAATTTATTACAAAGAAAAACGTAAACCCAAATAGCTTACGTTCTTACTTAATTATTTTACTTTCTTCACTTTTAGTTAACTTTACTAATTTATAATCATTTACATTTTCCAAATAATTTCCCATATAGCTTGCAAATGATTCATAATTATCTTCTTTTGTAAAATCATAGTTTATAACTACTTCATTATTATTATCAAAAATCAATTTAAAATTACCTTTTTTTGCTTTTTTAGATTTATTATCTAAAGTATAACTAATTGTGCCTGTACCATTATTATAATAAATATACACATTGCTTATACAAATCTTATCTAAACAATGTTTTTTCTTTAAATTATTTGTTGTATTTATTTTAGTACCTTCAGGATAAGAAGATAAATCTAATTTTTTTGGATCGTCCCTTCTATTAAAGACAAAAGCAAAAGTAAAAAATAAACCTGCAATTATAACAAAAGAAATTGAAATAAAAATACTCTTTTTTTTCATATATTATTTTCCTCCGTTACTATCATCATACCTAGCATATGGACTTTTATGTGGTTCAACACCATATTTAAATAAATAAGGACCATCTGTTGCATCAACAGCTTCAGCACAATATTTATTATTTTCAATTTCCTTTACTTTGTCTCTTACAATCATATAATTATTTGAATCATCACCACCCAATGAAACCTTTTTATAACTAATTTCATATACTTTATAATATCCAGAACATAAATATGTTTTGTTATTAACTGTATCTGTAAAGTTTTGGCTTAAATTATTACTATAATTATATTTAGTAGTACCAATTGCATAAGCAGTAGTATTTTCTGTAAGTTCTGGATATGCTGATGCATCTACTTGATAAGATGACTTCAAGGTAGTACTTATAAGTCCACCACTATCATAAACCCTAACATATAAAATATACTCTTGAGCTTTAAATTCATCTGGAGCAATTCCCAAATCAGCAGTAAATTCTATATTCTTTTTAAATTCATTACTAGAAGGAACTGGTACCTTTGAAAAGCATTTTTCCTTCTTAGCACTATCTTTATAACAAAATTGCCATTCTAATTCATTAGAATCAAAATCATCTTCTACTGAGAATGAGCCTTTTATAATCGACTGGTTACGAATATCATTTGATTCAAAATTTGTATTATTAGAAAATACTGGAGCCTTATTCTTATAAACATGATAATAATACAAAGAATCACTATTTTCAGAATATGTGTCTAATAAATATACTTTTACTTTAACTTCAGAAGGGTCTGTTTGTTCTGCATCTTGAGCCAAAATATTATAGTTTTCTGTTGAAGCATTATTTGTCGAATCTTTACTAGAAGAAGTATCACCAGTTATATTATTGTCAAGATTAAAGTCATCAGAAGGCTCTTCTGGCTGTGGTTCATTAAAATACTTACTAGCAGCTTTAATAGTAATACCTTTTGTCGCAATATCAGAAGTATACTTGATATTAGGTATACATTTATTATCTCCTGTAGCAACACAATATAAAACATTAGTTGGTGCATCCAAGTCATCTCTAACATTAAATTTAACAACTGCATCTAAACTTCCACCATCTCCATCATCAGAACATAAGCCAGCATTATTACATGGTTGTTTATTTGCACCGGTAACAGTTAAATTTTCAACTGTTGCAGCAACATTCTTATAAATATTATAATAAGTAGTCTCCTCACTTTCAGAAGATGCACCATAACTATCAGTAGCAACAGCCCTATATTTTCTATCTACACCATCATACTTTCCAGCAAAAGTATACTTAATTCCAGAATTTTTTATATCACTATACTTAGATGCTTTAGAAAGTTTATTATCATTTAAAATATCTTTAACTGCAACATTAACTTGACTATCACCATCTAAATCATCAGTTAAAGTTACTTTAATAACCGAAGACAAACGATTTCCATCTAAGTAATAATCAGTATCATTTACATCATAAAGTGGACTTCCTCCAACATTCTCAACAGATGTATCTAATATTATTGGCGGTTTATTTTGGTAAATTGTATAATTTAATGAACCTGTAGACTCTTGATTATCTGAATCAATCATAGTAATCATATAAGTTCTTTTTCCATTATTTGAATCAGTAGCATATGGTTTACTAGAATCTTTTGATTTGAACTTAAATGTTTTTGTTCCATCAGCAAAACCACTTATAGAGTATTTTTCTGACTCTACATCATCTTTATAATCTTTATCATAAGTTTTAACAGTAATATTAGATTCATCATCTATATCATCAACTATATTTAATTTTATTTTAGTATTTATATTTCCACTAGACGTATCATCAGAATTACAATAACTACTTATTTTTGATGGACATCCAGTAGAAGAAATTTTAGATTCACTCTTTACTAAAACAGGTGGTTGATTTTTATATACATTCTTATATTCAAATGTTTTACTATTACTTTCTCCATATTCATCAGTAGCAATTAATTTTAAAAATCTATTAGCACCATCATATTTACCAAGAAATCTTCCTCCAAAATCTGTAGATGATAAATATTTATCATATGTTATACTCTTTGCTTCACCAATTTTCTTTCCAGAAGAATTTACTTCTTGTAAAGTTAAAGTAATTTTAGAATTACTAGATAAATCATCTTTTATTTGACTATCATTATCCATAACTAAATAATAACTTAACGAATTCTTATTAAATTTATCAAGACATGAACTATCACTAGTTGGACAATAATAATTAGCAACACTCTTAAATTTGTCTGTTCCAGGAACTAGTTTAATTCCAACATCAATTACAGGTGCTTTATTATTATATAAAGTATAATCAGCACTTGAACTAGAAACCTTACCAAACTTGTCCTTTACAAAAACATTTAATTTTAACTTTTGCCCTTTTGGTAAACATATACTATTATTACATTTAAAAGTATAATAAGTATTCTTATTTGCATCAAACATAGAAGAATATGTCTTATATTCTGAATCTGTACAAGAATTATTTTGTGTTAAACAAATCTTTAAATCTTTTATATCATCTATATCATCAGTAACATCTAAATTTACTTGAGTTGAAGCAAGATTTTGAGAATCACTTGGTAATTTAGAAATTTTCACACTTCTAATTAATGGAGATGTATTTTCATGAATATCATAATCAACTTGTTGTCTATCAAAATTTCCTTCTGGATCACTAACTACAATATATATAGATATTTTATTATTTTTTTCATATGTTAATTTATTTTTACCATCATATACATAATTGTTAAAATCAAAATCTTTTGTAAAAGCATCAGCAATGCCCCAATCAAAGCACCCTTTTCTTCTTATATCATTTCCAGAATTAGAACATGAATCTGATATATTAGGAAATGCTCCAACTTCATTATTAAAAGAAAAATAGTAACGCACTTTTAACCTAGACTTAGGGGTATCTTTATCTACAACAGATATACTTAATCTCGCATCTAGAGAATAATATTCCTTTCCTGAGGCAGATGACAATGATACTCTAGTAATACGAGGTGCCATAGCTTTCTCATCAACAACATCTTCACCTAAATCTGGATAACTATAAACATTATTTATTTTAGAAACATAATTATTACCTAAATTTTTATTTATAATATCACTAGTTAAAATTGTTGTATTATTCTCATCAACAGAATCAGTATCAACATAAATTAAATCCGTCTTTTTAAAATCAACAACATATTTATTAGAATTCTTCCCACTTAATTCATCTGATGTAGCAAGTTTAACTCCTCGGAAACCACCATTTTTCATTTTCTCAACAATTGTTGCTGCGTACTCTAAATTACCTCCATTATTTTTTATAACAACATATGAAGCTCCTTTTATATATTCACCTTTATTTGGTGGATTATCAAAATCAGAGTTATTTAAATAAATTAAACTCATTACTATACAATCACCATCATTAGGCTTTTGAATATTCGTACTAGCCGCCCTAACTTTATACTCTGCTTGAGAAATTAACTTAATAGCATCATTCACATATACTTTCTTAGTATTTTTACTCAACAAATTAAGAACAGTTGGCATAGAAACTGCCGCTAATATACCAAGAATAACTATAGTAGCTAACAACTCAACAAGAGTAAAACCTTTATTCTTTTTTACCATAAGAAATATCCTCCTTATTTTTTAAATACAAATATTTTACTAAAAACATAATTTAAAACAATAACTAAAACTTGAGTAACTATAGTAAATATAAATACATTCAAATTAAGTTTAGTAACAAAAATAAACATAATTACCATTTCTAGTAAAAGAGTTGCAATACGAGAACTAAAGAAACTAACAATTTCTTTAAATATATTTTTATTATTGCTACCAAAAACAAAAATTCGATTAGTAACATAAGCAAAAATTACAGATACAATCCAAGAAATAATAATTGAGATTTGTAATTGTATTGAATTTTTAGAATCAAATAAAGTTAATAATAAAATCCATTTAGTAATTAAATTTACAAGTGTTGTACAGACTCCAAAAAATAAATATAAAAGAGCTTCTCTATACTTATTGTACCAAGAAATATTATCAGTACTTTCTATATATTCATCAATTAAATTAATCATATTTTTAGTATTACTTTCAAACTTTCTAGGAACAAAACTCTTACTTTTCTCAATTAACTTTCCTAATTTATTAAAATCTCTAAGTTCCATAATATAACCATCTTGTGAAAACTCCTTAACAATCTGTTTTTGATGATCATTTGTATGTTCTTTATATTTAGAAAGTCTAGCTGCTGCTATGACTTTTTTATGATGTTTAATAGCCGTTAAAATTGAACCAGCACCACCATGAGTTATAACTAAATCAGCTTTTTCGACATAATCTTCAAATTTTTCCGCAGGAATTAAATCAAATATCTCCATATTAGAAGATTCATACTTAGTAAGCCCTGCCTGTACAACAACTTTTTCTTTTATGTTTCCTTTTTCAATTTCTTTATCAATTGCCTCAAGTAATCTAGGAAAACCTTTATCTTGAGTACCAAGAGTTACAAATATCATTAGAAAATCCACCCCCCATAAACAGCATTAGGATATTCTTTTAACAGACTTTGCCATTGTACAATAAATAAGTCAGAAACAGGATATAGAAGTTTACCTGTAACAGTCTTAGTAGAAATATTGGCAAATGTCTCTATAAAAATAATTTTCGTACCAAAAAACTTAGAAATCAAACATATTGGTCCAGCAGTATGAACACCAGTAGTTACTATGTAGTCTGGATGAATCTTAAAAAATAAATATACACTTTTTATGCAGTTCCAAAGTAACTTAAAAGGATAAGACAACATATGATCCTTTGTCCCATAAGTTAAAAAATAAACTTTATTTTTATATTTATCTTTAAGCCATAAATTAGACTTAGTTTTTTCTGTAATTAAATTAAAATCATATTTATCAAACATACTCTGAAGTTGCATTAATTCATTTAAATGTCCTCCTGTAGATGCAACAAATAAAACACGTCTTTTACTCATTTATATCACTCTCTTCTATTAATGTAATCCATTCTTCTTTTACAACATCACTAGTAAATTTTTTTATTCCACGCCTTGCAGATTTACCAAGCCTAACCCTCTCATCATAATCATTAATCAAATCATTAATTTTCTTAATCATTGCACTATGATTTCTATTCTTTATTAAATAGCCATTTTCTCCACTATTGATAATTTCTCTTGCCCCCTCTGCGGATGAAAATGCAATACAAGGAATACCATGACTCATGGCCTCTATTAAAACTATACCAAATGATTCAGTAAATGATGTCATAACATATATCGAAGATTTATGTAGAACTTTATCAATATAATCTTTTCCTTGAAAACCATGTAGAGTAACTTTACCATCTAAATTATTTTTTGAAATATACTCTTCCAATGACTTTCTCTCCACTCCATCACCTATAATATCAAGTACCCAGTCAGGATTTGTTTTCAAAACTTTCTTATACACTTTCAACAAATCGATAAATCCTTTTTCTTTAGAAAGTCTACCAACACTTACAAGTCTTTTTTCTTCTAATGAAGAAGTATTTTTAGGAACTCTATCAACTGAATTTGGAATATAAACACACATACATTTCTTACCATCAAGTTTATGAGAATAATATTTCTGTAAATCATTTGAAACGACAACTAAGTAATCTAAATTTTTACAACTATTAATAACATTAGTAGCATATTTATCATTACCATGGAAATGATTATGTTCCCAACCAATCTTTAATACTTTATCCTTGGCATAAGAACTTACCCAATAATTAAATAAATCACGTGTACTAATCATTACATCACACTTTTTATTTTCAATATAATTAACCATTGACTTTCTTCTTGCATATAAAACTTTTAATGAATAAAATCCTTCTTTCAGAATTTTTATAGGATTTTTCTTTCTACATGCTTCCATAAACTTTTCTTTATTTGGAACTATATCTTTATTTAAATATTTAATTTTAACACGTTTATCAATGTCAAACGAAGGATTATCATATAACTTATAGCAAACAGCAATCTCTATATCATAATTTTCACATAAAGCATTTGCTAGATTTACAATGCATTTTTCAATTCCGCCATATCCTAAATGTAAAGCTAATATTGATATTTTTTTCATAATACCACCCTAACGTCATTATAACATTTTTTTCTATGTCTACCAATAGAATAGCAAAAAAAAAGTATTATTTTCTAATACTTTTCATACTTGTTTTATTGTTGAACTGGAGCAACTGGTGCAACAGATGCAACTGGTGCAACTTGCGCTACAGGAGCAACAGGACTGACTTGTGCAACTGATGCCTCTACTGTAGTTGGAGCAACAGGTGCAATTGGTTGAATAACCGGTTCTTGAGCAACAACTTCTGGTTGAACATTAGCAACAGGAATTGTTGGAATTGTTTGCGTATTAGCAAGTGGATCTGCACCACCATATATTTGATGATTTTCTTGACTAACATTAATAGAAGAAACAGCACTTGGATCAGCGCCTCCATAAATTACATGCTCTTGTGGTGCACCTTGAGGTATCATTTGAGGTGCCTCTGGCATAACTGGTTGTGCATCTACTACTGGTGCATTTGGTACTTGCATATCCATTACTGGCATCTGTTGTGCCTCAGGCATAACATTCATTTGAGGTACCTCTGGCATAACTGGTTGTGCATCTACTACTGGTGCGCTTGGCACTTGCGTATCCATTACTGGCATCTGTTGTACCTCTGGCATAGCATTCATTTGAGGTGCCTCTGGCATAACTGGTTGTGCATCTACAACTGGTGCACTTGGCACTTGCATATCCATTGCTGGCATTTGTTGTACTTCAGGCATAACATTAATTTGAGGTGCCTCTGGCATAACTGGTTGTGCATCTACTACTGGTGCACTTGGCATTTGCATATCCATTGCTGACATTTGTTGAGCAATTTCAGGTGCCGTTCCCATTTGTGGCATTGCAACATTTGTATCAACTACAGGTGTGCTTGGCATTCCCATATCCATTGTAGGAACTGAAGTATGAACTCCAGGAACCTCTGGCATACTATTAGGCATAACTGTTGGAGTTGCTTCAGGAATCATAGGTTGAACAGTTGGTGCATTTGCCATTGTAACAGCCTCTGGTGAAATCATATTTGTATTGTTTGCAACAGCAGGTGTTTGTGTAGCAGCACTTGCATCAACTGGTGTAACAACAGGAGTTGGTCCAGTCATTGTAGGAGCAGTATTAGCATTAGCATCAGCCGCTTCTTTAGCTTTTTTCTCTTTCTTAGATTTCTTTCCAGTTACTATCAAAATAACTAAAGCAATAATTAATAAGACAACTCCTCCCGTAATAAACATACCCGGAACAGTCGTAAACCAACCTAAATCAAAATTCATTAATATCTACTCCCTTTATTCTATAATCTATTATTATAATAACAAAAAATATTTGCAATTGCAAATATTTTTATAATAAAGACATTTTTTTTACAATGTAAATAATGTCCAATAATTTTCTTTCTTAGGCATAACTTTAAATTCCAATATTTCATGAGTTACAGGATGTTCAAAAGATAAATAATAAGAAAATAAACTAATTTGTTTATTATCAAGAACACCATACCTTTGATCCCCTAACAAATAATGTCCACGACTAGCAAATTGTACTCTTATTTGATGATGTCTTCCAGTCTTCAAAGAAATAGAAACTAAGCTGCAATCATTTTCTTTATTATATTGAAGTAGTTCATAATCAAGAATAGCTTTTTTGCCATTTTTACTTATAAAACTATTACCATTTTTATCTTTTTCAATATAGTCAACTAATTCTTCTTTTTCACTAACTTTTCCATGAACAATAGCCATATATTTCTTAGTAATAGAATGCTCATTAAAAGCCTTACTTAATCTGCTTGCAGCCTTACTACTTCTTGCAAATACCATAATACCACCAACCGGTCTATCAAGACGATGAACAAGACCTAAATAAACATTACCAGGTTTATGATATTTTACTTTTATATAATCTTTAATATCATCCATTATTGACCTATCACCAGTAGCATCTCCTTGACTTAAAACATTATAAGGTTTCACAACAACAATAATATGATTATCTTCATATAAAATATTTAATTTACTCATTAGATTCCCATCTTCCATAAATTCCACAAGGAAGTACTAAACCACAACTAGTAATTGGAAGCCCTACCTCTCCACAAGTAATTGAACCTATATATTTTCTATTAATAGTTAACTCAAGTATATTAGATAAAACTGTAGAAGATAAACCGGTAGTATAAGAATTAATTAAGAAAAACAATGGATTATCAGATAATACTTCACTACAAATTTCAACTAAATAGTTAAGATTTTTCTCAATATCCCAAACTTCTCCATTAGCACCTCTTCCATAACTTGGTGGATCCATTATAATAGCATCATACTTATTTCCACGTCTTATTTCTCTTTGCACAAACTTTACAACATCATCAACTAAATATCTAACACTTGTCACATTCAAATTACTACTATTTACATTTTCTTTACACCAGTCTACCATACCTCTAGAAGAATCAACATGAGTAACATGAGCCCCAGCAGACATACAAGCTACACTTGCTCCACCCGTATAGGCAAATAAGTTTAATACTTTGATATTCTTTCTACCACTCTTTTTAATTTTATTAATCATATAATCCCAATTAACTGCTTGTTCTGGAAATAACCCCGTATGTTTAAATCCCATTTGTTTAATATTAAAAGTTAAATTCTTATAATTAATTGTCCATGCAGCAGGAACATTTCTTAAATTCTCCCAGTGTCCTCCACCTTTATTACTTCTATGATAAACAGCATCAATCTTACCATGATACTTTTCACGTAAATTACCATTATCCCAAACAACTTGTGGGTCTGGTCTCAATAAATATATATTTCCCCATCTTTCATATTTTTCACCACAAGAAGCATCTATTAATTCATAATCTTTCCAATCATTACTTAAATTCATAATTCCACCTCATATTCCCGCTTAGTATAACATACTTTAAAAAAAGAAAAAAGACCTAAGTCTTTTATGCACTAAATACTCTCTTATAATCAGTAATTAATGTATTTCCACTATAAGCAATAATTCTATCACTATATTTATTGAATGTTTCATCTTCCTTCATTTCATATTTACATGTAACATCAGCATACTTACTACATTCAGCACTATTTGTCATATACATCTTATATAACTTACTAGCAGTTCTAACAAATGTTGTAGTAGATTCGCCTGCATAATTAAAATCAATTATTGTACCTCCATAATCCGCTTGATTATAAACAATAGCATTACTAGTAATTTCAGCAGGAGAATTTCTATCCGCCCTTGAAACTACAACCCCATAAACATTTCCATCATTCTTTAAAATATAATATAAACCTGTACTACTATTAGCAGTAACTACTTTTATAACATCATCACTCTTAAGTAATAAATCATAAGTATAATAATTATTATCAGTAGTTGGAACTTCACTATATTGAATAACATTATTTTGAGCAGTTAAATAATAATATTTATTGTCAGTTCCCTTAACAATACTTCCATCCATTATAGCTTTAACCTCTATTTGAGTTTCAGCCTCTTTACAGTTTTGATCATTTACATAAATTTGTCCAAGTGATATTTCATATAACTTTCCATTAGTATCAATAATATGTGTACCGGTTATATATTTTATTTTTTTATAACTAGTATCCTCCTTATCTGCCGGAAAGAAATACTTACAATTAAACTCACTACCATAATTAAAACCATCATGTCTTAAATCTCTAGTAACATCTCCATCACATGCACTACAAAATAATAAAATAAAACTCATTAAAAATATAAACTTAAATTTTTTATTCATATTATAACCTACCTTACAATATGTAATATAACATACTTTTCTCATAAAGAAAATAAAAAGATATTGGAAATTGCTTTTAAAATACCATGAAGATTTAGATAACTCTGTATGGAAAA
>ULLK01025707.1_pt1 | contig 41027 bp, 44 predicted proteins | sample 1951411 | NCBI WGS metagenome assembly ULLK01 (sample SAMEA4835526, study PRJEB28245) | human gut metagenome | biome: gut microbiome; material: fecal sample | place: Denmark | collected 2008 | reverse complement strand
TAAATGGTAAAGAAGAATTTATTATTGGTAGTCCGAATATTTCTAATGAACAAGTACAGGAATATTTAGATAGATTGAATGAATTTTATGAAACAAAAATGTATCAGCTTTATGAAAAAGTTGATGAAGATACAGGTAATATTATAGGTGAATTCACACCTAAAAAAGATGAAAAAATTATAAGAATAGTACCAATATCACCTACTGAAATAAAAACAAAATCAATCATAAATAAAGAAGATATTGAAACAAAGTATGGAATTGTTACTTACAATCCTAACAAACCAAATAAGAAAGGAAATGAATAAATTATGGAATTAAAATATACAAGAACTGGTGATTATGAATTACCAAATTTAACTTTAAATGATAATAAAAAAGAAACAATTAATAAATATGGAATGTTAAGACTTGATTATTTAAAACAAAATAAAAAAGCACTTTACACTACGCTTTTAATGAAAGATGAACTTACTAATCATCTTGCTTCAGTAAGTAAAGATGCAGAAAATTTATTAAATAACTTGATGGAAAGTTATAAAAAATCAGATGAAAAATTATCTGAAAAAAGTAAAGAAACAAATCAGATTGAATGGGTAAAACTAATGAATAATTATAAAAATACAGCTGAAGAAATCATATTAAATGAATTAATTTATACTGAAAATGTGTGAGTACGTACTCACATATCGTGTCTAGCAAGCACTGAATTTGTACTCCCATACAAATTCTATATGGGAATTCCCATACCCTTAAAATTTTAGAAAGGAAATTTCAAATTATGAGAATAAGAAATAATAAAGTTAATGTATTTTTAAGTGATGATGAAAAATTTATTTTGAAAAGAGATTCTTCAAGACTAAACTTATCTCAATCTGAATATATTAGAAATTTAATTATAGGATATAAGATTAAAGTTCCAGAAGTTAAAGAAGAACCTAAACCTAAAAAAGATGAATATGTTATTGAAAACATTGTTAAAGCATTAGAAGAAAATATTGAATGCTTAACTAAAGTAAAGAATCGATTTCATTATCTTGGATATTTTGAAGATGAACGAGCAATAGGAACTAAAATTGAATTCTTAAAGATACAAAATAGTATGATAGAAAAATATTTATCATCTATTAGAAATGATAAAGACAATGCCAACTAGCATTGTCTTATGTTATATAATTATTTCAATTTTAACATATATAATTTTCTTAAAAATCCATTTGATAAAGTAGTTTGTTTTACAAACTCTAAACCAACTTTTTCAAGAGTTTTACAACTGCCAATATTATCTGGATGAGCCATAGAAATAATATAATCAAATCCTAAATCTTTTGCAAGTTGTAATTCCATAGTTTGTAATTTAGTAGTAATTCCATTTCCTCTATACTCTGGTAAAACTAAATTACCACCTAATTCACAAACCTTAAATTCTGTTAGTCCAAATTCTTCTTTAAAATCTGCTAACATATCTTGTGAAATATATAGTTGTGACATTCCAACAAGTTTTTCTCCATCATAAGCACCATATAAAGGTGCATAATTTACTTCATCAAACATACTATCTAATTCCCATTGTTCGTATGGAATAAAATGTGCTTGATCAGGCAATCCTTTTAAAACAACATCAATAAGTTTAAATAATTGTTCCTTATCTTTTTCTTCTATTTTCTTATAAATTAAATCCATAATTTTTTCCTCCATTAACTTATATTAAATTTCTCAATATTTCAGTAACGTTTTTCATATCTTTTTCTGTTGACATTATAGTTATCAATAAATTCTTATCTTTATTTAAAATGATATATTGTCCGTTTGAACCATCTCTAAAAATATAACCATCTCTTGATATAAATGTAAAATATCCTATTCCTATTTTAGGTAATACTCTTTCAGATTTATAAGCAGATGGTGTTTCTAATTTCATTGAACACATTTCTTTTATCCAATTGCTTGAAATAATTTGATTATTATTATATTTACCATCGTTTAGTAATAATTGACCTATCTTATGAAAATCTGAATGTTTAAGATATAATCCAGTAGCACCTGGACAATATTTACCATAGTTTTCCCATTTGTAATCTAAAATTTTTAATTTTTTAAATATGTTTTCATTAATAAAATCTGTTAAATTTTGATTAAATGCTTCTTGAAAGAAAACAGATAAAATGAATGGCTCTACATTGTTATATGCAAATCTTATTCCTTTATCATAAGGAATATCATAATTTAGAGCATAATCTAACAATTTATTTTTATCAATATCTTGTATAAATCTTTCAGACATCATTTGTGATTCATAACCAGTAGTATGAGTAAGTAAATCCTTTATTGTCCATTCTTTAATTTTCTCAATATTACTTTTATTTGTTATATTCACTATATCTTTAATTGTTGGAAAAATTTTAGTATTTAAATCTAATGGCTCTCCTGCTATTGATAGACCTTTATCAATTGCTATTCCAATAGCCATAGCAACTAATAATTTAGCACAACTTCTTAATTCATGTAATTGTTCATCTTTATAAAAATACTTTTCAATATTTCCATTTTGTTCAATAAAGACACTATCGATATTTATACTTGGTAAAGTTTTAGATAATATACTTAAATTATTTTTTACATCTTCTATATTAAGCAAATTAATTCCTCCTTTCAACAAGTTTTAAAATACTATTAAAATTATACTATAAAACCAATAAATTTTCTATATTTTGCCTTATATTCATTTAAAATACAACAAATAAATGATATAATATTTCAATAAAATATTTTTTAGGAGGGTTATATGGATATAAGTAGCTGGGCGAAAAAAATAAACTGGGAAAAAAGAATAAAAGCAGTATGCAAACCTTGTTGGGAAATACGATATTGTCCGTATGGTCCAATGGTTGAGTATATGCCAACTAAGGATATTGACAAAGAAAAAATATGCAGAATATTTGGACATGTTTGTCCTGTATATGTAGTAGCAGAACCCTTTACTGAGACAAAAGAATTAAGAACAATTTCTAGAAGTATTCCCCGTGAAGTACAATTAAGAGTTAGTAGACGAGATAATAATGTGTGTCAATTATGTTCAAAAAATGTTTTAGATAAAGATATTCATTTTGATCATATTATTCCTTGGTCAAAAGGTGGTTCTTCAGACGAAAACAATATTAGAATATTATGTAAAAATTGCAACTTAGAACGAAGCAATGATTTTGAATCGGAACTATTAGTCACAAATTTTAAAGAGTTATCTAGTGGCCTTATTGATATCACACAAGAGATGTTATACGACATCATAGTATCTCTTAATATAATAAATAAATTAAAAACACAGATTAGTACTACTTTAAGTATTGAAACCATATTATCATCACTAAAATTAACTGATAAACAAAGAGAAAATGCTGAAGTGGTTTATAAGTTGGCATTTGAGTTAGACGATTTTATTTCCAATTATATGAATGATGATTTTACTAAAACAGATGTTGAAAAAATAAAATATAGACTAGGATATAATACAAATAATCAAGCTCATTCAATTTTTGAAACGACTAACAAATTTAAAGTAACGTTTAGAAATATACAAAAAATAGAAAATAGATTATTTAATTTTATAGGATTAAACATTAAATACATTGATGACGAACAACAATCGAAACAATATGATATTGAAATGATAAAGGAAATAAACGATTGTGTATTACATTCAACATAGAAAGGAGTTTTTACGTGAAAGAAATATTAAAAGAATCAATAAAAACACATTATGAAAATAAAGATTATACTGAAGTTGTAAGAGATGCTTTATTATGTTTAACCACAGAAATAAGAAAAAAATCAGATTTAACTGATAGTGACGGAGTTGATTTAATAAATAAAGCTTTTTCTGAAAAACAACCTTTAATCAAAATAAATAAGCTTGAAACGACAACTGATAAAAATAAACACAGAGGCATTATGGATTTATCAAAAGGATTAATTGAATATTTTAGAAATCCTATGAGTCATTCGAAACAAGAATATTCTAAAAAAGTAGCTGATGCAATATTAGTACTTTTAGATGAGGTTATTTTAGAAGAAATAATTGGTAGTAAAAGTATAAATAGTATAGAAGATTGGTATTTAGAAATTACAAACGATTTATTTCCTAATACAGAAAGATATGCAAAAAGTTTAATTTCTGCTATTCCAAAAAATAAATATTATGAATTAGCAGTAATGCTTTATAAAAATAGAAATAATATTACAAAATTAAAAGATAAAATAATTGATGAACTAGTTAATAATTTATCAGAAGAAGAGTTTAAAGATTATTGTGAAGTAATAGAAAATGATTTGTTTGGTAATATAACAGAAAACGATGTTATATCATCTTTAAAATTTATATCTACAAATATTTGGAATAAATTATCTGACTTAGCAAAGTCTAAAGTAGAAGATGTAGCAAAAGAGGATATTTCTAATCTATATATAGATTTTGAATATGAGTGTGGAAATTATATACCATCTGAACAAAAAAATGGTTATATTTTAGAAAATTCGATACATATATTAGAGAATTTCAGTAATTTACAAGATATTATTGATGTTATAGTAGAAAAAGCAACAGTCAATTCAAATGAGTTTTTACAAGATTATCTATTTGAGAAATACTTTTTTTTAATTATGAGTAAAAGCACCAAAAAACATTTTGATTTAATTGATATGATATGTGACAGACTAAGATATAAAAACAAACCAATGTGGTATGAAATTGTTAAAAAATCATTAAAACAATTACCTAAAGACAATTATTGGTATACGAGTCTTTCTGAAATATTTGGGTTAGAAATGAAAAAAGTAGATCCATTTGAAAATTTTGATATCGATAAAATATCAACAGAAGATTTACCTTTTTAACCTCAATTAGTTGATAATTTAAAAAATATATTATATAATTTTGCTATCAGAGAGATTTAATCAAATCTTATAGTCTTAATTTCGCATACGTGTATAGTTAAGGCTCCATTTGAAGACAACTTACGAACTAATATGGTATCGTAAGTTTTTATTTTATATAAAACTATAATGTTCTCTTTCTAGAAAGGAGAACATTTTTTATGCTTGAATTTAAAGTAATACAAGAATTAAAACCAAATACTGAAATTCTAGAAATCATCAAAAGCTACACTTACATTACTAAAATTGGTAAAGTTAAACACTTACTAAAAACAAATTTACAATTTGTTGAACCTACTCAATATTTAATTACATATCCTATTACTCTTACAATACTAGAATACAAAGTAAACGAGATTAGTAATAAACCATTTTACATTAAAGAGCATAACGAAAAATACAATCTCAAAGAAATTAAACAAATTCTCATAAAATTATCGAGTTAGTGTCTGCAATTTTGACGTATAAAGAGGAAACAAATGAAAGATGTTTTCTATTTAGGGTTGCAAAAATTAAAACTATTTAGGAAACAATTGAAAGAAATTTTCAAAAATGGGTTGTTATTTTCCGTTTTAGTTAGGAAACAAGTGAGGAGATGATTTTATGAGTAATAGATGTGCAGTATATGTAAGAGTTAGCACAGATGACCAAAGAGATAATGGTTATTCTATTGATTCACAACTTCGTATGATTAAAGAATATTGTGAGAAAAACGATTATTTAATAGTTGATGTTTACAATGATGCAGGACATTCTGGAAAAGATTTAATGAGACCTGAAATGCAAAGATTATTAAAAGATATTAAATCTAAAAAGATAGATAAATTAGTTGCAATTAAAGTAGATAGATTAACTAGAAATAATTATGATGGCTTTTGGCTACTTAATTATTGTGAAGAACACGATGTAAAAATTGAACTAATACTAGAACCTTATGATGTATCTACTGCAAATGGTGAAATGATATTTGGAATGAATTTAGTATTTGGGCAAAGAGAAAGAAAAGAAATTGGAGCAAGAACTAAACGTGCTATGGAAGAAATGGCATTATCTAAAATACACCCTAGTAAAGCACCATATGGCTATATTAGAAACAAAGAAACAGGACATTTAGAAATAGAACCTATTGAAGCACAAGTAGTAAAAGAAATATTTGAATTGTGTAAAAAAGGACATTCTACAAGAAATATAGCAAGTATTATGAAAGATAATAATTCATATTTAAAACAAGGTAAATGGCGAAGTGACCGAGTCTATAAAATACTAACTAATTCTATTTATGTTGGAATATTTGAATATGGTAAATATAAAAGAAAACCACAAGATGTTTTAAGAGTTAATGACTATTGTCAACCTATAATTGATGAACAAACTTGGAATGTTACAAGAGCAAATTTAGAGAAAAATAAACATTCAAATTATGGAGAACATATTCATTTATTTACTTAAATAGTTAAATGCCCTGATTGTGGAGGAATACTTTCTTCTACTAATTCTTTTAAGAATAGTGGAACTGACAAAGAAAAAGTTTATTATCATTTAACCTGTAAAAATAGCAATTGTAAATCCAAAGGACTTCATTATAGTTCCGATAAAATAGAACAAAAACTAGGACGTATTTTAAACGAATTAACTAGATATATGTATGATACAGATAATGAAATTATTGTATGTAATTCTACTAAAGCAAAAGAAATTAAAGATATAGATAACGCTATTGAAAAACTAAAACAACAAGAGAAAAAGTTAGTAGATTTATATTTGAGTTCTACTTTAAATGTTGAAGTTATCAATCATAAAAATGAAGTGATAAAAAAAGAAATAGATAAACTAAATCAAAAGAAAAACACACTAGATCCAGATGATGACTTCAAAGATTATACAGTAGAATTACTAAAAAAATTAGATTGTGATTATCAAGATGATAATAATATTTTATTTCAAAATAATCTTGGATTCTCATTTTTATGGGATAGTTTAAATAGAAAAAATAAGAAAGAATTAATACAAAGATTAATAGCAAGTTTAGAAATAACAAGAGATAAAAATTACAATATTGAAATTAAAAATATAAAATTTACTGATGAATTCATATCAAAAAGTAATAAAGAATATTTAAATTATCTTAATGAAATTTTAAATAATAATGAAATCGGAATTAAATATAAATAACAAATTAATAAACAAGAATTAGAAAAATTAGAACAAGATTACTTTATATTTTCTACTAAAAAATATGAAGATAATAAATATTCTGAAGCAGATTTACTTTTATATATGGAACTAATAAAACAACATTTTTATCAAGATGGAATTATAAATTGCCCATATATTGAAGATAACAACATAGTAGATAACCTACTATTAATACCAAAAACAATTATAAAAATATGAAAGGAATGATTTTATTATGGAAATAACTTATACAAAACACGGAGATTATTTATTGCCAAATTTAACTTTAAAAGAAACTAAAAAAGGAAATATAAACAAATATGGAAGAATGAGATTAGCTTATTTAAAAGAATATAAAAAAGCACTATATATTTCACTTTTAATGAAAGAAGAACTTACCAATCATCTTATTTCAGTAAGTAATATTTCAGAAGATTTATTAAATACTTTAATGGAAAGTTATAAAAAATCAGATGAAAGACTATCTGAAAAAAATAAAAAAAGTAATCATATTGAATGGACTAAACTTATGAATAATTATAAAAATACAGCAGAAGAAATTATATTAAAAGAATATATTTTTATATAAATAATCTAAAAAAGAGGAAAAAATTATCAAAGTAATTTAATCCTATTTTTATATTTTAACCAATATGGGAGTAAAAGTAATGTCTAGCCAGCACTGAATTTATACTCCCGCATAAATTCATATTTGTAGGGAACCCTGCACCCTAATTTATTACTTAGTAAAACTAATAATTCTCATAAGAAATATTATTGATTTTTTATAAACTGATTTAATATTAATACAATTATCGTTTGAACATATGGTAATATAATACCAATAAATACTACTGCCAATAAAAACAAAAACATAAATCCTTGCCCCAATGCTGCACCCATTTCATTTGGGGTTGGAACACTTGCAAAAATAGAAAGCCATATTATGAATATTCCATAAAAAATTAAAAAAGCAATAATTGGTAAAGCAATTACATAATATAATATTTTTAGCAATTTACTTTCTATTTTATTTCCAATGTTTATTAACTTCCTACTTATCACAGAACTTGGATAACTAAGACCAAAAACAATTGCTGCAAATATAAAAGGAATAATTCTCCAAGATTCATCCTCATTTATAAACATAATATTAAAAATTACCACTGTAATAACAGCAAGAATTATCCTTGAAATTCTATACGATTTTTTCATTGTTTTTTCCATATTTGTTTCCTCCAATTATATAGAATAGTAACTATAATTTAATTATAACATAAAATAAAAAAATTACGTATTTTCATTGAAAAAATATATAATTTTATATATAATGTTTTTAGAAAGAGAGCGTTGTAGTTCGTAAGCTGTATCTTAACCGCTCCATTGAAGAATCCAGTTGAACTTTTTATCAAAGGTTCAACTTTTTTAATTAATAAACGTCAATTCTAAGAATGGAATTGATTTTTTATTTGTTAAAATAAAGGATTTGATAAAATGATAAAAATAATTAAACAAGAAATTGAAGTTGAAGAAAATTTAAAAAAGAAAATAAAATTTATATGCGAATTTGCTAATGTTAAATACGAACTTATTAATGGCAGTATTAGAACTATTGAGAATACTAACTTATCTTATATAGAACCACATAAATTAATAGTTAAAGATAAAACTATATTACTATTTAATTATGAAAAAACTTTATTTATATAAAACTTAAAAGAAAAAATATTACTTAAAGATTTAGAAAACTATATTAAAAGTATATAAAAACTATACAATTCCATTCAAATAACAAGAAATTAAAACCAACTAGTTGACATTTCTAATAATAATGATAGAATACTTAACCAAGAAGTTATCTTGCTATTAAGGGGATTGATAGTATGAATAACAAGTATATACATTTTTAGATAGATTATTAAAAGAGGTGTCAACACACTAATGCAGTGTCGTTTTCACCTCTTTTTTTGATAGAAGGGATTGATAGTATGAATAATGGTCTTGTAACAAGAAAAAAGGTAATTGAGTCTATAAAAAAACAAAATGACTCATTAAAAGAACTAAGTTTAAAGTTATCAAAAATATCTGAAATTAATAAATAATAAATGCCTGAAATTTTTAAAGAACAACAAGATATTGACTATGGTAAACAAACAGATAGGTACTGTGATAAGCAAATAGTTAAGTTCATTACAACTTTGTCTACACTATCAATGGATATCAGTATTTAATTGATACAAAGGTTGCTGAAAAAATTAGAGATTTAGAAAAAAGTGGTAAAAAAGATAAAATGATAGATATAACAGAGAATACTTATAAATATAATTTACTTGAAGTTATGGATTACTTCAATATTGATTTGAAAAAATCAGAAGATGACAGACAAAAAATAAAAAGAATGTAAAATAACAATAAAATTACATTCTTTTTACTTATACGAATAAATAAATTTATTTATGTTTAAATTCTTATAATTTTTATTATATACGGATACATAAAATTCATAATTTCCAGCTTTAGCAGGCAAATTATTATATTCATTAGTTGTCCTATTATATATAGAAACATAAGTATCATCATCATAATTATATGGACCCATGAATATTTTCAAAGTTGACTTTATATCTTTATATAATAGCCAATTATCATTATTAACAATACTTTTTTCAAGGACCTTACTCTCATTTTTTTCGTAATATATATCAATATATTCAGTCTCCGATTTGCTGTCATCAATACTATCAAAATCAATAATTTGATTTATCATTCCGTTTTTTGGGATATCTGCATCGATATATTTTCTATAACTATTTATTTTACTATAATCTGCTCCAAAAAAATCTATAGGTATAATAAAAGATGTAAAACCAAAAGCAAATAATAATGTTCCTACAATAAAACCACAAACAATATTTTTAGTACATTTCAAACCATAACTATTATATTTAAAACCTAAAATAATTGAAAGTAGTGGGATAGGTATATAACATAGTAAAATCCAAAAATTTCTAAAAAAATCAAATGAATTAGCAGTAAAAAAATTAATCGTCCAAACACCTATAAATATTGATAATATTGATAATACAAATAATGCATTCATTAATTTATTTATATTGTCAGTATTTTTTAATTTTTTCTTTTTCTTAACTTGATATTTTTCATTAACATTCTTAAGTTTTTTCTCTAAAAATAATACTAGGTCATCGCTACAATTTTTTCTTTGTAAAATTATAATAATCTCCATGTTTTTACAAGATAAGTATATATTTGTATCTGTTTCAATAAATCTATCAATATCGGAATATTTAATTGTATAAGAAACACTAGTTCCTTTCTTTATAAAATAATCATCAAAAAATTGAGAACATCCTGTAAAACTAGAAATTCCTTTTTTTACATTCTTTTCAAAAGATTTGTAATAACATTTTTCAAGATTTATATAGAAGTAAATAAGCAAATATATCTCATAAATAATAAAGAATATTATGGTTGTAAGAATACTTCCACTTATTAGACCAATAATAGCAGAAAAAATAAGATTTAGAAATATTGAATACATAGCATATGCCTTATAAAAATCTTTTTTAAAAACACTAACCATTTTTATAATTTCTTCTTTATCAATATTTGTCTCTACTTCATATAAAAATTTTTCTTCTTTTTCCATATTTTCCTCCATAGTAATATTTAACAAAATTATAACATAAAAAGTTTTATTTTAATCAAGAGACAGATTTATCTTATTAAAACAATCAATTGTTTTGATTGTTAATATTATTATTTATATATTTTTGATTATCTTGTTGATTCATAAAATTATTATTTCCGTTATTTTGAAATATTTGATCATTTGTGTAATAATCAGTAGGTAAGTTACCTGATAATCTGTTAATTTCAAAGTCTATAAAATAATTATTCGGATTAGCCTCATCTATAATTAAGTCTACCATACCATCTTTATCCGCAACTTTCTTATCGTGTCTAGGATCTCCTTGCAAAGTTATAGTAGTTCCAGATGGTAACGTATAATCAACAACTGGTCTTTGTATTTGGACTCCATTAATTGACATACCAGTGTTTTCTAACCTATAAGGTAAATTTTTAACTAACTTACCAGTAGTGTTTAATTCATTAATTAATTTAATTCTTTTATTTACTTTAATAATGTTGTAAACAGCTGTACCAATAAATACAATAGGTAAAAGTAGAAAGAGTAGTATCCACTTATTATTACCTCTAGAATAATCAGTCATACATCTTGTTGGGTTCTTTGAATCAAAGTAAACTTTTCTATTCTTTGTACTTGGCATTATACTAGAACCACCTTGAGATGAACATTTATACTCTTTACCACGAATATTATAATAATATATTGGAGAATACATTGTATCACCATCACTATCTTTATAAGTATTTATCTCAATATGATTAGGCACAATTTCAGAATCAAGACTTTTATAATTTATAATATTCATTATTAAAATAGCAAGAAGAATTCCTAAAAAGAAAACTCCAACAAACAAAAACATTAGAAAAAACTTTATTCCTTTCTTAACATTACTAGTATCAATATCATACATATAAAACACCTCTCTATAATAAAAGTATAACATTAAAATATTAAAATAAAAATAAATATGTTATACTAAAACAAAATAGTAAAGTAGTAGATTAAAGGAGAGTTTATGAAAAATGAACTAAAAGAAATTATTCAAGAAAAATGTAGAAAATTTGTTAAATATAATAGTTTTGACTTTAATGAGTTTGAAAATAACGTATTAGAAATTTTTGAAAAAATAAAAGAAAATGAATATTATGATAGAGAATATAATTATGAAATAAAAAACTTTATTGACAAAACATTGATACATGAATATGGTAGATATAATGAATTATCTAAATTATCAAAAGAGTTAAAAAGTATTGAAAAAAGTACTATAGACAAAGTTGTATGGGATAAACTATATAAAGAATTTGAAAAACTATTTAAAGTAGATAAAGACAAAGAGGGGATAATTAAACAATTTCATAATGAAGAATTGATAAGTGGTATCATAGAAGAAGCTTGTACTCAAAAAGAAGAACAGCAAATTGCTGAAAAAATATATTATAAAGTATTAGATGAATTTATTGGAAATCACTTTTTTGCAATAGAAAATAGTAAAGAAGAAAATAAAAGAGAACGAGAGTATTATGAAGAAAAACAGAGATTAAAAAATACTAGAGGTATAAGATTATATTTTTTGAGTAAACTACTAAAAGATATTACTAGTAGAAGTAGAAAAAAAATGTAAAATTATATATAATTAACTTGAAAATATTTTTTAATATGGTATCATATAATATATAATAATAAAAGTAGGAGGATACAAAAATGGAAAAAAATAGAGATACAAAGTTAATTTTAGTAACAGTTTTAGCAGTAGGAGTTATGGGATTATCTATCGGATTTGCAGCATTCTCAAATGTATTAAAGATTAATTCTGCAGCAACAGTGTCACCTGATGCAAGTACATTTAATGTTGATTTTTCAAGTTCAGAAAGTGAAGTTGAAACAAACCCAATTGTTCCAGAAATAACACAAGCTAATACACCAGAAGTTACACCTGCTGTTTCATTAGCTGCAACAAATGCAGTAATTGATAATAGTTCTGATCCAACAATTTCAAATTTAAATGCAACATTCAATGCACCAGGACAAAAAGCAACTTATAAATTCTATGCTTATAACAAAGGTGAATTAGATGCATTCTTAAAGAGTGTTGTATATGCTAATGTTTCAGGACAAACAGCAAATAAAGTTTGTACTGCAGCACCAGGAACAACTGATGCATTAGTACAAAAAGCATGCGAAGGTATTGTTGTAAAAGTAAAAGTTGGAAACGAAGCTGAAACAACAAGTGGTTTAACAAGTATTACTAATCATCAATTATTAAAATCTGCTAGTGAACCAGTAACAGTAACAATAGAATATCTTGAAAATAGTGCAAGAGCAGATGGAGATTTTACTGTTTCATTTGGAAATATTTCACTAAACTATAGTTCAGTGGACTAAGATAAAATGGCACATTAAAATACTGTGCCATTTTTTAGAAGGAGAATAAAAATATAAAACAAGTTTTAAAAGACTTATTATATTTTCCTTAATTATAATACTTATAATTTTTTTAAATAGTTTTGTATTTAAATTATTTAATAGATGGACATTATTCTTATTTACAGTAATACTTTTAATAATAAAAAAAAGTATTTGGGTATGAAAAAGATAGACACAGATATGTAAAGGACATTGTATTAGGAATTATAATATTTTTAATGCCATTTTTTATTTTATATTACTTATCTGGAATATTTATAAGCTTTGCTAAAGTAGGTAATTATTTAACATTTAAATCTATTACAAATATAATTTTACCAGTAGTTTTATACATTTTAGCAAAGGAATATTTAAGATATACATTAATTAGTAAATCCGGGGAAAAAAGGGATAATAGTACTAATAGTAGTAGTAGTGTTTATTTGTATGGATTGTACAATAGCAATGTCAATAAGTTCATTGAGTTTTTCAAAACAAACTTTTTTATTGCTTGCTTTAACAATAATTCCAACAATTACTGAAAATATACTTTGTAGTTGGGTGACTTACTATTTCGGCTATATACCAAGTTTAGTATATTTAATGATAATGTATTTATATAAATATTTATTACCAATAATACCTAAACCAAATGAGTATTTATATTCAATTATATTCTTTATCTTACCAGTATTACTTATTATTAGATTATATAACTGGTTAAAGAAAGATAAAACAGAAACAATAGTACTAGAACATAAAAATGCTATGAAATTAAAAATAGTATATGAAATACCAATAATTTTAATACTAATAATGATTTATTTTGTATCAGTATATTTTGAATTTTATGATATTGCAATTGCAACAGGCTCAATGGTACCTAATATAAATAAAGGAGATTTTGTAATAATTAACAAAGAATTTAAAGAAAAAGACTTAGAAGTAGGTAAAGTAATATCCAATAATTATAATGAAAAAGTAGTAGTACATCGTATATATAAAGAAGTAAAAACAGATAAAGAGCTAATCATATATACTAAAGGTGATGCCAATAGCAATATTGAAGAATATAAAATAACAAAAGATATAATTATCAGTATAGTAAATAAAAAAATACCTTGGATTGCCTACCCAACTGTAATGATAAATGAAATATGGTAAGGAGGAAAATAAGATGAGTGAAAATAAAGATAATAATGATAATAAAGAAATAAAAGAAGTAACATCAAAACCCTTAGTAGATTTTAAAATACCAGAAGACTTATTAAATGAACAAAATCAAAAAAAGAAAAAGAAGCACAAACATAGTAATGAAAATAATATTTCAGAAGTAAAAGAAAAAGAAATAAAAGAAGAAAAAGAAATAAAAGAAGAAAAAGAAAACCAAGAAAATAATATAATACAACAAGAAATTAAAAAGAAAAAACATAAAGAACAGAAAATAATTACTGAGGTAAAAGAAGAAAAGAATGAATATTCAAAAGAAAAAGAAGAAACTGAAATACCTACAGTTATAGAAAAAAAGGATTTTACAAAAATAAAGTATGAATCGTTTGAAAAAAAGATAACAAAAAAAATATTATTATCAATATTTACTTTAATATTATCAATAGGAACTATATATTATGCTTTAAATAATACTGAAAAAGAAACTGTATCATATAGTCAATATGGTAATGTAGATTATAAAGTATGTTTAAAAAATAATAATTTTTATACTCAAAATTGTCTTGATAAAAATATGAGTTATGTATCAACATTAATCAAAAACGTAGCCATAACATTTGATTATGATTTAAGTACAAATAAAGATTTAGACATAAAAACAGAATACGAAGTAGATGCTAAATTAGTTATATCTAATACTGATAATACTTCTAAGTATTATGAACAAAAATATATATTAAAACCAAAAACATCAGAGGGAATAGTTAAGATTAATAATGCGTATAAAATATCTCAAAATGTAGATATTGATTATGATTACTATAATGCTATAGCTAGTAATTTTAAATCACAATATAGAGTAGAAACAAATAGTTATTTAGAAGTATCATTCCAAGTATATCATACAAATAGTACTACTGGAGATGTTAAAGTCACATCTCCAAGTCCGGTAGTATTAAATATTCCATTATCACAAAAATCAATTAATATAAATATGGCATCTTCTGGAATAAATAAACAAGAAACCCAAAATATAGAATCAAGTATCTTTACATTAAAAAATATTATTTGTTTATTTATAGGAGTAATTTCATTAATTGTTTGTTTAATTTCAAGTTTAAAAGTTGCTAAAATGTTATCTTTAACTAAAGAAAAGAAAAATAATTATGATAAGTTTATTGAAAAAATACTAAGAGAATATGATAGATTAATAGTAGAAACATCAACTCTTCCTAAATTCAATAAATACTACGTAACTAAAGTAAATAGTTTTGGTGAATTAATAGATGTAAGAGATAACTTAAGGTTACCAATTATGTATTATGAAGTTGCTAAACATCAAAAATGTCATTTATATATAACTAATAATAAGAATTTATATTTATTAACTATAAAAGCTGTTGATATGGAAGAAAATAAATAAAAGACCTCATTAATTTCAATGAAGTCTTTTTTATTATTATTCTGAAATAAGATGTTCTTTCTCCCATTTTTCAAATTCTTTTCTTTATTCATCTGTTTCAATCTCTTCATGATAATAATACTTAGTAAATTCACCACAAGAACTACCAACTTCTCTGCCTGGTGGAGAATAAATTTTAATTCTAAGAGTTGGAACTTTTTCCTTTATTGTATTTGTCCATTTTTCTTCATTAGCACTTCTTTCTAAACTATTTATTGGATTAAATCTAATAAATTTAATTGGAATCATATATTTTTCTAATAATTCACAAACTTTATTAAGTTCTAAATCATCATCATTAACTCTTTTAATTAAAGTATAATGTATTTCTACAGGATCATTAGTCATATGTAGTTTTATATATTTATCCGTAATAGTTTTGTTTTCTTGAAGAGACTTTCTATATTTAACAAGATAAGATAATGCTTCCTCAATAGAAACCTTTGTACTAGGAATTAATTCAAATCTTTCTTCATCAAATGGTTAATGCATAGAAAAATGTACCTTTTATAAATATCATTATTAAAAATAAATTATATATATAAGAATTTGATATATAATTTATTACTTTAATTCATAATCCATATAATTTTCTATAAATTTGAGAGGATCAGTAGTTAAAAAAGACTTATCATAAAAGATATTAATATCTACAGTAGGCAATTTTTCTTTTATATCCAAAACTTTAATTTCACCATTTTTTACATCATCATCAATCAAATTATAAATTATATATCCAATACCCAGATTTTTCTTTATAGCAGATATTATCATTTCACTTGTATGAAAATTTATAACATTATTAATAGAAATATTATTTTTTAATAAAAGTTTATCTAAATCATTTCTATTAGCAGTACCTTGAATTGGTAGTATTAATTATTTACCTACAAGTAAAGATAAACTATTAATATCTTAATAACTATTATTTGAATTGTTTTTTACTGCAAAGCAATATTCTACTTCATCTAACTTAGAAACTATAAAATTATCATCTAGTTTAGCATCGATAGGTGACGTGTCAATAACAAAGTCTACATTATGTGAATTAAGTAAATTAATTAGTTTAAATGTAGAACCAGTAATAATAGTAACTTCTATATTAGGATATTGTTTATGAAAATCTATAATCTTATCGAATAAGAAAAATGATCCAATATTTGAAGGCATTCCAATAGAGAGTTTTCCTCTTTCTAAAGTTTCTCGTTCCATCATTCTTCTTTCTGCCAGTATTAAATTATTATATGACTTTTCAACAAATTCTAGAAGTTCTTTTCCTATATCAGTAAGTTCAACACCAGTTAGTGTTCTATAGAAAAGTTGAACTCCAAGTTCCCTCTCTAGTTTTTTTATTGCTCTAGAAATAGCAGGCTGAGAAGTAAATGTATATTGAGCTGCTTTTGATATACTACAATACTTCGCAGCATTATAAATAGTTTTATATAAATTTAAATTAATATCTGTTTTAAACAGCAAATCACCACCAATTAGATATTATACTTTTTTAAGTACTGAACAATCAAGATTTTCTTTTATGCTCATAACAACACTTTTAATTTTATTTATATTTTCAACATGTCTATTTATTTTATCCATATTCTTTTCTTGAACATATTTTGCAAAAAAAATATTTTCTTTATATACTTCATCAAGTATTTTACAAAAATCATCATAACTACAAATGTCTGTATTAGTTTCAATAAAATTTTTTACTAAATCTAAATTTCCATCAAACTCACATTGATTAACTAGGTTTATAAACATATCATTTAAAAGTAGGGGATATAATAATCTTACCTCATTATTATAACCAATTGCTCTATATCTACCATCTGGTTGTTTTGTTACTAAGCTTTTTAAATATCTTTTTAAATTGCTATTTTTAATATCATAATTTGTAAAAGACATAATTCTATTAACAATAATTTCAGTTATATAAGTATTAGTTATTTCATCTAGAGTATTAGCTCTAGCAATACTAGTAAATCTATTATCTGAATATTTTCTTTTATAAAATGTTTCTTGTAAACCACTTCTCATATAATAAGTATTACTATCGATTAATTTATTAGTATTGTAATATCCCATAAGTGCATGTCTTATTTCATGAGCTAACATTTCGAGTTTTAAAATTGGTGTTGCGAGATAATCTTCTACATGTGTACCAAGCAAAATCACTTGTGAATTCTGTTTTACTTCAGGATTATTAAATACTCTAAAATTAGGTGTAAAAATAGTAACTGCAGCACAGCCATCGTTCATTTTACCATATCCATATTTATTAGCAATCTCAGAAACATTACCTTCTTCATATATTATTTTTACTCTGTTAAATAAATCATATAAAGGAAAATCAACTTCTTTTCCAAAGTCTAGGTAAAAAGCAACATAAATAAAAGTAATCATTGAAAGTAACTCATCATTATAATTATATTTTTTCGCAATATCACTCATAAGAGAATATTTATCATCTAATAATTTATTAAATTTAATATTTTCCATTATCTTTTTCCTTTCGTTTTATATTTACTTTTATTTTTTTCTAAAACATATTTTTCTATATCATCAATTCCTTGTGTTTCAACATAATATCCTTTATATGTAGTAGAGTAGGGTCTATAAAAATCAAACATTCCTCCATAATGATCACTATTTTCTGTTGAAAACCAAACAATACTATCATTTTCTTGTGATAGGGAACACATCTCTTCACTAACATCAAAATCTGAAAACACATATATTTTTTTATTTTTTATATCTTTCAATTCATCATATAAAGAACGAAATTCATCAAATACTTCACAATCAAAATTTTGATATCTTGTAGTATTTGATTTAGCGACTTTCTCAACATCAATACCTGAAGAATTGTTTTTCTTAATAGTAAGCTTTCTAAGTATTCTTTCATTAAAAGTTAAATATATAATAGAACCTTTAGAGGCAACACTACTAATTGTATTAACATATAATTCAAGGGAATCGTCATTGGAAGGCGATAAGTCAAATACATAAACATCAGGTTTGAAAGTAGGAGTTACCATATCGTCCATAATTCTAAATTTTTGATTAGTAATATAATGTTTAACTATGTCTTTTTTATTATATTTATACGTGCCTTTAGTATATCTTTCATAACTAAGTGAAACTAATTTCTTTAAAGTCTTATAAACTTTAGAACTATGAATGCTACTTAGTTTATCACTGGGACTGCCAGAAGAATCACTATTCGTAGTATTACGATTTCTTTTTGTATCATTATCTTCATCATAATTGTTCATTAAGTCATCAAAATCATTTTCATCAACACTATCGTTATTTTCATGCAAATCATTATCTTTATTATCTTGTTTTTCTTTATCAGAATCTTTCTCTTCAAGTGGTTTTCTATCATCTTTTATTTCTATTTTTATTTTTTTAAATTTCTTCAATAATTTTTCCATAATACACCTCTCAAAATTATTATGTAAAATAAGATAAATAATAAAAAGTATAAAAAAAGATGTTTTACACATCAAGATTTTATATTGTATACTATTATTAGATGAAAGGTAGGCGACAATATGAAAATACTAGCAAGTGATTTTGATAATACAATTTATTTTTTAGACGATGAAGAAAAAAATATAAGAAATAGTGAAGCAATTAAAAAGTTTATATCTCAAGGAAATATATTTTGTATAATAACAGGTAGAAATTATTCTGATTTAAAACTATTACTTAATAAATATAAAATTCCTTATAGTTATTTAATTTGTGAAGATGGTGCGAAGATATTTAATAATGTTGATTATTGTCTTGATACTATCAATCTAGATAAAGAAACTATTGAAAAAACAATTCCTATTCTAGAAAATATGAATGCCGACTATTATTTAGACGATGGTTATAACAAAACAACGAATACTAGTGACTGTGTAAAAATAGTAGTTAATTGTACTGATGAAGAAGAAAAACAAAAGATAGTAAAAAATGTAAAAGAAAAAGTAGATATTCATATATATGCTAGTAGATTTCATGTTAACATAATTCAAAAAGGAGTTAATAAAGAAGTAGCAATAAGAAGATTATTTGATATTGAAAAACTAAATTATAATTTACTAAGAGTAATAGGAGATAATGATAACGATTATGAAATGTTGAATTCATTTCCAGGAGGAGTTATAAAAGAACATCATAAAATATTAAATGAACTTCATAAGAAAGAATATATTGAATTAAATAATTATATTGAAGAGTTAATGAATAATTAATTCTTTTTTGTTGTTTAAAAAAATTTATAAGAGTATAATAAACTTATAATAGGAGAGGAGTAAAATATTATGAAAAAAAGTTTATTTGGAATATCGTTATTAACAATAACTGCACTATATTGTTTACTCTCAGCCATAATTATTTTAATTACGATATTAACCGGTAGTCCTGTAATATATGGAATAATTATAAGTACTATTATAATTATAGTTCAATTCTTAGTATCGCCATTTATTACAGACATTGTAATGAAATTATTTTACAAAGCAAAGTTTGATAATGAAATACCTGAATATTTAAAGAATTTTATTAATCAAGTATGCCAAGAAAATAATATGAAATATCCACGTATTGGATATATTGATGATGGTTCACCTAATGCATTCACTTATGGACATACAAAAAATGACGCAAGAATTGTTATTACAAGAGGAATTTTAGAGTTACTTAATGAAGAAGAAGTAAAAGCGGTAGTTGGTCATGAATTAGGACATGCCGTACACTATGATATGTTATTTATGACAGTTGCTGAATTAGTTCCATTACTTTTATATGGAATATATGAAATCTGTTTCAGTGACAATGATAATAATAGTAAATATGGACAAATAATTGGTATTGTTGCTTATATTTTATATTTGTTAAGTAACTATATTATTTTATGGTTATCAAGAACAAGAGAATATAATGCAGATTATTTCTCAGTAGATGTAACTAAGAATCCAAATGCACTGGCACAAGCGTTAGTAAAAGTAGGATACGGACTAACTACCACAGAAGATTCAAACAAAAAACACTCAGTTTCAAAATCAAATGCACTAGGTATATTTGATTCAAAAACATCAAAATCACTAGTGGTATGTAGTTATGAAAATGATGGAAGTATCAATAAAGAAAGCATAAAAAATGCTATGAAATGGGAAATGTGGAATGTATGGGCAAAATGGTATCAATTAAATTCAACACATCCATTAATTTCTAAAAGGCTACTTGCAATATCAGAAAGAAGTAAAGAATTTAATCAAGAGCCATATATAACATTTGACCTACAAAAAGAAGAATCTTATGTAGATGATTTCTTAGTAGAAGTTTTAATTAATATACTACCATTTTTAAGTTTATTTATCGCACTAATTTTATCAATAGTACTTTCAATTTGTTTCAAACTAAATAGTATCATATTATGGGGAATTTCTATAATTATTGTATTATTCTGTTTTGATGTAAGACTAAAAAGAAAATATAAAAATAAAGATTATAAAGAAACTAATGTAAAAGAGTTATTAGGAGAAGTAAAAGTATCTGAAATAACTTCAATTCCATGTACAATAGAAGGAGAAATAATAGGTAGAGGAAATCCTGGATGTATATTTAATGAAGATTTTGTTATTAAAGATGAAACAGGAATTATTTTCTTAGATTATAGACAACCATTAAAATTACAAGATACAATATTTGCTTTATTTAAAGCACCAGAGTATTTTAATAAGAAAGCAAAAATAACTGGTTGGTATAGAAGAAGTCCAGTACCATATATTGAAATTAATACAATAGAAGTAGATGAAAAAAAGAAAAGACTATGTAGTTATCCATTAATGATTGGTTTTGAAATATTCTTTTTCTTCATAGGAATAGCTTTAATTATAGCTGGAATATTTTAAATAAAATAAGTGATTCATTTTATGAATTGCTTTTTTTGTATATTTTTTTTATAATAAAAACTAAAAAAGAAAGTGGGATTATTATGATAAGAAATTTAAAGTTAAATAAAAAAGCAGCCGCAATACTTTTAGCAGCATCTATGTCATGCGGCTTAGTAGGTTGTGGTGAAACAGAAATGTCTTCGCCTAATATTTATGATACAATTGACACTAATACTGATAGTGATTCATTAACTAATGGATATAGACAGGTAAAAAGTGTAGATGGAGAAGATTTTGATTTAGTAATTGATTATAAGTGCGATTTAGAAAATGAAGAAAATTGGACAATAACTAGTGATAAGAAGTTAACTATGGAAATAAAAACAGAAAATCTTCCAAAAGATTATAAAGTATATATTGATAACATACACACAGACACAAGTATAATTGCATCTAATTCAGCATTTAACGGTGTATTACAAGATACAATGGATGATAGAATTCATAATTCATTAATGTTAGGATTCCCAATAAATAATGATTTTGGTTACAATGGAAAGAACGAAATAGAAGGTCAAAATGAAACTTTTATCCAAGGAACGGTTTATGCCTACAATGGTTATGGAAGTGGTTCGATAGAAGAAAAAAGAAGAACAGAAAGTGATTATCTAGAACATGGAGTTTATGGTAATAAGATATCTTCTATAATTGATTTATTAATTCATACACCAGAAATGGAAGAAGGAGAATATAAAGCAGTAAGTGTTTCATCTGATATAGTAATTAAATGTTGCAATTATGTACGAATTCAAAAAGATAATGGAGATATCTATTATAAAGTATATACAATAGATGAAAATGGTGAAGTAACAGATAAAGATACAAAAGAAAATCCCAACAAAAAAGCTAAATCATTTACTAAATAGTTTAAAATTAGTTATATTTATCAATACAATTTTTTGATTTTTTTATAAAAAAACTCTAGTATATGGAGTTTTTTTATGTTATAATGAGTGGCGACGCATAGAGAGGTGTAGTATTATGGAAAAAAGAAATGTAGCAATTATTGCCCATGTTGACCATGGAAAAACAACATTGGTTGATTGTATTTTAAAACATTCTGGTATGTTCAGAGACAATGAAGATTTAAGTAATATGTCAATGGACTCTAATTCATTAGAAAGAGAACGTGGAATTACTATCTTAGCAAAGACAACAGCCCTAGATTATAAAGGAGTAAGAATTAATATCCTAGATACTCCAGGACATGCTGACTTTGGTGGTGAAGTTGAACGTATCATGAATATGGTAGATGGTGTTATTCTTGTAGTAGATGCTTATGAAGGAGCAATGCCACAAACAAGATTCGTTTTAAAGAAGGCTTTTGAAGCTAAAGTAAAACCTATCGTTGTAATTAATAAAGTTGATAAACCAAGTGCAAGATGTAAACAAGTAGTTGATGAAGTGTTAGATTTATTTATCGAATTAGGAGCAGATGATGAAGCCCTAGATTTTGATGTAATTTATGCATCAGCAATTAACAATACATGTTCATTAGACCCAGATTTATCAACACAAACTCCAGGATTTGCTGAATTACTTGATAAAATTATTGAAGAAATTCCAGCACCAAAAGGAGATGTAAATGCTCCATTACAATTCCAACCAGCATTATTAGATTATAACGAATTTGTTGGAAGAATAGGAATTGGTAGAGTAGCAAACGGAACTATTAAGACAGGTGAAATGGTAACTTGCTGTAGACTTGATGGAACTACAAAACAATTTAGAATCCAAAAACTATTTGGATACTATGGATACAATAGAGTAGAAATTGAACAAGCAGAAGCAGGAGACATTATTGCAATTTCAGGACTTGCAGATATTTCTGTAGGTGAAACTGTATGTAACAACAATGATATCTTACCACTTGAGCCATTACACATTGATGAGCCAACACTTCAAATGACATTTGGAACAAACTCATCACCATTTGTAGGTCGTGATGGTAAAATAGTTACTGCAAGAAAGATTGAAGAAAGATTGAATCGTGAGACTCAAAAAGATGTTTCATTAAAAGTAGAACCATCAACTAATGAATCATTCTTAGTTAGTGGGCGTGGTGAATTACACTTAGGTATTTTAATTGAAAATATGAGACGTGAAGGATATGAATTAGAAGTATCAAAACCAAGCGTAATCATTAAAGAAATTGATGGTGTAAAATATGAACCATATGAAGAATTACAAATAGAAGTGCCAGAGGATTCAGTAGGTTCAGTAATAGAACAATTAGGTGTTCGTGGTGGAAAAATGGAAAGTATGCATAACTTCGAAAATCAAGTAAGATTACTTTATACAATACCATCTCGTGGATTAATTGGATTCTCAACTGACTTTATGACTTTGACTAAAGGTTATGGTATTATGAACCATACTTTTAAAGAATATCTTCCATATGAAAATATTGTTATTGGTGAAAGAAAACTTGGAGTTTTAGTTTCAATGGAAAACGGAAACTCAACAGCATATTCAATCGGTAACCTTGAAGGAAGAGGAATTATGTTTATTGAACCAGGTACTGAAGTATATGAAGGTATGATTGTTGGTGAATGTAACAGAGACTCTGATTTAGCAGTTAACGTTGTTAAAGGAAAACAATTAACAAATACACGTGCATCAGGATCAGACCATACAGTAGTATTAAAAAGACCTCGTCCAATTACTTTAGAGTATGCACTTGATTATATTAATTCCGATGAATTAGTAGAAGTAACACCAAATAACATTAGATTACGTAAGAGAATTTTAAATACTGAAGAAAGAAAAAAGTTTGACGCTAGAAAGAAAAACTAATAAAAATATAAAAATAGCCCCTAAAGGCTATTTTTTTGCTTGAATATTTTTGTGTTATCTAATATAATGTAATTAGGATAGAGGTGGGTATATGAATCAAAATCAACAAAATACGCAACAACGTGATAAAGTACAACAAAGGAGTCAACAAATGACACAAGAAGAATTACAAAAAACACAAGTGTTAAACTTGAAAGACGTTGAGGAAGCAGCAAGATTTGAAAGAATTACAAGTAAAAAGCCAGCTATTATAGTAGCTGCAATAGGTGTCTTATCTATCATGTTTGGGGCAACTTTTGGCGTAGTACAAACTTTAACTACCGAACCGACTATTAAAGATAATTCTAATAGTACAACAGAAAAAAGACAAGTACTTACCCAAACAGATTCCTTAAATTGTACTATAAGCTTATTAAATAATGCTGACGGAACAGATCAAATATATAATGTAGTATATACATTTAAAGATAATAAATTAACTAATTTTGTAAGAACATCATCAGTAGCACCAACACCAGGAAGTATTGTAGGAGTTAACTCTTTAACTGGCTTTAAAGCAGCACTTCCACCATTCTTAATGTCTTTAACAGGATATGAATCAGTTGTTGCCCCATCAGGAGATGGAGTAATCATAACAACAACAGTAGATTACTCAAAATTAGACTTATCAACGTTCCCTGATGCTCAACAAACAATACCATATACAAAAATAGAGTATATTGCAGGAACAGATAAAGCAAGTATTCAAGCAGATGCATTAGCAAAAGGCTATACATGTCAATAAAAAGGAGGTTTCAATTGAAACCTTTTTTCTATGCAATAAAATATAAAAAAACTGCATAAATTATTATGCAGCCATTTCTTGTTTCTTTAAAGTTCTAATTTCTTTAGCTGAAAGTCTAACTTTAGTACCGTCTTCAAGTCTATATACTTGTAGATTTAAGTTTTGTCTCTTTTTAGTAGCATTTAAAGCATGAGATCTTAAATTTTTTACATTATCTTTTCTAGTAGTAATATTTACTGCCATATTATCCCTCCTTTGGTATTACTCGTTCTGCTTTATAACTTTACCATAAAAACCCAATAAAGTCAAATAAAATAAGTGATTTTCCTATATTTGAAAATAAAAACACAATTAATAAAAAATATGATAAAATAAAAGCGAAGGAGGTATTAGGTATGTATATTCCATTATTTAACAAAACAAATTACAACTTATTATCAAGTCTTTTAAAAATAGATGAATTAGTACAATTTGCAAAAGAAAAAAACTTAACTAGTATCTCTATAACTGATACAAACATGTTTGGAACTATGGAATTTATAAAAAAATGTGAAAAGTATAATATTAAGCCTGTTATTGGATTAGAACTTCTACTTGAAGAATATAAAGTTATTGTCTTTTGTAAAGATTATTTAGGCTACCAAAGTCTAATAAAATTGTCAACTATTCAAAACGAAAGAAAAATAACTATCGATGATTTATATAAATATAATAAAAACATAATAGCAGTATTACCATTTAATTATAAAGATAAAGTGAATGAAATAGAAAAGATTTATAAAGATTTATATATAGGATATGAAAATTTACAAGAAGAAAAAGAATTACTGCTTGATAGAAAAAATATAGTATTTTTTAGAGAAAGTCTCTATCTTAATTTAGATGATGAATACATGTTACCATACCTATATCGTATAAGAGATGGAAAAACTATATCTGATGATATAACATATGATACTAAAAATCACGAATTAAATATAATGAATTTAAATGAATTAACTGATAATATAGGACTTATTAATACTATGAAAATAGCAGATAGTTGTAACCTAGTGTTTCCAGCATCAGAGAACCTTCTTCCAATATATGAATGTGCTAATCCAAAAGAATATTTATTTGAACTATGCAAAGTTGGATTAAATAAAAGATTAAGTGGAAATATTCCAAACAATTATAAAGAGCGTTTAATTTATGAGTTAAAAATTATTAATGAAATGGGCTTTCCAAATTATTTTTTAGTAGTATATGATTTTATTAAATTTGCTAAAAAAAATAAAATACTAGTAGGTCCAGGTAGAGGAAGTGCTGCAGGATCACTTGTTGCATATTCTCTAGGAATAACTGATATTGATCCTATAAAATATGATTTATTATTTGAAAGATTTCTAAACCCAGAAAGAAAGACAATGCCTGATATTGATACTGACTTTCCAGATAATAAAAGAGACATCGTAATTAATTATGTAAAAGAAAAATATGGCGAGAAAAGAGTAAGCGGAATAATTACTTTTGGAACAATGGCTGCAAAACAAGCAATTAGAGATACATCAAGAGTATTAAATATACCAATTTATAAAGTAGATGCACTATGTAAATTTATTCCTGCAATGTCAAAAGATAAATTAATTGATATTTATAACAAAAATCAAGCATTTAGAGCTCATGTTGAAAGTGACATTCTTCTATCAAACATGTTTAAAATTGCACTAAGACTAGAAGGATTCCCAAGACATACATCATCACATGCTGCAGGAATTATTATGAGTAGGAAAGACCTTGATGAAGTAATTCCACTATATAAAACAGATGATTTATATTTAACAAGCTATTCTATGGAATATTTAGAAGAATTTGGTCTTTTAAAAATGGACTTTTTAGTATTAAAAAATCTAACTTTAATTGATAATATCTTAAATGATATTAAAAAATTATATGGAAAAGAAATAGACTTTGCTAAAATACCATTAGATGACAAAGAAACACTAGAAATATTTAAAACAGCAAATACTTGTGGAATATTCCAATTTGAGTCAAGTGGTATGAGAAATTTCTTACGTAATTTAAAACCATCTACATTTGAAGATATCTTTGCAGCAATAGCCTTATTTAGACCAGGAGCAGCCATAAATATAGACTCATATATTAGAAGAAAACATGGAGAAGAAAAAGTAACATACTTAGATGATTCTCTAAAAGAAGTAACAAAAAATACATACGGAATCTTAATCTACCAGGAGCAAATTATGCAACTTGCTAATGTCTATGCTGGATACTCTTTAGGAGAAGCAGATATTCTAAGAAGAGCGATGTCTAAGAAGAAAGTAGACTTACTAAAAAATGAAGAAGATAAATTTATTAGAAAAAGTGTAGAAAAGGGTCACAGTAAAGAACAAGCAAAAGAATTATTTAATTTAGTTCTAAATTTTGCAGGATATGGATTCAACAAATCTCACTCAGTAGTATATTCAATAATTGCCTATAAAATGGCTTATTTAAAATGTCACTTCAAAACAATCTTTTTTGCTAATTTATTAACAAATGTAATAGGTAGTGAAACAAAAACAAATGAGTATATTTTAGAAGCAAAAGCAAATAAAATAGAAATAGAAAAACCAACTATTAATAATAGTGACTCAAATTATATAGTAAAAGAAAATAAGATAATTTATCCAATATCAAATATAAAATCAATAGGTGTTGTAGTAACTGAACAAATAAAAAAAGCCAAAGAAGAAGGAATATTTAAAGATATATATGATTGTTTCAGTAGATTATATATTGCAGGTCTTGGTAAAAAGACATTAGAAACTTTGATATATGCAAATGTTTTTAAAGAATTTAATTATAACAGACAAACATTAATTTATAATTTAGATAGTCTATTTAATTATGCTGAACTTACAAAAGATATTGATCCATCACTTGTAATGAAACCAGATATTGAATATAAAGAAGAATATCCTAATACATATCTTTTAGAAAAAGAAAAAGAAGTCTTTGGATTCTATTTATCAGAACATCCAACAACATTCTATAAAAAAGAATATCCACATACAATATCATTAAATGAAATAGGAAATTATCTCCAAAAACAAATAGATACTCTAATATTAGTAGAAAAAGTAAAAGAAATAACTACTAAAAAAGGGGATAAAATGGCATTTGTAACAGGAAGCGATGAAACAGGAAGTAAAGAATTAACAATATTTCCAAAAACTTATAACCAGTATTCTAATATAGAAAAAGGTAACTTATTACTTGTACGTGGTAAAGTAGAAAAAAGACTTAATGAACTTCAAATAATAGTAGACAAAATAAAATTTTTAGAAGGAGAGATTAATGAAAAGTAATCAAAAAATATATAGTATAAATGCAATTGTGATTATAATAGACATATTTACTAAATTATTAGTCGCAACAAAATTAAAAGAAAACGACTTAATAAGTATAATTCCAAACTTCTTTTCAATATATTATGTAAAAAATACAGGAGCAGCTTTTTCTATATTACAAGATAGTACAATCTTTTTAGTAATATTAAGTGCCTTAATAATTGTAGTTTTAGATAGATTTATAAAAAAAGAAAAGAATATGCCTCGTCTTCAAGAACTATCTTTTGGTCTTGTTATGGGAGGAATATTTGGTAATATGATAGATAGAATTATAAATCATTCAGTAACAGATTTTATTTCATTTAGAATATTTAATTATAATTTTCCTGTATTTAATATTGCAGATATCGGAATAACTATAGGAGCATGCTTATTAGTTATAAGTATATTAATAGAAGAGAAAAAAATATCTAAAAATAAATAAAGTAAAAGGAGATTTAATGGATAAATTTATAAAATATTATAAAAAAGAAAAAGAAATATTAACTAATAAAATAAATGAATTTAATAATAATTTAGTAATAGAAGACAACAAAATTATAAAAGATAATTTATTGTTATTTAAAAATTTAAATTCAGATGGAAAACTTATAAGAGGAACATTAGTAAATTTAGGATATAGTCTTTTAAAAGAAAAAGAAAACTATAGTAATGACCTAGCCCTTGCATATGAAGTGTTTCAAACTGCAATTTTAGTTCATGATGATATTATTGATAATGATCAAAAAAGAAGAGGAAAAGATACTATTCATTATGCAAATTATAATAAATATAAGAATTATTCAACAGATACTCTTGAGGTAAGAAAATTAGGAAATTCAATTGCTATTTGTATGGGAGACTATGGATTAAGTTTTGCAAGTAAAATAATTGTTGACTCTTATAAAGATGATACTAATCTATCAAATGTTTTAAGTTATTTTATTGATACAATATTAAAGACAATAAAAGGAGAGGTATTAGATGTTATATTACCATTTAATAGTAAACACTCGCTTATAACAAATAGAGAATTAGAAGAAAATATTTTAAGTATTTATAAATTAAAAACAGCATATTATACAATAATTGGTCCAATATCAATAGGAATGATATTAGCAGGAACAACAAGTGAACAGTTAAAAGATATTGAACAATTTGGTGAATTAGTAGGAATTGCCTTTCAATTACAAGATGATATTTTAGGAATATACTCAGAAGAAACAGGAAAAGTCAAAGCATCAGATATAAAAGAATTCAAACAAACAATACTATATTCATATGCAATTGAAACAGAATATAAAGATGAATTATTAAAGTATTATGGGACTAGTGACTTACAAGAAGAAAGTATAAAAAAAGTCAAAGAAATATTAAAAAAATGTGGAGCACTAGACTATTCTAAAAATAAAATGAATGAGATGTATGATGAATCACTAAATATATTAAGTAATATTTCGTGGATAAAAGAAGACAAGAAAGAATTATTAAAAGGATTTGTAGAATACTTAAGAACAAGAAATAAATAGAGACTAGAATGATGTGAAACCTATTTAGTAAACATCATAAAAAAGACTAGGACATAAAAAAGAGAAAAGTGAAGTGTTATTTTTCTCTTTTTGTGTAAGTTTTTCTCTTTTGCCTTTTCTTGCCTTTAATTCTATTTGTATTGTAAAATAATATCCAATCTTCTACAAGTTGTATATATTCTTGTAAAGATGATATATTATTGTTTTACAAAGTTTCTTTCTTAAGAAGAGCATGCCAGTTCTCCATAGGTGAATCATCTATAGGTGTTCCTTTTCTAGACATAGAAATTTGAATACTATTAGATTCACAAATAGCTTTGTACTCGTAAGATGTATATTGAAAGCCTTGATCAGAATGTAATATGACTCCAGATACATCTTTTCTTTTTGCTATAGCTTCATTTAGAGTATCCGTAACTAATTTAATATCATTATGTTTTGATATTTTATAAGCAATAACTTTTCTATCATATAAGTCTAATATCGTTGATAAATATGCCCTTGTTCCTTTAAATATTAAATATGTAATATCTGTTGTCCAAATTTTATTTTCTTTATCAACATCAAATTTTCTGTTTACTAGATTTGGCTTAACATTTTCTTAGTTTCGTGTATATTTATTCTTCTTTTTTGATTTTCAATAATGCATTGGAACTAAATTATATTTTTTCATTATTCTTAATACCTTCTTTCCATTCATTACAACCACATACTTGATTTTTAGGCCTTCCACAATTCTACGATAACCATATGTGCCCTTAGAATCATCAAATATTTCTTTAATTATCAAATAATCATAATAATCAGGATTTTCTTTATTTCTATACTTATAATAAGTTTTAAGACTTATTTCAAGTACGACACACATGTTATATAACTTATAATTATCTTTATATAGATTTATAAAAGTTACTTTCTCTCTCGTTGTGCCTTGAGGAAGGTCTGGTATTTTTTTAATATTTCATACCTTTCTTTATAATCTTCCAAGGTTATAGGTCTTGAAAATTTTGATTTTCCTCTCATTTCTTCTTTAGAAATAGTTTTATTTTTTTTTGTATAATTCAATCCAATTTATAATAGTTGATCTTGATATATTATATTTTTTTGCAAGACTATATGTAGAACCTCCAACATTATAATACTCATCAATTATTTTAATTTTTTCTTGATATGAATAATTATTAAATTTTTGCCCTTTTTGAGCCATAAGAAAAGCACCTCCTTTCGAGATGCTATTCTATCACATTTTTAACCTAGTCTTTTTTATGATGTCTACTTTCAAGGGTGCATTTCATAACTAGTCTTTTTTCTATCTTTTTATTAATTGTTTTTCTCCATTAAATTCAATCTCTTTAGAATAATAATTATCAATTATAGAAGACTCTTCCCATCCATAAGCATTAATAATACTAGAAAATTCATCAAGTCTAAACTCAGGAATTGTAATTATAGGTTTCTCTGTCTTTAAATATTCAAATGAATCTTCTAATAGCAACTTAGAGTAACCTTTCTTTCTATATTCAGGATTAACCATAAAAGTACATAACTTTTTCTCATCATCATTCTTTAAAATACTAATCCCAACAACTTCTAAACCATCTAAATAAAAAATAATATCTCCGCTCCCATTAATCACACGAGGAATATTCTTAGAAAAAAACCATTTATAGTATTCAGGATACTGACTTTTATTATAATCAGTCAATAAATAAATTTCATTTACTGCCTTAGAAAAATTCTTATCATGCATCTTACTTAAAACAAACTTCTCCATCAAACCACTTCCTTAAAAAAGTATTATAACATACTAATATAAAACATGTTATAATCATTTTAGGTGATTATTATGAAAAAGAAACTATTAAGTAATACTTATTTAAATGAAGCAGAAAAGTATCAAATAAAATTTTTTCTTGATGAAGAAGATAAATATGTAGTAGTAAAAAAACTAATAAAACTATCTAAACCATTTATAATAAAAAATAATGTTATCGCAATGGATAATGGATATTATGTAATAGAAATAGTACCAAAAAATAAAAATTATGCTCTTCGTATATTCTTAAATGATAGAAAAGAACTAGTTGAATATTACTTTGACATTATAAAAGAAAGTGGTCTTGATAAAGAAACAAAAGTTCCTTATTTTATAGACTTATATTTAGATATAACAATAGACAAAGAAAATACTATAAATGTATTAGATGAAGATGAATTAAACTATGCTTTAAAAACTAATGATATAACTGAATCAGACTATAAACTTGTTTTAAATGTAAAAGAAAACTTACTAAAGGAAATAAAAGAACAAAGTAATGACTTGCTTAATTTAGATTATATGAAATACCTAGGTGATATGTAATGAAATATCTAGGAAGTAAAACTTTAGAAACAAAAAGACTAATTCTTCATAAAACAGAAGAAAAAGACTTAAAAGAATTATGGAATATTTTATGTATAGATTGTGTTAATAAATACTATTTAACGTCTAAACTTCATTTTAATTGGGAAGAAGAAATACCATATCAAATATCTAAGTTAGAAAATAGTACTGATCCTACTAATTTTACTTGGACAATAGAATTAAAAGAAGATAATACTGTAATTGGACAAATAACTATACCAGAAATAGAAGATGATATAAGAGATATAGGCTGGTTTATTGACCCAACATATCAACATATGGGATATGCTTATGAAGCAGCAGTAGAAGTATTAAAATATATGTTTTTAGAAGTAGAGATAAAAAGTATAAAAACATGTGCTGCAATAAAAAATAAAGCAAGTTACACTTTAATGGAAAAATTAGGTTTTAAAAGAGATAATACAAGAAAATTTATTAAATATACATTTGTTGAAGAAGAAGTGGAGTGCTATAACTATACACTAACTAAAAAAGATTTTTTAAAAGAATTATTTCATAAAGAAAACCTCTACGTTGATATCGATATCGATAAAGACCCATATATAAAACATTTAAGTGATGATTTAGTACTAAATATTACTGGAGAGTCTGGAAGTGGAAAAACTACTCAAACAGAAAAATATAAAAATGATCCATCATGCATAGTAATTGATACAGACGAAGTCTATAAAAGTAAAAATAAAAGTAATGCAAATCAAGAAGTTTATGATATGTTAATAAAAAAATATAATGAATTACCAGACTTGTTCACATCATTTGATGAAGTTTATAAAAGTATAATTAACCACTTTAAATACTCTAATAAATTAGTTATAATTGATAGTGCTCAGTTTAGAAATTTACAAGATATAAGTATTTTAAAGGGAGATATTATTGTAATTAGAACATGTGTAAATACTTGTTACAAAAGATGTATTGAAAGATTTGAAAAAGAGGGTAATCATACATTAGATGAAATAGGCGCATATTCAGAAAAAAAGAAAAATATTTATATTTGGTATAATTATTTAAATGAGTTTTTAGAATCATTAGATAAAGAATAGGAGAAATTATGGACAGATTTAAAGCTACGAAAAGAGCCAGTGTTTTAGGTATTATTGGTAATTTATTTTTAGCAATTATTAAAGGAATAATTGCTGTTATTAGTAATAGTCAGTCTTTACTAGCAGATGCATTTAATAGTACGGGAGACATACTTTCATCACTAATGACTTATATAGGAAACAGAATAAGTTCAAAAAAAGCGGATGATGATCATAATCTAGGTCATGGAAAAGCAGAATATATTTATAGTTTATTAATAAGTATAACAATGTTATTATTAAGTACCAGTGTTATTAAAAGTGCAATAAATACATTAATTCACAATACAAAAGTAAATTACTCAATCTGGTTAATTATTGTTTGTATAGTAACAATTTTAACGAAATTTTGTCTATTTTTATACACAAATTACTTATATAAAAAGACAAATAATATTTTAATAAAAGCAAATAGAACTGATCACAGAAATGATATGTTAGTAACAATATTAACACTTATATCAATAATTTTAGGAAGTATTGGAGTAAAATACATTGATTCAGTTGTAGGTATCTTAATATCATTATGGATAATGTTAACAGCAATAGAATTATTTAGAGAAAGCTATAATGTCTTAATGGATAAAAGTATCGATAATGAGACAAAAAACGAAGTACTAAGTCTTATAAAAGAACATAAAGAAGTAAAAAAAATTCAACACTTTAATTCAACACCAGTAGGGTATAAATACCAAATATCATTTACAATATTTGTAGATGGAAACTTAACAACATTTGAAAGTCATAAAATAGCAAATCACTTAGAAAGAGAAATAGAAGAAAAATTTGAAGAAATTTATTTGACAGTTATTCATGTTAATCCATATGGTAAGCCTAAGGTAATTGCTAAGAAAAAATAAAATGTGTTATAATATTAAAGAGATTGTGGAGTGATACTATGAATTTAGAAGAAGAATTTGACAAAAGAGTTGAAAAAAATTTTGATATAAAGAAAAAAAGAATAAGTATTCTTGAAAACTATGGAGAAAATTTTCAAAAGAATAATTATATTACTAACCCAGCTATAGGAAGAGATGAACAAATTAAACAGTTAATTCTAATTTTATTAACACCTGATAAATCAGCAGTATTAATAGGTAAACCTGGTGTTGGTAAAACAGCAACAGTAGAAGGACTTGCATATCGTATTCAAAGAAACTTAGTACCTGATGTTTTAAAAGGTTATCAAGTAATAAAAGTAAATACTGCAGCACTTTTAGGAACAGACCCAGTAACAGGAGAATCAAAAGTACAAACATTAATTGATGAATTAAAAAATAAGACTAAATTAATTTTATTTATAGATGAAATTCATACCCTTATGGGAACAAAAGGAGAAGCACTAGATTTTGCAAATATGTTTAAACCGGCTCTTGATAGAGGAGATATTAAAGTAATAGGAGCAACAACAACAGAGGAATATGAAAGATATATTTTAAGAGATAAAGCCTTTGTTAGACGTTTCCAAAAAGTAGAAATATTTGAACCAACAAGAGAGGAAAACATTCAAATATTAATTGGTACACTTCCAAAGATAGAATATAGAACAGGAGCAAAAATGTTATATTCTCCATATATTCAACAAAGAATAATGGCTTTTATTACAGATATCACTAGTGAATATAAAAGAATATATGAAATAGGCTCACGTTATCCTGATGTTTCACTAACAATAGTTCAACAAGCCTTCTCAAATGCTTTATTTGATAATAGAAAAGAAGTAAATATAATTGATTTTAAAACAGCAATTATGAATAGTAAGAACATCTACCCAGATGTAATAAAAAAGAGTATGCCTGAATTTGATAAATTATTTGAAGAACAATTAAGTGAATTTAATATTGAAAATAAAATTAATATTGAAAGATTAGGAGAAGAATAAAAGGGAGAAATATATGGTATGTAAAAAGTGTGGTAAACGTCTAAAAGAAGGAGAAATGTTTTGTACTGTTTGTGGATACTTTAATGACCCAAATGATATAAGCAATTATGATGATAATAAAAAAGAAAACTTTACTAATGATGATGAAGTAGATTTATTAAAAGAAGATGAAGAATCAGTAAATGATGGTATAGAAATACAAGCATTCTCAACAGATACAACAACAGATGACACTAAAAAAACAGGTTTCTTTGACTTTCAAGATGATAGATTTTTAGAGGCATATATTGGAGAAGATTATAAAGTAGTTGCAAGAAAAAAAATAAATATTTATGCATTACTTTTAAGTTGGATATATTTTTTATATAGAAAGTTATATATAACTGGTATTATAGGTCTAATAATAACAGGAATATTTATTAAATTTTTTACTAAGTACTTAATAGTATTTATAATTGTTTCTATGATTTTTTCAGGACTTCTATTTAACCCAATTTATATAGCAGTTGCCAAACAAAGAGTATTAAAAATAAAAAAAGAAGAGGAATATAGCGATGACTTTGCAACAGAACAAGTATGTGCTAAAAAAGGTGGAGTAAACTTTGTTATTCCAATAATAATCTACTTATTATTTTTAATAACAATGTTCTTTAGTATGTATGATGTAATATTTCCAAAGAAAACATCAAAGTTTTATAAAGAAAATAATGAAAACCAAGCTAGTTGTATCTCATTAGTAAAAAGAATATATACTCAGCGTGAAACATTAAAAATAAATGGAAACATAAAAGAAGGAACTTGTGTAATTACACCAGGGGTTAATAAAGACTACAATATTTATATAATGGTACAAAATGATAATAAAACTTTCTATCAATTTTATAAAACAGAAAATAATTATTTAGTGATAAAAGGAAGTACAGAATATTTAACTGAATTACAAGAAAAAGTCCAAAATAAAACTATATCTAAAGAAGAAGAAACATATTTAAATAATTCAGTAAATATAGAATCAAAATTTAGAATAGTAAAAACAACATCACAAACAGAAGATGAATTAATTGTTAAAAATAAAGATACAAGTGAAAAATTAAATTATGTTATAGGCGAAGAAGAATTTAAAAGGTAATTTGCAAATTCTTCTTTTTTTTAGTATACTAAACTACAAGATGATTCTAGAAAGGTTGTAAAGATCATTGAAGCGCCAGGTCCATAATAGGATGACGAGGTTAGTAGTTATCGAAATATTCGGCGGATTCTACTACGGATAAGTGGTTCGTTAGATATATGTCAAAAAGTAAAATCAACATTACAACAATATATATATCTTCACATATGTTTTAATAGTGGAGGAAAATATATATGTGTGGAATTATAGGATATATAGGTAAAAAACAACCTGTAAACTTTTTATTAGATGGATTAAAAAAACTTGAATATAGAGGATATGATTCAAGCGGAATAGCAATTAAGGAAAATGAAAATATTCAAATAATTAGAAGTATAGGAAGAATTAAAGATTTAGAAAACAAAACTAAGAATACTAAACTTTTAAATGGAAATATAGGAATAGCTCATACAAGATGGGCAACACATGGAGAACCAACTGAAGAAAATGCTCATCCTCATCAAGTAGGAAATGTTACATTAGTTCACAATGGTATTATTGAAAATGCAGAAGAATTAAGAGAAAACCTAATAACCGATGGAGTAAAATTTAAAAGCGAAACAGATACAGAAGTAGCATGTGCCGTTATAAATAAATATTATGAGAAAGATCCAATTGCTGCTATTACAAAAGCATTAAAAGAATTAAAAGGTTCTTATGCATTTGGAATAATTTTTAAAGATAATGATAAATTATATGCAGTAAGAAAAGATTCTCCATTAATAATCGGCATAGGAGAAGAAGAAAATTATATAGCATCCGACATAGCAGCAATTATAAACTATACAAATAAATATATTTTATTAGAAGATAATGAAATAGTAGAAATAACTGCTCAAGAAATTAAAACCTATAAGGATGGAGTAGAAATAAAAAAAGATATTCAAGCAGCAAACATAACAGCGGAAGAAGCAGATAAAGGTTCATATAAACATTATATGTTAAAGGAAATAATGGAAGAACCTATTGTTTTAGCAAGAACTCTAAATAGATATATAAATAATATGGAGTCTGTATTTGATGTATCAAAATATGAAGAAATTCATATTGTTGCTTGTGGTAGTGCAATGTATGCAGGAATGATTGGTAAAAGTCTATTAGAAGAAAAAGCAAATATCAAGTGTTTAGTAGAATGTGCCAGTGAATATAGATATAAAAAAGTAATTTATGATAGAAAAACATTAGTGATTTTAGTTTCACAATCAGGTGAAACAGCAGATACAGTAGCTGCAATGCGTAAGGCTCACGAAGAAAATATTGATACACTAGCTATTGTAAATGTTAAAACAAGTACAATAGCACGTGAAGCAAAACATGTAATGTTCATAGAAGCCGGACCAGAAATTGCAGTCGCAACAACAAAAGCATATCTTTTACAAGTAGCAGTATTCTCACTTATTGCTTTAAAAGCTGCAAATTTGTTAGGACTTGAAAAAAATTATAATGATATATTAAAAGAAGCTGAAAACTTACCTAAATTACTAAAGAAAGTATTAGAAGATAAAGAAGAATTTAAAAGTATTTCTAAAGAAATATATCAAAATAAAGACGTTTTCTATATTGGTAGAGGAATAGACTATGCAATGTGTTTAGAAGGAAGTTTAAAATTAAAAGAAGTTTCATATACTCATAGTGATGCATATCAAGCAGGAGAATTAAAACATGGAACGATTTCACTTATTGAAGAAGACGTACCAGTATTCGCAATCATTACAGATGATAGAATTAAAGATAAAACTGAATCTAATGTTATTGAAGTAGATTCAAGAAAAGCCAAAGTATTTACAATAACAAATGATGATACAATAAAAAATCATCATAAAAAATATGTAGTACCAAAAACAAGTTATTATTTACAAGCAATTCTTACAGTACCACCACTACAATTAGTAGGATACTATGTAGGAGATTTAAAAAAACTTGATATTGATAAACCAAGAAATTTAGCAAAGTCTGTTACCGTTGAATAATTAACAAACATAAATATTCTTAATATAATAAAATGAAAGGAGAATGTTTATGTACAATTATGCATACCCATACCCAATATATACAACTGGAAATAATAACAATAATGATAGTGTAAATAATGGTTGGTGGGCAATATTCATAATAATTATAATTATTTTCTTCCTATTCTGGGGATTTGGAAATAATAATGGTAACAATAATTGCAGATAACAAAAAAACTATAATGAGAAATCATTATAGTTTTTTTGACATTTTAATAAGAAAGTTATATAATATGCAACATTAAAGAAGGGATAAGTATGCTTAAAGAAGAAACAAAAAAAGACATTTTAAATGTATCACTATTAATAAAAGACTACAAAAAGGCATTACCGCAATACGATTATATTTATACAAGGACAAATGAGAACTTAAATCTTTTATTAAAAGATATAGAAGTTAAGAATAAGAAAGTCTTAACAGTACTAGCAAGTTCTGATCAATTATTTTACTTTTTACTAAAAAATGCTAAAGAAGTAGAAACATTTGATATAAATGTTTTAACTAAATACTTTTTTTACCTAAGAAAATGGAACTTACTATATTTGAAAGAATATTTTTATCCAAAAGGTCCATTAAACAGTAATTATATTTTAAAGTTACTTGAATTTGCAAAAAAAAATATTACGACTGATGGTGAAGAACAAGCATATCTTTTTTGGAAAAATCTAACTAATAGATACAATACTATTCCAATAGCTCATCATATAAATAAAACACAGAATGGTATAATTAAAGAGGAACAAGATGAATTGATTGAAAAATTAAAGACATATGAACTTAAATTTAGTAATATAAATATAATGAAGAAACAAAATAGAAGCAGAAAAAAACATGATATTATATTTATTTCTAATATTCCAGAATGGTATGATGATGTTGAAGAATCTATTTCATTAAAAGAAAATGTAATAAATTTATTAGAAGATGATGGAAGAGTAATAGGAAGTAATATACTTGAAACAGAAATACCAGAAAAAGATTTGTTTAAAAAAGAATTTGATTATATTGAAAATATTCCATATAAATTAGGATATACTCTTCAAAAGATTGCAAGAAAATAAATAAATTTTTTAAATATTTTAAAAGTTAGGGGGAGTATATATGGATATAGAAACATTTGATAATTTCTTTTCTGATTGCTTAATATATATAGTTGAGCGAAAAAGCGGAGTAGTTGTATATCCAGAAGATGATAAAGCTGAATATATAAAGAATCTTAGATGTATTGGTAATGAGGAATATTATGATGCACTTACAAGAAGGTACTATCAAAGAAAATATATTTATACTAAAGATGGATTAGATGTGTATAAGTATCATGATGTTACTGATTATAAACAAAAGATAATTGAATTAGAAACAGATCAGACAATGAATATTCCAATTAAGAAAAGACTTTATGAAGACTTAAAAGTTTATTTACAAGTATATAAAAATATACCAATGCCATTTTCTTTAGCTCTAATTGATATAGACCATTTTAAACAAGTAAATGATACATATGGACATTTGGCAGGAGATAGAGTACTAAGAGACATCGCAACATTTTTAAAAAATAACACAAGGCATAATGTAAATCCAATAACTGGTAAACCAGATAGACCAATTGATGGAATTTATAGGTTTGGCGGAGAAGAAATACTTTTATTATTAAAAAATATTAATGCTGAAAATACTGAGAAAAGATTAAATCAAATAAGAAAAACTCAAGCAAGAAAATTATATAAATTAAAAGAAGATGGCTCATTAGATGATTCATCAAAAATAACTTTTAGCGCAGGTGTTGTAAATCTTCCAAAGAATGTTAGTTTACCAAATAGTGACAATGAGTTAGAAAATTTTATAAATAATTGTATAGAAGCAGCAGATGCTAAATTATATGAAGCAAAAGAGACAGGAAGAAATAATGTAAAACTAGAAAAAATTTATAGACTATAAAAGGCATACTAATTAAAGTCATGCCTTTTTTTAATTTATAAAACAAAAAAACCAATTCAAACGAATTGGTTTAACTTTTAAACTGGGGCGCTCTAAGAGAATCGAACTCTTGCATACTAGTGCCACAAACTAGCGTGTTAACCACTTCACCAAGGGCGCCATTTCAAAAGTACAAGAATATTCTATCAATAAAATTAACATTTGACAAGTATAAATTGTATTTTCTTGTACTTTTTTAGTATTTCTCACTTGTAAAAGTAAATGCAACCTCAA
>ULLK01006320.1_pt1 | contig 41062 bp, 40 predicted proteins | sample 1951411 | NCBI WGS metagenome assembly ULLK01 (sample SAMEA4835526, study PRJEB28245) | human gut metagenome | biome: gut microbiome; material: fecal sample | place: Denmark | collected 2008 | reverse complement strand
GAATACTGATTGGTGTAATTAAAGTAAGCATAATAAGAGCAATTACAATTCTTGAAATTATACTTTTAACACCTTTATCTTTACCAAAAAAGTTATCAGGATTCACTATACCTTTCAATATTGACATAGCAAGTTGAAACATAGTAAAAACGCCTAATATTAATTGAACTCTACTAAAGAAGTTCATGATAGTTGGTCCACTAAAAAGTGTCGCAGAAGCTACATTAAAAAACAATTGATAAACTAAACTTAATAACCCAAAAGTAGGTCTATCTAACCAAGAAAATAAACCTCTAATAGCATCAGATAAGACTCCCGCAGCAGTAAGATTAGAATCACCCATTTAAATCACCTCTTTATTCTAAAACTAACCAATTCCACAAGTAGGATCAGCAGTTATTCCAAATATATCAAGTAATGCCATTGAAATAGTAGGTACAAAGAAAAGTAATGCTGCAAGAATTAATCTCTGTCCTAGTTTTTTCTTTGCCTTAGCCATTGAATCATCATCACTATTAACTATACATAAAGTAAAATCTATACTAGATAAAACTACAACTAAAATAGGTCCTAAAACTTTTATATAATTTAAAAGTTGTTGTAAAAGCCAAGCAACTGAATTTTCATCATTAGGGTCTCCTAATAATCCACTACAATCCTGTTCTTGATCATACCCATCATTTAATCCATTTAATTGATTACTATTTGTAATTTTATTATCTAATCTATGAACAACAAAACTTTGATTATCAATAATATTCAAACTAATAGCATAAGAATTAATTGGTGTAAATACAACAATTAAAAAAATAAAAATAACTAAAAAAGTTTTGATTTTTTTCATAGAATCACTCCGAATACATTATAACATAATAAGTATAACAAAATAAAAAAAAAATAGCAATAAATTACTATTTTCTAATTCATCTAATTAGATGCACTTCTCCAGCAAGACTGCCAACTAGTTGTATCACCAGCATCGTCTCCACCTTTTGAAACTAAATCCATTAATACTGAAACTAAAGTTGTAACGAAAAAAATTAATGCTGCATAAATAAATCTCTTAATTAATCTTCCTTGTGCTGCCTTAACTTCTTTATCATCACTAGCAATAACAGCTTTACCTAAATCAATTGTTCCTAAAATAATTAAAATAATAGGAATAAATAATTGAACTAAAGGAAAAACACCTTTTCTTATTACTCTAACGATTGGTAATAATCCACCACAACTATCAATAGCACCAATTTGGAATAAATTTGTCATATAACAACCTCTCCTTCAAAATACATTATATAATTTTAAACATGTCTTTGTCAATTACCTATCTTCTGAATAACCCAAATATTTTAGAAGAATTATTAGAATTAACAGGTTCATTAAAGAATCCTAATTTACTTAAAAAATCATGTATAATAGAATTTCTTTTTCTCTCATCTAATGGAGGCATATTATAAAATACTTTTATTCCAGCCTCACTTTCAAAATCAAACACATCATTATTTAATAATAAACTTTGATTTAAAATAACTTTTTTTCCTACCAATTTACTAAATATAACTCTATTTCTACGTACCAATCTATTAAGTTTAATAGTACTTGGCTCTATTAAATACAAAACATCTCCACAAAAACTATTATCTGGACAATTATTTAAATCTACCAAAATTATACTAGCATTAGAATATTTAGCAATAGTATTTTTAATATCCATTTGTCTAATTGAAAACATATTCTTGTCATTAAACAAACTAAAATCATTTTTATCTATCTCTATTGCTACAACATTATTTTGACCATAAGCTAAAGATAATTCTTTTTTTAACAAATATATAAATGTCGTTGCTCCTGCACTATCAGTGACATTTTTGACACCAAGCACAGTAACTCCTCTTTTTACATTAGCTGAAACATTTGCAACTACTGCGCCTGTTTCAGAAGAAGTTTTTACACTTGCCATCTTAACTATATGTTCAACATCTTTTAATGTATTAGTCTTCTTAAGTAAAAAATTAATACCATTTAAATTTGTTGTAAAATTATAAATTTTTAATGAAATAATATGAGATAAAAAATTTGGAGTACAAAGTTCAGAACCTTCTGGTAATAAGAATATTATTTTATCAGGATCTAATCCATTAGCAAGTATTTCATATGTTTTAATATCTTTATAATTTTTTAATGCTGTAACATCAAGTATCATTTTACTAAAGAAAAAATTTTTAAACATTTCAACTATTTCAAACGCATCATATAGTCCAGTAATACTTTTTATTATATCAATATCTAAATTAGCCAATTGATTTTGCTGTTCATTTGCAATTATAACATTCATATTATCAACTCCAATTAATGATTTAAGACTTTTGTATTACCCTTTACAAAAAAAACAGATATTCCTGTAAAAACATTTTTTACAATAGGAATATTAATATCAATTTTAGTGACTATTTCATAATAGTTTCCAGGATTTCTATCTGAAAGAGAATCCATATCTGCCTTTATAGTAGCAGGTACTTTCTTAGAACAAAAATATGTTTCAGTTTTATAATCACTACCACAATTAAGTTTTTCAGGAGAATAACCAATACTTTTGGCATATTTTTCAATATCATCTTTACACTTATTAGCAGAAAAACAATCACCATCATATTTATTGAAATAATCGATTATTTTATTCTTCATATTAAATGCTTTCATATAATTTACGTTAAATGCTAAATATCCCGATACAATAGCAATAAAAACAACTATTATAGCAATCATTACAGCACTTCCTAAACCATCTCTCATATTTCACCTTCTATTAACTTTCTGGTAATTCTATCTCTTGAGTTTCACCAGAAATTTTAAATACATTAAATCCAAAAATACTACTTACAAGTGAAAAATTAATATCAACTTGAGTAATAACATCATATGTATATCTAATATTGTGATTTTTATCTTTGGGTCTAGAAACTATTTGTTTTACGCAAAACAAATAATCAACCTTATCATAATTTGCAGGACATTCTATGTCAACGGGAGCATAACCTAATCGTTTTGCTCCCTCAACTATTTTACTACGACACTCTGTCCCAGAACCTTTACAAGACCTAGCACCATTACAAGTGCATCCAGACCCTTCATATCTCTCAATAACAGAAATGACGTTATTTTTCATTTTAAATGCCTTTGTATAACTTACAATTAAACCAAAAATACATGATAAAATAAGTAAAAATAAAGCAATAAATACTAAATTAACTATTCCACCATATGCATCTTTCATAAACTAGTCACCTACTCACTTGATTAATGTTGATATTGACTAATATTGTCCCATTGTGTATTAATTGATTCTTGAATTTTAGGCCACATTATCCAGAAAAAACCAATAACTGCAGCAATTGCAATCAATGTAATAACAGTTAAGTTTAATTCACCTGTAGCTGCTTTCATCGAAGCATCACCAATCCTTTCCTTATTATATACAAATTTATTATATCAAATTAAAATAAAAATAACAATAAATTTATATAAAAAAATAGTGTATAACATACACTATTTAACTACTATTTCTAGTAAATAATTAGAACATCATCATCATTGAAATTAATATAACAAGCATTACTCCTACACCAGTAACAACTAACATTACCATTGTTTGACTTTCCATATGATCAAGTCTTTCTTTATACTTTGTCTCACGCGCTTTATTTTGTAATGATGAAACAGTTCTTGAAAACATCATCAAACGTTCTTGCTTTCTTTCTTGTGAACCAATACCTAAACGATATAAAAGTCTCATCATACGCATTGAATCACGTACAGGATAAGTATTAGCAAATTCCATATATGGATCAACAGATGCATCACCAGAATTTATTCTATCTATCATCCTACGTAAACCTGGTTTAAAAATATCAGGTGCATCACTTATACTTTTACCTATCGCAACAGGAACAGTATAATGTTGAATAAGAATTTCTAAACTCTTTAAATAATATGGTAACATAACATCTATTTCATGTAAGTGTTGTTTATAATAACTTTTTAATTGAAAATAAGGCATTTTAAATACAAACGCTGCTAAAGCGAATGATAAAACTAAATTTAAAAAGAATTGTGCATTAATTATCTCAGCTGAATTATTTCCACTTATTGTTAATGCCAAAACAATCAAAAATGCTATAAATGCATAAGTTACTCTTTGTGAAAAAAGTTGTTCAACATCAACATCTTCACCATATCTAGCATAAACTAAGAATTGATAATCATCTTCTTTTAATGCCTCTAAATATTTTTGATTATCTGCAAAAAATTTATCCTTATCAATCGTATTATTATAGATTAAAACAAAGATAATTATTGCTCCTACAATTACAATCTCCATTACTCAGCACCTACATTCTCATTATAATATTTTTCGCCCCTTAATAGGAAATATGTATTAACAATTAATACACCATGCATCAACACTTGAATATACCACCTATCAAGTAATAACAAATATGTTTCTCTACCAAGCAAATATTGAACTAGCATAACAAGTAAATATAGAACAATACCAAATTGTAAGAAGTTCTTGTGGAATGAAGCACGTTCAATTCTATCTCGATAAACACTTTCAACAAGCATATCTATATCAAGTTGCATATTTTCAAGAGAATCAGCAGAATTTTGTGCACCTTCTTTTGTTATTTGTAAAAATAATTGATGCATATTTTTAACAATATAATAAGGATATAATTTACTCATATAATCAAGCGCTTCATCAATAGTACCATTATCATAACTCATTGTAATCATTTGACGAACATCACTAAGTACAGGATCTTCTAGTACACCAGAATTAGCAACACCTTCAAGTGCTTTTACAAATGACTGAGTTGTACCAAACTCCATAATAGTATTTGAAGTATATACTTGCACTTGTTCAAAAATATATTCAGAATATACTCTCTTACACCTTAAGTAAGCAACATATGGAACAAATGAAACTGCAATACATGCATAAATTATACTTATAATTAAATTATAAAAGTATAAGTATGAGACAATAGCAGCAAAGCCTGCAAATAAAGTAACTTGAATTGTATACTGTCTGACAGTATATTCTTGCCCTAACTGCTTTGTCTTTTCTCTTACAACTTTAAAAGAATATGGAGCAAACCTATCATACATTCCTTGAACTTGTCCAACAACATATTTTCCAACATTTTCACCTTTATAATTACGATATAAATAAATACCAACAACAAATACAATAATTATAATTAACTCTTCAAAATACATAATATCAACTCCCTTCTATTCCCCTAATTTAGCAATTCCTGATACTTGTGTAGTTGGAATAGATACACTTTGAGGATTAGTCATAACAGGAGAGGTTTGCGCAACAGGAGACTGCATAGTTTGAGCAATCGGAGGTTGAGGAACATTTACTATCTGTGGAGTAACACCCTGAGTAGGAACAGTAACATTTTGTTGCTGTACACCTAAATTGTTTGTTGAAATATTTTGCATAACATGAGCACTCTGAGGTGCAACTGCTGAAACTGCAACAGGTTGTTCACTAAGCGGTTGAACAACAGGTGTTGATAGTTGAACATTACCATCAGTCATATTTGGTAAACTTTCACCTTGACCATCAACAATCGGAATATTTTCTTGAACAGATGCCTCACTATTAACAACGTTAGAATCATCTGAAACAGTAGATTCATCAGTTGATGTAGCAGTTGTAGATTCACTTTTGTCAGGAGATTCTGAATTATTTGAAGAATTAGATGAATCAATAGAACTAGAATCTGTACTACTATCATCGTTATCAACATCTTCATATTCAACAACAGGCATTTCTTTTGGTAAATCTTTAATAATATCATGAACTTCTATATTTTGATTTTCCAAATACTCAATCAAATGGTCACTAGGCTTACACATCATAGGTTTTCCCATTACCTTTTGATAAATAATTCTTGATTTAGGAACATTATTATCATCAACATAAAATTCTGTAACTTCATCCATTTCACGATGGAAATTACCATATTCTTTACTGTAGAAAGCTTTTATATGTACTCCAATTTGAATATAACGATAAATTGTAGTTAAAAATTGTCCAACGTCCAAATCAGTTTCCATTAATGAATAAAGACGATATGGTATTGCTGATGCTTTATCAGCATGGATTGTAGACAATATGTTATGTCCAGATGAAATAGAGTTACGAACTGCAGAAACAGCCTCTGCAGAACGAACTTCTGAAAGTAATATCCACTTTGGATTCTGACGCATACAAGTAACCAAAACATCAGAATAACTAGCAACATTGTTTGTCTTCATTGCTACTATATCTCTTTGAGGAAATATCTTATCCAAATGAAGCTCTAATGTATCTTCTATTGTTATTATTTTTTCATTAGTCTTAGTATGAGCTGCCAAGTACTTAACAAACTCAGTTTTACCAGAACCAGTTTCTCCTGCAACCATAATATTACAATGACCTTCAACACACTTAATTAAAAAGTCATGAATTGCTGGCGTGAAATAATCTTCTTTTATTAATTTTTCTTTATTAAGTCTTATTTTCGCTGGAGTTTTACGAATAACTAATGCTATTCCATTAGTTGCAATCGATTGATGTACAAAGTTCATACGTAACTCAGATGACTCTGCATCAAGAAATGGTTTAGCATTATTAAATGTTGTTCCCATAACATTCGAACACTGAAATGCTAACTTTTCAACAAATTCTGGAGTTGCACCTTCAACTTCAACTCTTAAAGAACCTTGAGTTAAAGAACGAATCCATATTTGACCTCCATTATCATAAGAAATATCTGTTATATCATCATTATCAAGTAATGAACGAAAAGGTCCAAAATCCAATTTATCAAATATATTTTCATTCATTTAACCCACATCCTTTTTATTCTTTTATTCTTTAGTCTGCAACATAAGCAGTATTATTATTAATCCAATTCTTAAGAGTATCACTACTAATTTCAAGTGAATCAGGTTCATCCTTAAGACTTTCATTTGTTGGAACAATAATTAATGAAGTATCATATGTTCTCATAAATTCTGCCTTTTTTAATAAAATATAATACTCTTCAGGTACAGCAAATATTACCATAGCAGGTTTTCTATTTTCATCGATATTTTGGAATACTGCTTTACCATCACTATCTCTTACAGCTAAAACTTTAATATTTGCCATTAATTTACCTAATAAAATCTTATCTGCATCTGCAGTTAATTGTTCAGTATTACTTTCATCAATCTTATTAACTGCTTTAAAATAAATATCAATATAATTACCAGGATATACAGAGTTACCATAAGTACTATTAGTATCAACTGCTAAATTATATAATACATATCCTTTAGGATACTCTAAAATTATATTATCTGGTAATTGTTCTTTTTCGACAACTGCACTTTTATAAAATAAACTTCCTTCTGGAATTACAGTATCAGCTGCAGAATATTTATCAATTATCTCACTTACATTAGTGATAACATCACCTTCAAGCATTGAAGGTGGTACCTCACGGGTACTCACCATGCTTTTAGTGATTTGTGTTCCAGAAGCTATTTTTTCTGTAGCATATGGAACAGTTACTGGATTAATTGAACTTTTAATTCTTGCTGTATATGCAACATATAAAACAACAATAGCAAGTACAACACCTAAAACAGTAACAGTATTTTTATTTTGTAAAAATTTCTTTATACCTGTAGTTAAATTTCCCATTTTATTCTCCTTTCAATCTTATGAATTTGCATTATATTTTGAACAAACTTCTTTATTATAATCATCATTTAAATTATAATCCATGGTTGGATCAGTTATATTAGATGTTTCTATAATGGCATCATAGCTTGTAGTTATATCTATATCATCTGTTTTTGTTGATGTTTTTCCATCTTTTGTTTCTTGAACTTTAAAACTTAAAACTGTAGCTGAATCAACTTTAACACTAACCTTTGGAGGAACTTCATTTATATCATAAAAACTAATTTTATATCCTCTTGACCCATCAACATTATTTGAAAATCTAAGAATAAAACTTTCAACTAACTTTTCTTTATCAATTCTAGGTAAACCACATGTCCTTAAATAATCATAATCCATTGCATCTGTCATTGCAGCATTAGTTGTCTCTTTTACTAAATAGTAATCAAGTTCACTACCAGATGAATAATTAGTAAGAACATTAATAAGAAGTAAAGCTATAACACTTAATAATATTATACCAACAGTTAACATTCCTTTATTCATAAATTACACCTCCTACTTAGTTTTTACTGCTTTTTGACATTCATCAGATTTATAATTTTTCATATTATTACATTCACGTGCTGCTGGACTAGGACGTTTAATATTTGAACCTAAACTATCTAAAAGATTACTTGTATATCTTGTTACACCTGTTGTTTTACTTATAGTAGAATCACCATTAAATGCAGTATAATCTTTCTCATTTCCACCATTAGTATATCTCTTTAATTCAGATAATTTATCTTTATCTAATGTTATTTCGTAATCTAAATAACTATCACTATACACACTATAACCTAATTTTTGAACATCAGCTAAATAACTATTTGGATCAGACGCATAATTAGGGTTTCTACCTTCACTAATAGTTGCATACGTACTCCAGTTAAATCCAGGAGTTCTACCAGTTGTAGTAGAATCACTATTCTTAGTTGTTCCATCGGTAGCTGGGAATAAATTAGTTAAATCAACAGTTCTAACTCTAGCAGATTCTGTTGGATTATTTTTGCAGGCTACAGGAATATCTTTTGAATCTGGATGGTTATCTGTTATCAATCCAGATGTATTAAGAGCATAGAAACAATCAATGTTAATATTCCATCCAAAATATCCAAAATCTCTTGTAGCACCATGAATATTATATGTTACATCTCCAGAAGAATAATCTGTTTTATAATTGTATATAGTATCTTTTCTTGATGATTTACACTCAGAAGTAACATTACCATCATTAATAGAATAACTACCTTTAGTAAGTTTTTTTCCATAGTATGTATTCCACCATGTCATATTTACATTTTGTGCATCTAATGGCATACAGAATTTTTTAGGTAAATTTCTCCAACCTTCTCCATTTTTAGCTGGCTGTTTAAATGTAACTTCACCAGTTTTATTATTAATCCATGAACCTGGGAATGTCCAAGCAACTTGATAGAATCCGGTATGACTATCTCCAGCTTTATAACAACCTTGAGGCCAAGGACCATCAAATATTGAAGTATTAGAATTAGTAGAAGTATCAGATCTTACTGAAATTGCTTTATTAGTTGTAGAAATCTTATCTTTAAACTTTGTAAGTAGACTATTATTTTTATTTACATCTTCAAATGCTTCACCTTGTTTTGAAATATTAGTAATACTATTTTCACTATACGGATAATATATTCTTTTAACCTTTTTACTACTATCAGTATAATCAACTGCAATTGTAAATTCTGCTGTTTTGGTTGAACAACTTGCTGCTGCTTTACATTTTTTTAATACTCTATTATATTCTTCGACGTTTTGTTCATAATCCATGTCTGCAACATTATCATTTAAATATACTTTTACTTTCCCATCTTTATAATTATCAATATTACAATTTTCTACTTGCCAATAACATGTATCATGACAAACAGAACCATCAGAATAAACATGTCTATAAAATCCACCGTCAAAGACTTGATATTCAGAACCTGGATAATAATTATTAATACTATACCATCTACCTGCTCCAGAACCATTCCATTTAATAGTTCCACCTTCTTTGGAATAGCAGCCACCTCCATTTTTTGTCATACAATATTCTAAAGGGCTTTTAAGCCAAAGTTTTTTATCTCTTTCTTTATCTGTTTCTAGTTTACTTGTAGAATAATCATAATTATTATTAGAAGTTTTTGAAGTAGAACCATATACTTTCTTATAACATGAATTAGAACATTTTTTAGTATACTTACCACCATCACATGATTTTATACATTTATCAAAATCTTCGTTAGGTCCACCTTGTCTAACAAAATAAACAGCACCACTCCTACCAACACCAGTACATGTAGGTGCAGGTGTACAAACTTTATATTTATTAACTGGTTTTTCTGGTTTTTCAGACATATAGCATCTTACTGAACTAGTTACTCTAACTTTATATTCAAAGCATAATCCTGCTTTTGATGCAATAGGAGGACCATACTCAACAGCAACACCCTCTTCACACTTAACTTTGCATCTAGTAGTAGCCGTCTCTGGAGTACTAAGATTCGTATTATAAGTATATTTTCCTGTTTCTATAGTCTCATCCCAAGCATATAAATAATTTCTATTTTGATAATAATAATTGGCATCTTTTGCTGTCTTATATGCATCGTCATCAGCGTAAAATGACTTATAATCAGTTAACTTTTTAATATCCTTAAATGAATTGACATCACATTTAAATTTTTTTATTTCTTCTAACTTAACATTAGATTTTTTAAATTTTTTAACGTCATTACTTTTAAATGAATCATCATCTACTATTGTAATTTTCATTGCTTTACGTGCAGAACAAATAAGTTTATTACCATCATAGTCACCAACACTTTTGCTATCACTACAATTTAAAACATTTGTAGTATCAGCATCACTTTCAAAATTTGTTGAAGCAGAAACTACTTTTTCATCACTTAATTTAGCATCACCTTTTAATTCAGTTGAAGTTAAGTTATATGTAAGATCACCTGAACATCCTTCCAATTCAGTGTAGGATTTTTTTACAGGAGCCTTAAAATCAATATTTATCTTACCTTCTTCATTTGACCAAACGATAATACTTTTACCAGAAGATAATTTATTACTACCTTCAATTTCTCCTACTTTTGCTGTAGCGGTAAAAACAACTTTTGTTTTATTTGCAGGAGACATAGTAACTTCATATTTAGTCTTTTTTGTTTTATCATTTTTTTCTTTACTAACAGCGTTAATATTGTAATATTCTTCAACACTAGTACCTTCACCATCAGATGTTTTTATTGGACATTCCTTTTTTTTCCCATCCGCATAAACATTTTGAATCATGGTATATGAAAGAAAAGAAAAAAATGTAATGAATAATAACAATATTTTTTTATTTTTCATATATATCATCACCTTTCAAAATTTTTTCAATCTTTTTATACTTTTCTGTCTTAGTAAAAGAATAATCAGTAGCCTTTTCATTACTTTCTATCCTTTTTCCAGCAACAAGCATATCATAATAGCCTTCTTCTGCAAACAATCTTGTGCAGGTAGTTAAAACTAATATATCATCATCTTCATTAACATCAACATTATACTTATATATACTATTATCTTTAAACTCTTTTATCAAACTTTTCATTTCATTTTTTGAAGCACCATGTTTTGGAAATTCATATATTGTTGATGCATAATCAATATCAACCGAGAATATTTTATACACATATGTTTTACCATTTATAGTATATTGAAAGTATTTATGTTCCTTAGCAAAATCTTCATAAATAAAACTCATTAATTCCTCAAAACGTTTAAATGAAGAATCTGATTTTTTTGGAACACCTAAATTCATAAGATTATGACCAAATATAGCCATGAAATTATAATATTTCTTTTTGTCGCTCAAAGACCAAGCATATTTTTCCATTGTTACTGGATAATCACCAGATTCATGAATTGCTCTCAAAATCGGCATATTTAAATTTGTACCAGCAACATCAATCCATCCAATAACATCATAATCACTATTATTATATTTTTTTTCCATCTTAGAAATTTCGGAATCATGTGAAACAGATTCAAAAATCACTTTTTCAGGCATAAATATATTTTTTATAAGTAAGAAAATTAAAAATAAAATAAGAATAAACAAAAAAGTAAATAACAAATATTTGTAACCAAATCTCTTTCGATGAACTTTTATATTTCTTTCTCTTTTCATAGTACTCCCCCAAACAAAACTACTTAATTATATATGGTTCTTTCCTTGTTCCCTTTCCACTTGTAATAATAGTACTCTTCTTTATATAAGCACAAGGTCTAATACCATAAAAAACATTTGAAGATACTTTATTTAAAGGAACACCAGTATCTGTAATTCCAGATAAATATAAAGTTGTTTTTGAAGTATTTAAATACCAATAACTATGAGAATTATGTCCAAATAAATTAACTTGTGCACTAAACATCTCATACATATTCGGTGCAAATACTTTTGCTTTATATTTCTCAGTTTTAACTTCACTACCATATATAATATCTTTTTTATAAATGGGAACGCTAACATCATGATTTGTAAAATATGATGTATCTATATATTGACTTGATTCATTATTTATTTTATATCCAATACTACCCTTCTTTTTCGTGTCATAAGTAAATTCATATACAGGTATACCAGGAGATATAACAATCTTTGTATCATTAGAATTAACTATAGATTCTTCAGCAATAACTTTTGTATAGCCATTTTCTACATCAATTACTCTATATAAATCGCCTGATATTTCAACATACTCACCAGTTGATGCCTTATTAAGCTCCTCTCCACCACTAATAGGAGTGGAATCTCCAAATGAATATGGATTAGTAATTGTACCATCACCAGATACAACACTTATATTACCTTTTATTGTGAACATTGGTCTAACACCAAAATTCAAATCATTTTCATAAGATAAAAAACTTTTTCCAAAATCTTCACCAAAGAAAATTTCACGAGTGACATAAGCCTTACCATCATCACCACTATTACCAACCCATGACATTGTATAAGTCTTCATAAAATTTTCACTACCAGCCGCTGCTTTATTAACATCAACAACTGATGGAACAAATATATTTACTTTATCAGTATAACCACTACATTCAGTTGTATCAGTAGTTGTATCAGTAATTTTCATATTACAATACTTACTCTTAACAATTAACTTCTTAGTAAAGTCATTTAAGTGATTATAGTAATACTTATTTAACCATTCATTTAACTTAGTATAATTAACATTAGAAACATCTTCTGCAGCAACTAAAATTATATTATTATTACTATCTAATCCATAAACTCTATATAACATATTAGATAAACGTACATAATTATTTGTAGGATTACCAGTAAAATTCTTTGCTCCATTTAATGCCTTTTTAACAACACTATTCAAGTTATTTATAACATTAACTTTTCTAGTAACAGATGTTCTATTCTTTAATGAATCAAATGCAATATACTCTACTTCATAAGTACCAACCTTACTAGTATCAACATTACCTTTAATCACAACATCTTTTACATCTAATTTACCATCAGTATTATCAACGACGCTCTTTACGCCTTCTTCTTTATATTTACTTCCTAAACCAATTGTAACCTCTTCTGAACCATTAAGCTTAATCTCTGGACCAGTATGATCTATTGAAGATTGTAACACTCCACAATCTAAATAAACTAAATATTCATATTCTCCACTATTATTCTTTCTTACTTTTACCCAACTATCAGTCTGATCACATACATTACTAGTATAAGGAACATAAAAATCATTTTCTAAGTAAGACTTTGAATATAACGTGTTTAAAGAAAGAGTTTTTATTCTCTTTCCTGTAGGTAATTCATTACTATTAATTTCAAAATATCTTTTAGCAGCATTAATCATTTGCTTTTCATTATCATGAAACTTCATCATTGGAGATATTATTAAATACCAAACAAATAATCCAACTATAATCAAAGAAATAATAAATTTAATATTAAATGCAATCTTCTTTTTATCCATAAAGACCTCCATCAATTTATAGAATAACTATATCTTTTATCTCTATATACAATATCAATACTTAAACTACTACTATTATTTATTTCATTAGGAATTTGAAGATATATAAATTTACCAGAATACGTTCTATCAGCTGCATTTACTATCCCATATTCTTCATCATTACCATCACTATCTTTATAACTAATTTTACCATACTTATTTAAAAAGTCAATTAGATTCTTAGACTCAAAATTATCAGAACCAAAACTTAATTTTAATATGTTATAACCATCTTTCGCAGTAAAATCATATGTATTATTTACACAATCATATAATGTACAACTACGTTTAATATACTCAGCAATAGGTGCAATATCATAGTCATCAATAGAAATGTTTTCTACCTTTCCATTAACTTTTAATTTCAAAGTATCACCATATTTTAATTTTTCTACCTTCTCAAGTTTAGAAATATCTTTTATATTTAATTTAATCTTTCTAAGTTTATCACTACCATACTTTTCTTGATAATACAAAACAAAGTTGGAATTCCATTTTCTCTTTTCTACTTTATAAACAATTATTGTAGTAATCGACTCATCTCTTTTTAATTCTTTACTACTATCTACACAACTACCTAAATCACTAAACTCTTCTTCATAAGTCTTAGAAGTTGTCGTATAATCACTTACTCCATTCTTTAAATGAAAGTTATCCATATCAAGTTTTCTTCTTGAACTATTATTAGTAATAGTTACATCTACTACAACAAAATCACTATCTTTTGAAATTACTTTTCCAGAAGCATCTTTATCAGTATAATAAGAATTATTTATTTTAATAGTATATCCATTTGCACTATAAGTATCTCCTTGCTTATAACTTCTATTAGTAATAAATATAAATTTATATGAATTATAAAGTACGAAAACGCCAACAATTCCAAAACAAATATTACATATAGTTTTATGTTCTTTATAAATATAACCTAAATTTCTAAGAAGTCTTCTAAACCCTCTTTTAAAAGTATTTTTATCAATATCTAATCTAATTTCAAATTCTTCTCTATCTGCTTCACTAAGTTCAAGAAACTCTTCATCCATATTAAAGTTGAATTTTTTAATATCAAGGCCAAACGTTCTCATTACAAATATTCCAACAGCAGGCAACTGACCAAATAAGAATAACATTAATAAATCTCTAGACATTCTAAGATCAGTCGTTGCGACATCATCTGAATAAGAACTGAAGAAGCTTTTAATCATTCCAAGTACAAAGTATAAAAGTATATATTCAATAAATGGAATAAGATATGCTTTCCAAGGTTTTTCCTTATGTCTCAAAAGTAATATCAATGACCCACTTCCAACTACTAATAAAACAATTGCTAGTTGTAAGAAAAAAGTGATATGGCTCCCTATTGGATCTGCATATAAATCATATGTACCTAGTCTCATAAATTCTTGGACAAAAGAACTTACATCAAATATTTTATATGCAACAAATAAACTTAAAATAAGCATCAAAATATGTATTTTCTTAAAATTCTTTATTAAAAACGCATAAGGTTTTCTGATAATCATCTTATCTACACTCCCCTTATTATTATTACTATCTAAGTATATCGCATTTTACATAAAATTTAAATAAGAAACGAAAAAAAAGATAACTTAATTTTTTAAGTTACCTTTTCATAATATATTACTTAATTTCAATGATTTCTACTTCATAGTTACCATTTGGACTCTCAACTGTAACAATATCTCCTACTTTATGATCAAATAAAGCTTGAGCTATTGGGCTTTCATTGGAAATCTTACTTTCAAATGGATCTGCTTCTTGACTACCAACTATTTTATATTCATCTTCTTCATCATCATCAACATACTTAATAGATACTGTATTACCAATACTTACTGTATCTGTTCCAACATCAGTAATAATTGAAACATTTTCAAGCATCTTTTCTAATTGCTTAATTCTTCCTTCAATTTCTGCTTGTTCATTTCTAGCAGCATCATATTCTGCATTTTCTGATAAGTCTCCAAGAGCTCTTGCTTCCTTAATAGCTTGAATATTTTCTGGTCGTCTTACATTTATTAAATCGTCTAATTCTTTCTTTAAATCATCCAATCCTTGTTGAGTTAAATATACTGCGTTTTTATTTCCCATTTCTCTTCACCTCAATTTTTATATTTTGTCTTTTGAGAGTCAAGTTCTAGACTTAACTTGCAATAATATACCATATTAAGTAAAATATTTCAAGTCCTAATTATCTTATCGCTTTTTTTGAGTAGAATCTGTATCTTCAACATCTTCTACCTTTTCTTCACCGCTATAAGTAAATTCGTATTCATCTTCTCTCTCAATATTTTCTACAATTTTCTTTAAAGTTTCAATATCAAAGTTATCAATATTTATCATTGCAAATGGTTCAGGACTTTCTTCTATTTTTTTAGCAGTTGTCTTTTTCACACCTTGTAAAGCATTACTATAATCACCATAACTATTAATTTCATCCCATTTTTTATTACGATAAAATATTTTTTGTAATTCTTTGATTCTTGAATTCTCTTTTGATATTTTCACTAAATTTGGAATAGTTGAACATACAGCAATAGTTCCAATTGCTGTTGCTAAAACAACCGGATTTGCTGAACTTTGTACTACAGGTAATGCAGAAACACAAGCACCAGCTGCAATAGTTCCAATAGCAGATATTCCTGCTCCAAATTTTGCTTTTTCTCTTCTTAGAACAAATTTATCATAATTTTTTAATGCTGTTTCTGATTGTATTTCTAATCTATCATTAATCTTATAAAAATTTTCTTCATTAACATCTATAACAAACTTAGTTCCATCAGCAAAAGTAATTTTATACTTTCCATCTTCTTCCTTACAACTAACAATATACTTTCCTTTTTTTCTACTATCTAAAGTATAGTCTTTCATTTAAAATTCCCCCTCATTAAAACAGTCTAAATTATACCACAAAAAATAATAAAAAGCAAGTAAATCAACAAAATTACCGCTTTAAACAACTATTTATTTAAATTATTTACTTCATTCATAAAAAAATCATCTGTCATACCAGCAATAAAATCTATAACTTTTCTCTTATCAGAAGTATTTAAATTATACTTATCTGATTGACCATTTAAAAATATTGTAAAAATATCACTTTCATAATTCTTATTTCTAATATCATCAAGATACCTAGTAAATAGTTTATTCATACCAATAGAATAATATTCTCTCATTTCATCTGTCATACCATATTTATAAATATGTTCGTAATTAAATTTTTTTAAATCAAATAATGCTTTAAATACATCATCACTTAGCTTTATATAAGGTTTATTTAAACTATTATTAACTATATCCATAACAATAGTATTAATAATTTCTCTATTAGTTGTCCCTAATACATTAGAAATTGAATCAGGTAATTCTTCTCTCTTTATAATTCCTAACATAATGGCATCTTCTATATCTCTACCAATATAACCAATTATATCACTAATACGTACAACACAACCTTCTAATGTCATTGGTCTAAATGTACGAGAAGTTTTTATATCTTTATAAGCTAAGTTATATTCTCTTAAAAATTCTTCTTTTGTTTTACTAACTGGTCTATATATAGATTCTAGCATCTCCCCATTATGACACATTATCCCATCATATACCTGAATTGTTAAATTAAGTCCATTACCATTGTTTTCTATAAACATCAAATCTCTTACACTTTGAATATTATGTGAGAAATACTCTCCAAGTTCACGTAAAGAAATTTCATTTAAGAAAGCCTCTCCTGTATGTCCAAGAGGAGTATGCCCAATATCATGTCCTAAAGCCATTGCCTCTATTAAATCTTCATTTAAATTAAGAGCTCTACCTATAGTTCTAGCAATCTTACTAACTAATTGTACATGTGTAATTCTCTTACTAACATGATCATTATCACTCTTTGTAAAAACTTGTGTCTTATCAAGATATCTTGTATAACTAAGAGAATAAATTATTCTATCTATATCATGAAAATAAGGTGGTCTAATATCATTCTTATCAGTAAGTTCAAAATAACGTATCGCATCACTACTCTTAGTTGCAAACTCACTTAAAAATTTTTCTTTATTTAAAAAATTACTTTTTAAAACTCCAATATTATTCATTTAAATCCTTCTTTCTAGAAACAATCTTAATCATTGAATACTCTGGAATATCAATAAGTGTATCTAAATATAAATAATATATATTATCAGGATGTCTTGCTACATCAATTCTTTCCATATCTTCATTGTATAACTTCTCTAGAGTAAATTTTAGATGTGCCCCATTTGGAGTAAAGACTTCAATAACATCTCCAACCTCAAAATAATTTCTTTCATAAAACTTTAGTAATTTATTTTCCATATCAAAACTAATAACTTGTCCTAAATAATCTTGATTAGAGACCTCTACTCTTCCAGTATAATACTGATCAGTATAATCTGCTTCTTTTAAGAAATAATGACTCGTAGTTTCACGATTAGCAACTCTATTTAACCTTTCTTCAAAAACTTCCATTAAATCAGGAGTAAGTGTACCTTCATAATAATTATCAACTATGTCTCTATATGTTCCAATAACTGTTGCTAAATAATATAAAGACCTCATTCTTCCTTCTACTTTCATACTTCTAACACCAATATCAATTAAATCACCAATATGCTTAGACATATTCATATCTTTTGTTGCCATTGTAAAATCTTTTTCTTCATGAGTCTTAAATGCAAACCTACATACTTGAGCACATCCTCCTCTATTCGCATCACGATTAGTAACATAATTTGATAAAGCACATCTACCACTAAAACATGTACACATTGCTCCATGAATAAACACTTCAATATCAACATTAGTTTTCTTAATAATATCACTAATCTCAACTTTTGAAAGTTCACGAGCAAGTACTACTCTATCAACTCCCTCTTCTTCAAAGTATTGAACTGCTTTATAATTACTAGTAGAATTTTGTGTAGAAAGATGCACTTCAACATCAGGGTATGTCTCTTTTATATAAGAAATAATAAATGGATCACTTACAATAAATGCATCAATCCCAGCATTTACTACATCTTTTATATATTCTTTAACTCCTTCCATATCTTCATTGTGAAAAACTATATTTAAAGTTAAATGCACTCTTTTACCAAGCTTATGCGCAAATAAACATCCTTCTCTAATTTCATCTATACTAAAATTAGTCGCATTTGCACGTAAACTATATTTTTCTCCTCCAATATATACAGCATCTGCTCCATATAATAAAGTTACTTTTAATCTTTCTAAATCTCCAGCAGGAGACAATAATTCGATTCTCTTATCCATTCTTCTTCACCCTATAAATAGTTTTCTTAAAAAAGAAATTTGTACTATCCCCTAACTTTTTATATTTCAAAACATATGATAAATCACTACAAGAATCTTTAATATATTCCATAGTATCATTAACTAATTCTCTAAAATTATCAATTCCATACTCTCTCATAATAATATAAGAACAACCATTATCATATAAATCTCTTATAATACCAGTACCATTTGTAATTAAATCTAAAAAGAAAACTGTACCATTACTATCCTCTTTAATATCAAAATTTAAATTACTAACTTTTTCGTTAACAATAATTTCCTTGCTCCCATCAATTCCCATATCTTTATAATAATTAGAAACTAACTTTCTCTTAGAAAAAGCAACACTAGGTTTACTAACAACTTCTACCATACTAGTAATATCACTTAAATCTATTATTTCTAAAATTTCATCTAAAGTTATTTCTTTTCCAAGAAGAGCATATTTTACTCCCTTACTATAATAGTAATTACATGTCTTATAATTATTAACGATATGAGTCTGATTCCAAACTAAATCAATATTTAAATTAAGTTCTCGTTTTAACTCCAAAACAGCTAAATCATAAAAGAACACTCCAGTTATATTCATTTTATCTAATTGAACTAAAATATCTTTTACAAAAGGAATATCATCATTCATTAAATTTTTATTTAATTTTACAAATATTTCTCCACTAAACGAATCACTTATATTTTTAATTTCATCAAGAGTGAAATATGTATTGGACTCTACTGCATAATCTTTAATTGCTAGTATTAACCCATCACAGTTAAATTTTAAATTTTCTTTATTCATTGGTTCAACTAAAAGTTTCATTTAAACACCTCGAAAGTATTATAACACAAAAATAATAAAATAAAAAAAGCATTAGATTAATACCTAACACTTATTTTTAAACATATTTTATTTAATAATTTTACTTTTTCTCAGATTCTGCTACTAAAATTTCAAAACTATCATCTGTAAAATAATTTTCTTCTCCATATATTGAATAAAATACAAATGGTTTATATGCATATAAATCACCATTTTCTACATAGTAAGAAACATTTTCAAGATAGTCATCTACCTCTCTGTACTTTAAAAAACAATTATAATCGCACTCATCACTTGCATAATATTCATTATTTACAATATCTTGATAATAATATTTAAATCTATTCTCTATAATTCCACTAACATTTGCATAATCTGTATTAAATAATGCAAGTAGCGAATCATTATTAATTACTTCTTGATTACTTAAATTAATATTATAACTTCTAAAATAAACTCTTGGAGCATACTCAGTATTATAATCAACTGCTTTTAAAAGAATAGACATAACTATACCACTAATATTATATTGATAAGATATAACACAATTATCTTGATCTTTAAAGTCTTCCATAAATAAATCTATATCCTGATTTACTAAATCCACAGTAGAAGACTTTATATTTACAAATGGAATATACTGAACATAATTTCCTTTTTTTGTTTGATACTTTGTATATATAATAAATTTATTTTTATCTATTTTTATTTTTTTGTAATTATCTTCACCTCTTGATATAAGGGCAAATGTAATTATAAAGATTATTAAAAACACACTACAAGCAATAATTAATGTCTTTTGACTATTACTATCCAATCTTCTTATTCTATTCATAAAAGAGGACTGGTTTCTTCTTCTATTAACCATACTTCCTCCTAATTAACACCATTTATTCTCATAATTCCAAGTATTGCATGAGATGAACACTTTTTATAGTCGGAATCTCTAACTACTCCATAATTTCTTCCTTTGGCATGAATGAGTTCATTACCATTTCCTGTTAGAATTCCAACATGACCATCATACATAACTAAGTCTCCTGCTTTTATTTCTCCAGATACCAATGTATATGAACTCTTATCAGCCCACTGAGTATATGTAGTTCTTGTAAGATTTATTCCATTATGTTTAAAAACGCCTTGGACAAAACCACTACAATCTGTTCCAGTATATGGAAGTTCCCCATTCCAAGTACCACCCCAAACATATGGTTTACCAACAAATTGACTAGCGTAGGAAACAATTGATTTTCCCTTAGCACTTCCATGCCCAGAACCTGTTAAAGTACCACTTCCAGAACTATCACTCTTAGGATTACCTTTCTCATATAAACTAGAATCTGTAAGTATTGGAGATGTAGTTTCTTCTCCATCTATTGGGACATACTTATTATTTAAAGTTCGTAAAACTTCTGCTGATATTTTAGCCTGTTGCCAACACGCAGTAACACTAAATGTTTGTGGCATCATACCTAATACCGCATTTAAAATAGTTGGTATAAAAAAAACAATAACCGCTGCAAAGAACTTATTATATAATCCTTTAGTTAATTTCTTTTCTTCCGGATTAATAACCATTTTAATAAGTTGAAAAGAGCACATAACAATAAGAATAATAGGAATTAATATTTGAAATAAATTAAGCATTTTTCTTACCGTATCAAGAAGAGACACCAATGCATAATCATTACAACATGTTCCTAAAGTATCATTACATTCAAGTATTTGTGCCAAGCGCATAAAATCGCCTCCAAACTATTTTCTTACACTTATAGCTATTCCATCTCCAATATCTAAAAACTCAGTCTCATAATTCTTATTTTCTAAAAGAAAAACTTTATAATTCTTAACTTTTCTTACTAATTGACGAAGATTTCTACTTTCAATCTCACTCTCATCTTTAAATACTAATCCATGAAAATTCATATTATCAGTAATAATTGTTCCACCATCACATAAATTTCTTTCAAATCTTTCAAAAAAGTTAGTATTTTGAGCCTTAGCGGCATCTATAAATATAAGATCATATTTTTCATTTAAATTGACTTCTAAAGCATCTTTATAAATTAAATTAATTCTATCTTCTAATTTGAATTTTTTTACATTTTTAATAGCTTCTAGATATCTTTTTTCATCTCTTTCAATTGTTGTTACTACAATATCATCATTTACTAAACACATCATAATAGCAGAATAACCTATTGCAGTACCAATCTCTAAAATATGTTTTATATTATGTTTTTTTATATAATTTGTCAAATAATTTATTCCAGAATCTTGCATAATAGGAACATTATTTATAGTTGCATATTTTTTTATCGATTCAATTTTCTCTTTCATTTTCACCATTTCCTATCCATTCCATTTACCACTACTAATTAAATCTTGAATCACTTTATTTTGCTCATCAATAGTTCTTGAATAATAAACCTTTCCATTACTATCAGCAACAAAATATAAATAATTATTATTAATTGGATTAATTGATGCTTGAATACTTGTCAAATCTGGATTACAAATAGGTCCTATAGGAGGCCCTACTTTACTAGTTGGTCTAGTATTATATGGATTTGTCGTATTATATTGTTCACTTGTTAACTTAGTTGACATTGAAGCTTGAAAAGCATAATAAGTCGTAACATCACTTCCTAAATGCATACCTGCACTAATTCTATTATTAAAAACCCCCATTATATTTTGTCTATCTTCCAATGTTTTCCCTTCTAATTCAACAATTGATGCCATTGTTAAGTAATAGTGAACATTATTCCCTAAACTAACTCTATACTCAGTTAATTCTTTATTCATTTCATCAAGCATTCTCTCAATTATTTCTTTTGTATCAACATCACTATCTTTAAAATAATAAGTATCTGGAGCAAGATACCCCTCAAGTGGATAATATATTCCATCTTGTAAAATATTATTAGTTAAAAACCAATATTTATTGATTAATTCACTCATATAATTCTTATCTTTAAAAATAGCAATTACATCCTCATAATTATTATTAGTAGAATCAGCAACAACTTTAGCATAATCAGTAATTCTTTGTCCTTCCTTAAAAGTAAGTTTTAATGTACTAGAGTCAAATTTACTACCCTCTTCTAGCACTTCAACAATCTCACTTAAACTCATACTTCTATTTAGCATATAATTACCTGCTTTTAAAGTTTTATTACTATATAATTTTATATATACCTTAAACAAAGTCTTACTTCTAATTAATTTTTCTTCTTTTAAAATATTACTGATTTTTACAACACTAATACCTTTTGTAATCTCAACCTCTATATCCTTTTTATCATTTTTATCAACAGGACTAGCTAGATATACCCAACTAATACCAAGAATAAGTAAAATCACTGCTAATAATACAACCAAAAGTAAAGGTCTAGGTTTAACTTTAATTGTCATATTACCTCCAGAAAAAATAAAGAGCTATTGCTCATTATTATTTGCTTTTTTTCTTACTTCTTCTTGTAAAGTATCTAAAATAGTTTCAATAACTTTCCATTCTTTATCTGTTTTAATTGCTTCTAATCTACTTTGTGGATCATCAGGATAATAAATTGATGCATAAACTTCAATATTACCTGTTTCGTCCTTTTGATTATCAGTATAAACTATATAGTTTTTATGAGTTTCTTCACTTTCAAAAGTGAATAAAACATCATATACTACCTCATTTCCATTCTCATCTAACATTGAAAAAGTATTCTTCTTCATCTTTTTCCACTCCTATCTAAATATCCTTGTAATATTATTGTTGCAGCTACACTATCAACAACTTTTTTTCTATTTTTTCTAGATACATTACCACTTATTAATACATTATTAGCAGTAACAGTAGTAAGTCTTTCATCTTCTAAATAAACTGGTATTGATAAAATATTTTCAAGCCTACTTTTAAACTCTAAACTAAGTTCACCTTTAGGTCCTATCGTATTATTCATATTTTTAGGAAATCCTAAAACAATAGCCTCTATTTCTAATTCGTCAACCAATTCTTTAACAATATCAAGTAATTTATCATATTCTTCATTATGCCTATAGGTACGATAAGTAGTCGCAATAAGACCCGTCTTATCACTTACTGCAACACCTAAAGTCCTGCTTCCTAAATCAAGTCCTAAATACTTCATTACTTATTTTTCTTTTGAAATTCATTAAGTAGGATTTCTACAATCTTTGCTCTATCAATCTCTTGAATTCTACTTCTAGCATCTTTATAACTAGAAATATATCCAGGATCACCACTAATTAAATAACCAACTATTTGATTAGTAGGATTGTATCCTCTTTCTTCTAATGAATCATATACTTCCTTTAAAATTGTTCTTGTAAGTTCAGTATCAATTTCTGATAAACTGAATAAATTAGTTTTTTCTTCTGGCATAATAATTTCACCTCACTATAATATTAACTTAATTTTATCATTTTAAATCACTAATTACAATAACTACTAATTATTTTAATTTACTAACAATGTCTTGAATAAATAAATCACGTGCTGCAATACCTTTAATTTTCTTAGTAAGAACATATCTATTATTATTTGCTTTATGTAGTATTCTTTTCTTGTTAAGCAAAATATCTCTAATCTTAGTTTTAGCTTTTAACGAGATTCTCATAATTTCTTCATCACTTAGAGAATCTAAAAAATCATTGTCAATAAAATCCATATTCTCTTCTAAACAAAATTCTTTCTTTACAAGTCCTTTTATTCTAGAAACATTATGTGTAAGTGCAGCTTTCTCAAATATTTCTTCCATCTCAGGAGTAAGATTTATAATATCGTCATTTGTTAAATTATCAAGTATTTCATCATTTAAAGTAAGCCTTGTATAAAAATCAGGTTTTTTATCAATTAATTCTTTCATCCTAATAGCTACATAAGTATCTCTTTCATTATAATTTCTATTAATCATATCTTTTTGATAATCACTAAGACTAAGTAAAGTATCAACCCCAAGTATTTCTAAATTAGAAGGTGTTACTAAATTTCTATAACTAAATTCATATTCATATTGATTTCTTCTTTTAGAAATCATAGGATTAATTCTCATTAAAGAAACGTAATCACTCATAATTTTATTTCTTTCACTTTCATCGTATTGATAAATAAATTCAATATTAATTTGAGAAGCCAATTCATCTAATCTTTCATTAAGAAAAATTTTCTCATAATCATTTAAATTATCAAATAATAGTTTATTTCTAAGTTTTATATACTCTTCTAATCGTTCTTTTCTATTAGGATAATTAATCTTTTTACCTTCAATATTCATTAACTTATTATAAAAACTCTTACACTCAGCACCACTACACTTTAATATTGAAACTAATTCGTCATCATTAAAGTATTTAGTAAAATTTCTATCTAATGCAAATAAATTTAAATTACCATTATTATCTTCAAATTTAAAATTCTCTTCAACTAATTTTTTTAGCAAATCTAAATTATCATTATAAATTGCATAATAATATAAAACTAATTTTTTTAATTCTTTAGGCTCATCCTGTGAAGCACTACAATTTTTAACATAATTTTTATCATTAATTTTAGAATTATTTATCATAGTATCATACATTTTGTCTAATTCATCTTTGATTAACAAATCTATTTTAAAAATTTTACTATAGTCAAACTCTTTTACTCCACATTTAACTGAATTTCTAATATAATCTAATCTTTCTTTTATAAAATGTTCTCTAGACTCTATCATTATAATACCTCTATCTTCCTGCCACAACTAATCCCATATACATAAGGAATCCTAAAAATATAGCACAAATAATCCAACCATTAATTTTTTCAAAAGTACTTGATTTATCTTTTACACCTAGAGCCATTGTAACAATTGCTCCACCAACTAATCCACCTATATGAGCAAAGTTATCAATACCAGGCGACATAAATCCAACAAATAAGTTTAATAGTATTAATGGGATTATTTGGCTCTTAACAGCATTTCCAAGATAAACTCTATAATAATATCCAAAGTATACAAGTGCTCCCATTAAACCAAATATAGCACCACTTGCTCCAATAGAACCAGAATCTCCTCCTAAAATAGTAGAAAGAAGTGCACCAGTTAAACCAGAAAAGAAATAAATAACTAAATACTTAAACTTTCCTAACAAACTTTCTATTTGAGAACCCAAAACATATAATGAATAACAATTACACAATAAATGAATAATACTACCATGTAAAAATATACCAGTTAATAGTCTATAATATTGACCAGCCCTAATACTAGGTCCATGAATACAATACATTTCAATTATATTATTATAAACATCAATACCAAGTAACATAGGAACAACATAAAAAATAATATTTACTGCAATTAAAAAATATGTAATATAAGGAACTTTACTCTTAAAAACTTTATCTAATCTTTTCGCATCTTCCCTATTATGCTTATTAATATCTCCTGTAATCTTCATAAATAAATCAACACCTTTTTCAGAATACTTCATCTTATCAGCTAAATCTGGAAAAACCTCTTTTACTAATTCATTTTTCTTTAAATCTTTTTCACTCTTAGCATTAACACACATTAACTTAGAATCGGAATTAATATCTTCTGTAATATTATCTCCCATATCTAAAAATATACTTAACACATTTAAATTGAAAGTAAAAGTTTTTTTCTTAATCTTTTTTAATATTCTTTTAGTTTTAAAAGTATCAAATTCAAACTGCTCATCATTATGAATATATTCTGAAACAATTCTTACTACTTCACAATCAGAATTTAAATTTTCAAGCCAAATCTCATTATCAACCCCTTGCAAAATAATAGGATTATAATTCTTATCCGTAATAAAATAATGCAATAATTTCATAGTAAGAATATTTTTCTCATCATTCATTATATCTTCTTCCATCAATTTACCTCCTAAAAAACTAATAATATTATACAATATAACATAAAATAATAAAAGAGGAGATGATTAAATGTTTAAAAAGTGTGTCATATATATTTTCTGTTTAATCCCCTGGTTTTTATCATCAATAATTAAGGTTGATTACAATTATTTTAAAGAGATTAAAACACCATTCTTCACTCCACCAACAATGTTTTATCCAATTGCTTGGACAATAGTATATATACTAATCGCAATAACTATTTATAAAATAATAATTGCTTATAAATTAAAAGAAATACCCATATCATATAAAATAATTCTACTGATAAACTATATATTTAACCAAAGTTTTACATTATTATTTTTTGGATTAAAAAATAGTTTTCTAGGATTCATTTCATGTCTTGGAACATTTATAAGTACTTTATTTCTTTATGAAGAGACATCTCTTTTACAAAATAAAATAAAAATTTTATTAAACCCCTATATATTATTATCACTATTTGCAAGTATATTATCACTTACAATATATTTATTAAATATTTAAAAAAGTAGTAAATATAAATTACTACTCAACTTTAAAGAAACAAATTTTCAAATTGTTTTTATAGAAAAAGTATTGAATTTTATCAAAAACCTAGATTTATATAAATTCTACTTCAAATTGTTTATTTGTTCATTAGATAATCCAGTTACTCCTGATATTAAAGAAATGTCTAAACCTTTTTTTTAACATATTTTTAGCAATTTCATTTTTAGATTGCTCTGTTCCCCGTTCTAACCCATTCTCTAAATCTTCTCTTAATCCCTTTCTAATCTTATAAAATTTTCTATCATCATGTTATCTTTTTCTCCTAAATCTAACATTATGTGTTCAATGTATTTATTTATTTCTTCTTCATCTTTATTGTACTAAAATTCCATATATTTATCCATGTTTAGTTCAATAATCAAGAAATTACTTACATACTTATTTCCATCTTCATCTTGAATATAATATCTACTAAATAATTTATCCTTCTTTAATCCATAACTAAAATTAATCTGAATAATATTAATATTTGGATTATACTTATAACCTCTTTATGTATAACTTGTATAAGTATTACAAATATAAGATGTATTTCTAACAGGAATATAATCACTATAGTATGAATTAATCTCAACTTGTATCTTTCCAATATCAGTATCTAAAAATAAATCAAAATGTTTTCTTTTAACATGAATATAAAGATTTATTTTGAAAAAAAAGATTACAAAGAATCTATGGAGCAACAGGATTATGCTCTGTATAGTTCTTTGCAATCTCCAAAACATTATTATATTCTTTAGCAAGTTCATCAAAATGTTCATTAACAAAACTTGAATCATTCTCTTTACTTTTAAGTTCATGTTGATATGCAATATCAGCTAAAGTCATAAAACCTAAATACTTACAATCACTCTTTAAAGAATGAACCTCTATTGCATAATCAGGCATATTATTAGTATTCTTATACTCATTAATTCTAGCCCACTTAGACTCGACTTCAGCCATAAAATCATTAATAGTCATATTATACATATCCATATCACCAAGAAGTTCTAATGCATGATTAACATCAACACCATTATCTTCAAGATAACTTCTATCATATTTAACCACATTTTTATCACTTAAATTATCAATAACACTAGAATCAATATCTTGAACCTTGGTAAGTGGCTCAATTATATTAATGTCCCTAACAGGAATTAAATCTGTCTTTATATTTTCCTTAGAATTACTATCTTCTTCTAAAGTTTCTATTTCTTCAATATGGTCAACTTCAACAGGTTTCAATTCTAAAGTATTATCTTCCCCTCTTACAGACAAATCAAGTTTTGAACCTAATTCATTTTCTATATTATTTTCTACTGGAATAATTTTATCTTTTTCTTCTTTAGGAAGTTCTGCAACACTTACAACATTATCTCTAATTGGAATTTTATATTCACTAGTAGAAGTTATTTGTGGTACATCAATTTCTTCTGTAATACTTCTACCTAAGACTTGATTAACTACTTGAACTAATTGATCTTTGTCTATTGGTTTTGCTAAATAGTCATCAAATCCATCTGCTAAATATTTTTCTCTCATACCAGTAATAGCATTAGCAGTAAGTGCAATTGTTGGAGTATTGAACCCAGGTATTTCTTTTAACTTTTTAAGTGTTTCTACACCACTCATTTTAGGCATCATATCATCAAGTAAAATTAAATCATATTGCTCACCACGCTGTATCTTTTCAAGACAAGCAAAACCACTATCACAAGTAATAACATTATCAGCATTAAATCTTTGTAAAAGTTTAGTCGCAACTTTTAAGTTAAGAGAAGTATCATCAACAAGTAAAATTCTAATTCCATGTAAATCTAATGTTGTCTTATATCTTTTAGATTGTTTAACAATACTCTTATCAATCCTTTGATTAACAACAACGGTAAACTTAGAACCTTCTCCATATATAGTATGAACAATTATCTTACCACCCATTAACTCAACTAACTGCTTAGTAATAGCAAGACCAAGACCTGTTCCCTCAATTGTTGTATTTCTATCTTCATCAAGTCTTTGGAACTTAGTAAACATTTTATCAATATTTTCTTTCTTAATTCCACGACCTGAATCTTCAACAGAAATAATTAATTTTGAAACATCACTTGTATTAACACAATTAACTTCATATCTAACAAAACCTTTATCAGTATACTTACTAGCATTACTAAGTAAATTTGTAATTACCTTCTTTAAATTAGCATGATCTCCATATAAATTGTCAGGAATATCAGGAGCTATATAATAAGTAAAGTCTAGACTCTTTTCATTCATCTTAGGAGTAATTAATTTAGCAAGTTCCTCAAATGTTTCACGAGCATTATATGTAGAATTAACTATTTCAATCTTACCAGCCTCAATCTTAGATATATCCAAAATTCCATTTACGATTTCAAGTAAAGTTTGTGAAGCATTTACTATATCCTTAGCATTTTCTTTAGCCTCACCCAAACTTTCAGCATCCATTATACAATCACTAAATCCAACTATAGCATTTAAAGGAGTTCTAATCTCATGAGACATACTTGATAAGAAATCAGTCTTAGCACGATTAGCTTTATCAGCCTGTTCACGAGCAACTTGTAACTCTTGAATCATTTTAACATCTGGGTTTTCTATAGTGAAATACATAGTATAGCATATAAAAACATGCAGTGGAGTCAATAAAAGGATAGAAGGATTATTAAATTGAATAATAATACAACCAACTCCTAATAACATTAAACAATACAAAGGTATATATTTTTTGTTTTTTAAATTTTTATAATCTGTAAATAATAAAAATATCATTAAAATAATACTTACAACTGACATTACATAAGTAAAATTAACACTTATTCCCATAGGAATAGCTAATGAATTAATCATATTTATATTCAAAGGTAAAACTATTATTAAAACAAATAATATCATAGAAAAAACATATAAAATAAAAAGCATTTTTTTCTTAAAATAATCATAATCCATTTTATATTTTCTAGATATTGTAAAAACATAAAAAACAAAGTATAGTTGCCATAACAAATAATAATATAAAATAAGCCTATTAAAAAACAAATATATTTTACTATGAATATCAATACCAAATCTAATAAATAAGTAACATGAAATTGATAACAAAACACCAATAAATGTTGTCAAAATAATTCGTGTAAAAAGTGAATTTTCACAACTTTTTATTTTTTTCTTACATAAATACACTACTAAAAGAAAAAATATATAAATTAAACTACTTACATAAAAAGATACATCGCTCATATTCAAAACCACCTTACTATATAATATAAATATAACAAAAAAATAACTATTATACAAGAATAGTTATTTTAGAATAAATTATTTTTATAAATTTTAAAAAGTTTTTAACTAAAATTTAATTTTCTTTTTCTGTTCAGTAAGAACACTTATATAATCATTACCAATATCCTCAGATTCTAATTCCTTAAAATCAATTTTATTACTTGTTGTAACTGGCATATTATTTCTAAAAACAAATTGCACTGGAACATTAAAATCAGGTAATTTTTCTTTTATTTCATCACAAATAGAAAGAACTAAATCATCATAATTACCATCAAACAATTCACTAACAACGATATGTACAACAGGTACATGTCTCTCACTCTTATCTTCCTTAGCAACAACCGCACATTGTAAAATGTTATCATTATTAAGTATTATATTTTCTACATTTACTGGAAATATCTTATTACCACTTCTAACAATAATTCTTTTCATTCTACCTTTTATTATTATATTACCATCTTCATTCATACTACCAATATCACTAGTCCTAATCCATTCAATGCCATTTTCATCTATGAATTTTATTTTACTTGTCTCATCATTATTATTATAATATCCTAACATGATTGTAGGAGATGAAATCCATATTTCACCATCCTCATTATATCCAAGTTCTTCGTTAGTATCAGGATTAAATACAGCAACAACATTTTTTACAAACGGAATTCCAACACTACCTTCTTTTGTTGCATCAGGTAGAGAAAAAACAGCAGCAGAAGAAACCTCTGTCATACCATAGCCTTGTAAAACATTTGTTGATGCATTCTTTTCTGCAAAAAAAGTATTTATTCTTTTTTCTAACTCAATAGGTAGAACATCCCCACCAGAAACAGGAGTTTTTAGAAAACTTAAATCTTTTATTTTACTGTTTATAACATAATCCCACAGTATTGGACCAGAAAGGACATGGTTTGGTTTATATTTTTCTAATAAATCAGGAAACTCATTTAATTCAAATTTAGGAATTATAGATAATTCTAATCCCAAAGTTAAAGGCATATTCATACCATTGCATAAACAATAAGCAATAAATGGTGGCAGAATATTTAAAAAACGTTCACCCTTAGTATAATTTAAATTACCATTTTTGTGCATTTGAGCCATTGAAACAAAATTCTCATTTGTAAGGATTACACTCTTAGGCTCCCCTGTACTACCACCTGTATGAACTAAAGTAATAGGTGCATTTTCAAAATATTCACTATCAATTTTATTATTATAACTTTTACCATTATTTAGAAAATCATTCCATTTTATAAATTTAGGATTAAATCTAAATTTATAATTACCTTTTGACCTTATATTTTCTACAATTTTTAATGGTAAAAGCATCGATTCAACAGCAGATAAATACACAACACTCTTAACGTCTGTATCTAAAATTGCTCTTTCAATGGTAGGGCAACACAAATCTAATCCAATAATATATTTTGACCCTGTTTTTTTGATTTCCTTAGACATTTCTTCTACTGTACTTCTAGGATCAATAACATTACTTATAGCACCAATTCTATTTAATGCGTAAAATAAATAAATATTTTCTGGAGTATTGGCCATAGGTAATGTTACAATATCGCCACATTTTACACCTATATTTTTTAATGCTTTTGCACATATATCTATTTTTTTTATCAATGATGAATACGTAATCTTTCTACCATAATAATTTATTGCTACTGAATTTAAATTGTCTAAATTATTTAATACTAAATAATCATAAGCCTTCATTTTAGGAACATCAGAAACAATAGCCTCCTCGCTATAATATTTCAACCAAGGCTTATCTTGTGATGGTTTTCCTGTAGGTGGACCTTGAATTTCACCTGTTGCTAATTTTCTTAAATACAAATCATGTTTCTTTTCATCACTTAACATATCATAATTAACTTCTAAATTCTTAATATTACTCATAACAAATCCCCTCAGTCTCTACTATATTATTTCTTCATCTATATTATTTAAATCATCATCTTCTAATTTATTATTTTTTCTATTACCAACTAAATTATCCAATTTCTGTATTAACAAACCATACAATACATAAAAAATTAAAATAACTAGAGTATTTATAAATACTCCAAATACTCCATATTTTTCAGTATTCATATAAAAGTATGGATAACTAGCACCATCTGCAAAAGTACCTCCGAGTAACGAATAAATCATTACAAATACTTGATATCCGAATAATCCTAAGCACCAATATATTACATACTCTTTCTTTAAATTACCTTTTTTACCAAACATTATATAATCAAGTATCACCATTATTGGAACAACTAAATGTACTAAATTACATTCAAGCATATGATTTTTAAATATACCAGAATCACCTGCTAGAATAAAATTATAAACAACCATTGTTAAAGTAATACACATAGTAACCATGCCTTTAACAATATAATGAAGTGTATTTTCTTTATCCTTACCTAAAATCATTTCAATAACCAATACTAAGAAATATAATAAACAAAATAAATTACTTAAATTAGTAAAATAAAGTATTCCTAATCTAAAAGTCATCAATTTAAAATTAACAAATAATGCAATACTAGAAACTATAACAATTATAATTCTATAAAGTAATGCTAATTTTCTTTTATCATACATCTTATCAACTCCTTATAAAGAAAAAATATTTTTGAAACAATGCACGATTAAAATACACTATGCATTAATCAAAAATATTTCCTAGAAAACGATATTATATTCATCCGAATCATCCCTTACAATGTATACTCAACATAAAGTATACAACCAAACCCCTTAAATTGCAATTTTTAAGAAACAAACTATCTTCGTAATAAGTGGCTTAATTATAGCACAAATAAATGTAAAAGTCAACATTAACTACATTCGTGTTGTCTAACCTACTTTTGTAAGTACAAAACTCTATGTTATAATACTATCAAGGAGGAAACAAACATGAAAAATATAATAAAAAAACTTCTAGTATATACAACAACATCTTGTATATTAACCTCTTCTTATAATGTTAAAACATCAAGTGATGACACAATAGAAAAAAAGCAAATTACTACAACACAAGAAGATACAACAAATTATAAAATAGCGGCACATCGTGGTTTTTCATCAAAAGAAATTGAAAATACAAAAAAAGCAATATCTCTTGCTAGTAAAAAAAATTATATTGATTATATAGAAATAGATGTAAGACTAACGAAAGACAATGAAATAATATTATCTCATAATGACACTTTGTATATTACGCCATATAATAAAAAATCAATAAACACATCTACATATGAAGAACTAACAAGTACACAATATATTCATAAAGATAACATATTTAAAGATATTCTTCTAAATGCTGCTTTATATGATTTTGATAAAGTAGAAAGACAAATAAAATTAAATAATAAAACCTACAAAATATGTAATTTAGAAAATGCAATAAAGTCATCGAAAGACAAGAAAATAATATTAGACATCAAGTTTAACAATAATATTAAAATATTCTCAGAAACTCTTTTACAAAAACTTCAAGGATACGAAAAAAATAAGTTTATTATCCAAAGTTCAAATCTTACAGGATTATTATATTTAAAAAATCTTGCCCCAGACTATGAATATCAAGCAATCATTTCTAAAGAATCATCTCTATCATATGGAGAATTATTTGATGATGTTTGCTTAAAGAAAACAATTATTAACTACGACTACGTAAAAGAAAAACTAGACGAAGATAAGAAAGTATCTGTTTGGACATTAAATTCTAAATATGATGTTGATGATGTTACAAATAAATTAAATGATTTATCTGAAGACATAATTTACATAACAGATTATCCTGATATGGTTTACAAAGATTTAAATAATAAAACATATTTAAAAAAGTAAAAGAAGAGCTTCTACTCTTCTTTTAATGCAGTTATCTCTTCTTCAGTTAGATTAGTATATTTCTTTATTAGATTTATATCTACGTTGTCTTTTAACATATTCTTTGCTATTTCTATTTTTTCTTCTCTTTTTCCTTCGTCTTTCAATGCCCATTCCTTATCATAAGCTTCTCCAAATCAATCTTCAAAACTTACTTCTTCTGCTTCTTTTAGATATTCATTCATAACTTTTTCATCACCCAAACCTTTTAGTTTATCTAAGTCCATATCTACTAGTGCTAGAATATATTTTTCTCTTTCACTAAGACTTTTTTCACCTTCATTATACCATTTCTTTCTTAAGTTCGGTACATATATTTGTATGAATACTAATTTATCACTTAAAACTAAATTATCTTCGTTACTTTCAGTATTTTGAACATACTAATTTATACTATTTTAGTAAAATTCCTTAACACTTTTAATAATTTAATTATGATAATTTCTACAAATAGAAAAAGATGTAAAAAAAGAAAGTTTTTAACTTCCTTAACAACTATTTTTTTTGCAAGTAGTACTTTCTTCTGCCAAACATTTAAATAAACAATTAAATTTATTTTTTGAATATGCTTTTATATCTTTATCTGTATCAATACCAGTTTCATATTGAACTATTTTTTTCTTTGAAATTGCAATTACACTTGGAACAGATGTATAATCATCTTCTTTTCCACTAATTTCTTTTAATAAACTTCTCAAATCTTCTAAATCATTTTCATATTTTCTAGTATCAATATAATAAATCTTATCTACTTCTTTTTCTTTTGCAGACTCAAGTAGACTTTCTACAATTTGTCTATTTTCATTTTTCTTACTATCTCCAAAATAAACTACAAATAAATCTTTATTATTAATTTTATCAATCACTTCTTTTGGAGTTGTATAAACTATAGGATTTTCTTTGTTTATTTTTACATTAATATAATTTACTTCTCCATTATCTTTTTTATTTAAACTTTCATACTCTTCTTTAAACTTTTCACTCTCTGTTAAATTCTTAGTCTTATTACATCCTGTTACTAAAAGTAATAATGTTAAAACAATTACTGTACTTGTTATGAACTTCTTCATTATACCTCCTATAAATACCAAAGTTTTTTATCATTCTTTCTTACTTCTTTAATTATTCCTCCACCAAGACATTCTTCTTTATTATAGAAAACACATGCTTGACCTGGAGTAACTGATTTTACACCTTGATCATATCTTACTAATATTTCACCATTTTCAAGCCATTCTAAGTGTACAGGAATATCTTCTTGTCTATATCTAAATTTAGCTGTTACATTTTCTAATTTTTCATCTCCTAAATAATTAATATTATCTACAAGACATGAAGTACTTATTAAATAATCATTATCTTCACCTAAACAAATATATAAAACATTTTTTTCTAAGTCTTTTCCAACAACAAACATTTTATCTTTTGTTCCACCAATATTTAGACCTTTTCTTTGACCTATTGTATAATTCATTAAACCAATATGTTTACCAATTACTTCATTAGTATCTATATTTATTACATCTCCAGGTTGATTTGGTAAATAATTCTTTAAGAAGTTTTTAAAGTTTCTTTCCCCGATAAAACAAATTCCTGTTGAATCTTTCTTTTTTGCAGTTATTAACTCATATTCTTCAGCTATTTTTCTAACATCTTTTTTCTCCATATCACCTACCGGAAATAAAACATTTTCTAATTGTTCTTTTGATACTTGCGATAAAAAATATGTTTGATCTTTATTACTATCTATACCTCTTAATAAATGACCATTATTCATTCTAGCATAATGACCTGTTGCGATATAATCTGCTCCTAACTTACGTGCTTCTTTAGCAAACATATCAAACTTTATATATTTATTACACATAATATCTGGATTTGGAGTACGACCATTTTTTAATTCATCCAAGAAATATGTAAATACATAATCCCAGTACTCTTTTACAAAATCTTTTCTATATAAAGGTATACCTAACTTATCACATACAGCTTTAGCATCATCATAATCAGCCTCTTGTGGACACTGACCAGTTGATGTTGTTGGACCATCCAACTCACCATCAGCAAGAGAATCCCAGTTTCTCATAAATAAACCTATTACTTCATAACCTTGTTTTTGTAGAAGAATTGCTGATACACTTGAATCAACTCCTCCACTCATTCCTACAACTACTTTTTTCTTCATAATTTCACCTTCTTGTACTTGCATTGATATTTATAAATCTTGTATAGTATAACATTTTTATTTAAATTTTTAAATAACGATTAGTCTATTTTTCTGATTATTAAAAAATTAATTACTAAATTAATAATAAATATTATATATAATGCAATATTTACTTGATTTAAAAAGATAGCAATTATTCCTATTATACTTGATAATACAATGTTTATTAAAATATTTATTTTTTTATATTTGTATACTTTATTACCTATTTCTATAATATCTATTATTTTATTTAAATTTTCTCTTTCTAAGATAATATCTGCTGATGATATAGCATTATTTGTTGCACTCCTAGTAGCGACTCCAATAGTTGATTTTTTTATTGCAGATGCATCATTATCACCGTCCCCTATCATCATTACACCTTTACTATCTTTTAAAAGATTTGTTATATACTTCTCTTTTTCATCTTTTGATGCATTAAACAAAATATTTTTAATATCTAATTTTGTAGCTATTTCTTCTGCTTCTTCTTGTTTATCACCTGTTAATAAAACTAAATTAAAGTTTTTATTTTTTAGTTTTTTTATTACTCTAAAACTTTCTTTTCTAGGAGTATCTTTTAGTCCAAACAAAGCAATTACTTTATTGTTTTTTACTAAATATATTACATCATTTCCTTCACTATTTAATTTTTCTTCTTCATCTTTATAAGAATTTATAATATCTAATTTTTTTAATAACCTATTATTGCAAGCATAATAAATATCTCCATTAAATTTAGCCTTTATACCATATCCTTCAAGTTCTTCTGTTATTACATCTAAATTTCCTTTAATAAAATTTTCTTCAGCATATTTTTTTATACCTAAAGAGAAATTATTTATACTATGTTTTTCTATACTTACAAGTATTTCTAATATTTCTCTTTCATCTAAATCACAATGCTTATTAATAGAATTAATTGTAGGTATACCCGTTGTAATAGTTCTAGTTTTATCTAAAACTATTGTATCAATTGAATCTATCTTTTCAAGTATATTAATATTTTTAATTAGTACTCCTCGCTTATTTAATACCATTCTTGACTTTAATAATGGAAGATATTCAATAAATGGTAGCAATATTGGCACTGATAATGATAAGAATATTATTGAAGTAAATGGATTTTTATTTAATATTATTTTTACTAAAAAAAGAATTATTGTTAATAAGAACATTACAATTAAATAGTCTTTATAACATTTATCATTTCTTATAATATTTTCTTTTTCTTTAAGCATATCTTGTTTTGTACTTTCAACACGATATTCAAAAATATCTTCTCTATTTATATAACCTTTTTTTACAGAATCTCCTTCTTTAATTTTCTGAAGTGTATTTATACCAGTTATTCTTGAAGTATCGACTCTAGATGGTTTCTTTATAACTACTCCGTCATATAAAACTTCATCCATTGGATAACATACTATAATAGTTCCATTAGTTACTTTTTCTGGTTCGATTTCTAAATAATTATCATCTATGTTTACTTTTATATTTTTAGGTAGATTTTTCTTTAATTCATTAATATTTTTTTTCTCTTTAGTATCTGTTAAATCTTTTAAATATTTAGTAAGTAAAGCTATATATATAATAATTGATGTATATTCAAAACAAGATTTTCCTTTAAAAATATTTATAAAACTATAGATTATGTTTATTAAACATGCAAATGTAATATATTTTTCTAAATAATTTTTCTTTTGAAATAAACTTTTAATAGCGTTAATTATTATATCTTTTCCTAGTACTAGGAATGGTATTGTTAATATAAAGAGAAATACACTTATTAAAAAACTGTTATTATTTAAACTCAAGTATATTTGTAGCAAAATAATAAATGCATATATTAAATATACATATCCAATTCCAGTAAATTTATTTGTATTTTTAACTTCTTTTTTCATGTACTCACCACCCTATTATAATTTAATTTTATACTTTTTAAGAATAAGTGTAAAGTACTACTTATACTAATTTAATTATTTATAGTTGTATATTTATTAAGATTTTGGAAATAATAATTTTAGGAGGAATAAAATGGATACAAATATTAATGTTTTAGATGAATTAAATAAAGGTTGTTGTATGGGAGTCGATGCAATTGACATTATTATAAAGAAAGTTGATGAATTTAAGTTTAAAGAATTATTAGAAAATCAAAAGAATGGTTACGATGAATTATGTAATAAAATAGATGAACTTTATAGAGAATATTCTAATGATAATATACACGAGACTAATATGATGGAAAAAGCAATGACTTGGTATGGCATACAAAAGGACACTTTTCTTGATGACAGTACATCTAAACTTGCTGACTTATTAATAAATGGAACAAATATGGGAATTATTGAAGGAAGAAAACTACTTAATAATAAAATTATGGATAAAAAAGTTAAAAAGATTTGCGAAGAATATATAAAATTTCAAGAAAGATATTTAGAAAAATTAAAAGAATTCGTATAAAAAAAGATAAATATTTCTATGTGAAGTATTTATCTTTTATTTTATATAACATCAGTATTATCTATTACGTTTTTTACTATTTTTTCTTTATTTTTCTTAAATTTAAACTTACCTTTAAATACGTATAATATAATTGAAATAGCTATAACTATAACTAATATAGTAATTAAAGTTATATTCAATGAATTATTTTCTTTTTCTTTGTTATTTACTGTAGACATAGTTATAAAATAATCAGATGTATCTACTAATTTAAATTCAATATAACCATCTTTCATTTTTATTTTTTTTAATAAAACACTTAATTTATCGTTATTATATGAATAAATGTTAATAGAATCATCTTTTTCATATTTATTACCAACATATACTTTTAATGAAATTCCTTTCATATTAGAATTATTTTGTTTTAAATTCACAAATATACCATCGGCATAATTTGATAAAGTTAATATTTTCTTTTTATTATCAGTATCAAAATTTATAGCAGTATCTAGATCTTCTAATTTATTTAGTTTTTTCCCATTAATGATCCAAGAATAATCTATATTATCTTTTACATAATTAAAGTTAACTATTTTTTTACTTTTTTGAATTTTTTCTAAATCTTTTTTTAATATTTTTGTATCTTTATTTATAGATATATTAATTTCTTTTACTTTATTTTCTTTTAAAATTCTTTCTAAGTCATCAAGATACAACTTATCTTTTCTAGTAACTTTTATTATTATTTTATTAGTATTTCCAGATTCTGATTTAACTAATAATTCAATAATATTTTCACCAATTTTTATATTATGTTTTCCTGTTCCTGTAATTATTAATTTATTATCTTCTGCTACTGCTTTTACGTTTATTTCTTTAATATCATTACTAAGTATTAAACTATAGTTATTATTATCTTGCTTTTCTAATTTATAGTTATCTACAGATATTTCTTTAATATTTGTATTAATAGATTTATTTTCTTCATCTTTACTGCTTTTATTATTTTGATTATTATTATTTTGGCTATTGCTATTATTATTATTTTGATTATTATTGTTGTTATTTTGGTTGCTTGGTACTGGTCTACTTATTACTGATACGTTTCTACTTCCATATAATGCTACTGCATTACCATCTACAGCTGATGTTACATCTCCGTTTAATCTTATTGTTATTGTTCCCTCAGAAGTCGCTGTACATGTTGCATTAAATGTTTTATTTGTATCCATAGCATCCGCAGTAGCATCTGCTTGATTTATTATACATCCTGTTACAGGTCCTAATACTGATGTATGTACATTCCAAGCAGCTGCTGAAAAAACATTTACTGATACTGTAAAACTATCTCCAACATAAACAGTACCTGTACTAGTTGATAAACTTCCTGATGCTGCATAAACATTTGTTTTTGAAATACATAATAATACTAAAAGTAACAAAAATATTTTTAACTTTTTCATCTATTTACCTCCATCTATTCTTTTTACATTTAATAAATGCTGTCTTATTTTTAATAAATCTGCTGAATTTATCGTATTATCATAATTAATATCTGATGATAAGAAATATGGACCATTTAATTTATTAATTCCCAATAAATGTTGTCTTATTTTTAATAAATCTGCTGAATTAATAACTCCATCTCCATTAATATCTCCAATAATAACATTGGTATATTCTTTATATATAATATTATCTTTTAATATCTTTGTTTTACTACCAGTATGTATGATTT
>ULLK01002646.1_pt1 | contig 42564 bp, 44 predicted proteins | sample 1951411 | NCBI WGS metagenome assembly ULLK01 (sample SAMEA4835526, study PRJEB28245) | human gut metagenome | biome: gut microbiome; material: fecal sample | place: Denmark | collected 2008 | reverse complement strand
TCTTATATTTATTAAAAATATTTTTATTAATTGTGTAATAGGTACTTTTATTTCGGCAATTCTTATTATGCTTGGCTTTAATAAGAACTATTATTTAATTGTTTCTAATTTTTTATTTGAATTAATAAAGTGGTTTTTCTTTCTAGCTATATTTGATATAGATGATATTTTTATAAGAGTTATTACTGGATTTTTAATACTATATATATACGCTTATAAAAAAATTAATTTGTTTTGATGTTGAATTTTCAATTTATTCATTTATTATGTTATAATTAACTATAATAGGTGGTGATAATCGAAATATGAGAAAGAAAGATTTTCTTAAGTTAATGGAAGAAGATGAAGATTGGGCTCCTGGTTGGGATATTATTGATAATGAGTTTGAAAGACTTTATCCTAATCAGGTACCAATTCATTATGGTACTAATATGTCTAGTAGAGCGATGTTTGGTGGAAATAATTATTTAGATGGTTATTCTATTTATACTTCACCTAAAGGATATAAGCATATTGTTACCTATGGTATGACTGAGTTGTATGCTAATGTCGATGAACTTGGAGGAGAATATAATAAATGGGGATATGAAATGACTTTTAAAGTTAATGAACCTGATTTAAATAATTGTTTATGGGTGATAGATTTATTAGCATCTCTTGCAAGATACACTAATACAACAGGTAAATATTTTAAAGCAGGAGAATATATTGCTCTTAGTGGAAAATCTCTTAATCCTAATATTAACTCTTATATTACAGCTTTACTTGTTATTAATGATACAGAAGCTTGTAGTCAAAAAGAAACTATATATGGAAGAACAGATTTTTTGCAATTTTATGGTATAACAGAAACTGAGTTAATTGCATTACAAAATAATCCTGAAAGAGTAGGAGAATTGATAAATTTAATAAAGAAGAATAATCCTGATTTTGTAACAGATATGAATAGGGTTAATTCTTATATACAGTGATATATAGTGAGGTTTTAAAATGGTAGAAGAAATATATACAAGAACGAGTGTTAGAGATTTTTTAGAAAAAGATGTTTCTAATGAATTAATATTAAAAATAATAAAAGCAGGTATGCAATCTCCATCTGCTAAGAATCAACAACCATGGGAATTTTACATTGTAAAAAATAAAGAATTAATAGGAAAATTGTCATCAACAACACCATATTCGGCATTTTCAAAGAATGCTTCTGTAATTATTGTCCCTTGTTATAAAAAAGATTGTATTGAGCCGGATTATTCAGTAATAGATTTATCTATTTGTATGGAAAATATGTGGTTAGAAACAGAGGGATTAGGTTTAGGTGGTTGTATGATTGGTATTGCTCCAATAGAAAAGCAAATGAATAGTGTAAAAGAACTTTTAAAGATTGAAGAGAACTTAGAACCATTTTGTCTATTTCCAATAGGGTATCCTTCAAAAAGACATCATCAACAAAATAGATATAAAGAAGAAAAAATACATTTTATTGATTAACATAATTGCAAAGAATTTCTTTCAATTTTTTCTTTACATTTAATTTTTTTTAGTGATATATTACTTCTCCTGCGAAAAATTTATTTGTGGGATATTAAATTTATAATTATAAATTTAGTATTTTGAGTGGATTTTTTATTGTGAAAAATATTACTTTATTAATCTTTATAATGGTATTTCTTTATTATGTACCAGAAATTATTTATAAATTTATTCTTGATTTATTTTCTATTAAAAGAACATTTACAGGTTATGGATATAATTTAAAATATAATAGTAATTGGAAAAAAATAAAAAACAATTTATACAATTCAAAATATAAATGTCTTTTTTCTCCTATTAATAGTAGTAATTTAATTAATGATTTAAATGATGTAGAAAAACGTCATCTTTTATATTTAGAATTTAGAGATTACTTTAATAAGAGTAGATGTTTAATAGAAAATAATTATAATGTATATTCTGGTAGTAATAATTTTTAATATTTAAAAGAAGATGTGTACTATGCATATTTTGATTATGGTACTTCTGCTTCAGATGTTATTGGTAGATTTTATTTGATTGGTTCTAACAAGTATGATTCTTTATTTTCTCTTAAACTTGTTGGTAAAAATGGTATTTATAGTATTTTAAATGATATTTTAATGTTAATTGAATCAATATAATTTACTGAGATTTCATATGCTGAGGATTCTAAGAGTACACCTTGGTATATTTATAAAGATTTAAGAAAGAAAATTGAACTTTCTAGAATATGAAGAGTATTAAATGAATCAGAAGAGGCTTGGAAAATTACAAATAATAAATGTTATTGGTATAAGAATTATTAAGATTTATCTACTGATTATCATGAAGGAAAATGTAGTGTGGAAAATGGTAAAGTTGCTTTAAAATAAGCAGGTTATGATATTTCAACAATGAGTGATAATTTAATGATAGAATCTTTTTCTGTATCTTGTGAAAATATATATGTAACTACAGTTAAGATGAATAAATGAAAAGTAAAATCAAAAGAGAAAACGCCTATTAATGATGAAATAAAAATTATGTGAGTTTAATAAATCATGATGATTAGGGAATAGAGGTACGTGTTATAAATATTCAGACTAGTGTAAAATCAAAGATTAAAAATATAAGTAAAAAATGGATTTATGCATCCATTTTTTTAGAATTTCAGTGTAATGATTTTATTATCAGTTTCAATGAAACCTTCAGTTTTTAAATATTTTATTTCTCTTGTCATGGCACTTCTATCTACTGATAAGTAGCTTGCAAGATCTGTGTAGGTCATTGGTAATCTAAATCTATTAGAACCTCTTTTTTTAGAACATTGTTTAAAATACTCTAATAGTTTATCACGAGTTGTATGTTTTGTTAAAAGTTCAATTCTTGTATTTTTATTATGTAATTGTTCATTTAGTATTTTTATTAAATTTTTTATAAATATAATATAAAAATCAGTCTTTATTATTTCATTATTTGTTATTTCATTATATTCAATAAAAGTTATTTGAGTTTCTTCCTTTGTAATACATGTAATTTCATCAGAATTAACATTATATGTAATACTACCAAAGAATTCACCTTCTTGTAATTCTTCTAGTACAGTATTATTTCCATCGTAGTCATTATATATTAATTGGACACTTCCAGTGTCAATTAAAGCAATAAAATCATTCATGTTTACATTTGACAACACATTGACATTTTTTCTATAGATTGCAGTTGATGACTTCAGAATTCTCTTTAATTTCAATATATTTTTCTCACTGATATTTTCAAAAAGTTTGGTCATAAAATCACCTCTTAAAAGAATTTTAACAAAAAACATAAAATGTTGCAAATGCAACAAAGTATTTTTGATTTTTGCGTTATAATTGGTTTGTAGTTTAAAATGAAAAGAAGAAGTGAGGTATTTACTATGAAGGTAATAAAAAGAGATGGACATATAGTAGATTATAGTCCAGATAAGATAGAAGAAGCTGTTAGTAAGGCTAATTTGGAAGTTAGTGAAGAAGACAGAGTTAGTGATATTCAAATAAGAAATATTATTAAATATATTGAAGGACTTCATAAGAAAAGAATGCTTGTTGAAGATATTCAAGATGTAATTGAAAAGAGATTAATGGCTCTTGGTAAGTATGAACTTGCTAAGGAATATATTACTTATAGATATACTAGAGAATTAGTTAGAAGAAGTAATACTACTGATAAGTCTATTAAAGAATTAATTGATGGAGAAAGTGAGTATTGGAATACAGAAAATTCTAATAAAAATGCTAAGGTTGTTACTACTCAAAGAGATTATTTAGCAGGGATTACTAGTACAGATATTACAAGAAGATTTTTATTACCTGAGGATATAGTAACTGCTCATGATCAAGGGGTAATTCACTTTCATGATGCAGATTATTTTGCACAAAATGCATTACATAATTGTGATTTAATAAACCTTGATGATATGTTACAAAATGGTACAAATATTAATGGAGTAATGATTGAGAAACCTCATAGATTTTTAACTGCTATGACAATAGCAACTCAATTAATTACTGCAGTTAGTTCTTCACAATATGGTGGATGTACAATCACTCTTACACATTTAGCACCATTTGTTAGAAGTTCTAAAGAATTTTATTTGAAAAAATACAAGGACCGTAAATTAACAAAAGCACAAGTTGAAAAATTTGCTACTGAAGATTTGAAAAAGGAAATAACTGATGGTGTTCAAACATTCCAATATCAAATTAATTCAATGACTACTACAAATGGTCAAGCACCATTCTTAAGTGTATGTATGTATTTAGGTGAAACTGAAGATTATAAAGATGAACTTGCTATGATTATAGAAGAAGTTTTAAAACAAAGAATGGAAGGTATGAAGAATGAAAAAGGGGTTTATATAACTCCAGCATTTCCTAAATTACTTTATGTTCTTGAAGAAGAAAATATTAACCCTAAAGGAAAGTATTATTATTTAACTGAACTTGCTGCAAGATGTACTGCTAAGAGAATGGTTCCAGATTATATTTCAGAAAAAGTAATGAAAGAAAATAAAATCAATTCACTTGGTAATGGAGAATGTTTCCCATGTATGGGTTGTCGTTCATTCTTAACACCTGATAGAACGTTTAATGTTGGAAATATTTCAAAAGCATTAAACTATGTTGAAAATAAAGGAAAATACTATGGTAGATTTAATCAGGGGGTAGTTACTATTAATTTACCAGATGTTGCATTAACATCAGGTAAAGATATGGAACTTTTCTGGAAAGTGTTTGATGATAGACTAGAACTATGTCACAGAGCATTACAAATTAGACATAAACGTTTATCTAAAGTTACAAGTGATGTTGCTCCAATATTATGGCAACATGGAGCACTTGCTAGATTAGAAAAAGGTGAATCAATTCATGAATTATTACATCATGGATATTCGACAATTTCTTTAGGATATGCAGGTCTTTACGAATGTGTTAAATATATGACAGGACATTCTCATACTGATAATGGAAAAGGGCATGAATTCGCATTGGAAGTAATGCAACATATGAATGATAAATGTAAAGAATGGAAAGAAGCAGAAGATATTGATTACTCATTATATGGAACTCCAATTGAGTCAACAACATATAAATTTGCAAAATGTTTAAGAGATAGATTTGGTAAAATCAAAGGAATTACTGATAGAGACTATATTACAAATAGTTATCATGTTCCAGTATTTGAAGAAATCGATGCTTTTACTAAGTTAAAATTAGAATCTGAATTTCAACGTTTATCTCCAGGTGGAGCAATTAGTTATATTGAAACTCCAAATCTTGAAAATAATATTGATGTTGTAATGGAAGTAATTAATTTTATATATGAAAATATTATGTATGCTGAATTAAATACTAAAAGTGATTATTGTCAAAAATGTGGATATAATGGAGAAATTTTATTAGATGATGATTTAGAGTGGTATTGTCCTGAATGTGGTAATAGAGATCATGATACATTAAATGTTGCTAGAAGAACTTGTGGTTATATTGGAACTAACTTTTGGAATAAAGGAAGAACTCAAGAAATAAAAGAGAGAGTTGTTCACATTGATAATAAGGATGATGAATAGACATGAGATATAATAAAATAAGAAAGATGGATATTTCTAATGGACCGGGAGTACGTGTATCAATATTTATGCAAGGCTGTGAATTTCATTGTAAAAATTGTTTCAATGCAGAAACATGGAACTTTAAAGGCGGAAAAGAGTTTACAGATGAAACAATAAATAGAGTATTAGAATTATCCGAAAAAGATTATGTTGCAGGGCTTTCTATTTTAGGTGGAGAGCCTATGCATCCTAAAAATATTGATGGTACAATAGAGCTTGCTAGAGAGTTTAAAAAGAAATTTCCCAAAAAAACAGTTTGGGTTTGGAGTGGTTTTCTATATGATGATATTATGGAAAGAAATAAAGAAGTATTTGATTATATAGATGTTTTGGTAGATGGCCAATATGATGATAGTTTACATAACCCTACTTTACAGTGGAAGGGATCATCTAATCAAAGAGTAATCGATGTTAAAAAAACGAAGAAGAGTGGTAAGGTTACTTTATTTTGTGATTAGGATGTGATTGATGTTATGCATACAAATATTTGTTTAATTGGAAGTACAAGATTTGAAGAGATTTTTAGAGAGTTAGAAGTTTCATTGTCTATAAAGGGGTATATTGTATTATCTCCTTTAGTTTATAATCAGACAGGGGAAAATCCTTTATGTGGTGAAGAAAATAAAATTATTTTAGACTATGTACAAAAAGAAAAGATTAGACAAAGTGATTTAGTATTAGTTATAGATAAAGATAAATATATTGGTTCTTCTACAAAGAATCAAATAGAGTATGCTAAATTTTTAAATAAAAGAGTTTTATATTATAGTAAAGGAGATGTTAAAAAGTTATGAGTAGATTAAGAGGTTTTGAAGTAGTAAAAGGATATGAAGATAAAGGTATAAATTTGCCTGTAAGAAAAACTGCTCATTCTGCAGGATATGATGTAGAAGCAGCAGAGAATATTACAATTCCTATGTTTACTCCTGGATGTAAGCCAACTCTCATACCAACAGGGTTAAAAGCATATTGTCAAGAAGATGAGTGCTATCTATTGCTTAATAGAAGTAGTGGACCAAAAAAAGGCTTTTTAATGGCTAATAGTGTTGGATTAATTGATAGTGATTATTATGGTAATCCAGATAATGATGGACATTTTTACTTTTCATATTTCAATTGTAGCGATCATGATATTGAAGTTAAAAAAGGTGATGTAATAGGACAAGTAGTTTTCCAAAAGTATTTGGTTGTTGATAATGATAATGCTACAGGAGGTAGAACTGGTGGATTTGGTTCTACTGATAAAAAATAGATTTACTTCTATTTTTTTTTATGTTATGATATGTAAAGTTTTTGGGGGAGTAATGAATATACAAAGAAATAAGGGAGGTTCTTATGGGAAATTTTTTTGTGTCAGAAGATGATGCACATTTTTTAGAAGCCATTAAATTATCAAATGCACTTGAATTATCATTCTATAAAGATGAGGTTTTATATCTTGATATTCCAAATAGAGAAGATTATGAGTCATTAGAAGATTTTAATAAAGCAAATACTCAATTCATGGTTAATAAAGTAGACGAAATAAAAAATATTAAACATACAACTTTTGTTAGTACTTTAAAAGCATATAATGATATTTTAAACGACGTATATAAAATTAAAAGGTGTGATTCTGAAGAAGGACGTTTATTTAATGAGATGATAGATTATTCTAATAATGATATTAAAAGAGCTGGGATGATTGCTTTTTACTTATCATTATTGTTTCCGGCAATTATTCCAATTACTTTATTAGCAAGTGTTCCAAGAGTTGGATTTGATTTATTACAAAAGAGAAATTGTAAAAGAGAATTAGAAAAAATTGATATACTTAAGAAAAAGATATTATTAAATCAAGATATATTTTATGAATACATTGATACTCTTAGAACTGATTATCATAAGTCAAATAAAGAATTAGATGAATTGAGAAGAAGAGCAATTAATGGTGAAAATATTATGCCAAAATTATTAGAAATATTAAATCCTAAAAGAATAGGATTAGATGTAAGTTTTCTTGATTTAGCAGAAGATGAACTTGGAGAAGAAAACTTTAAATTAATAAAAAAATAAAATAGATTTTACTCTATTTTTTTTATTTTTATTCTTCTTTTGTCGAATATATTGAATTAATTAGTAAGTAGTTTTATATTTTATTTGAAGGGAGGATAATGGATACTGTCTTAGACTATGAAGGACTTATTTATAGTATAATTGCGAAATATCCTAAAAGATTTGATCATGATGATTTATTTCAAGCAGGTATGTTAGGATTAGTTGATGCTTATAAACATTATGATCCCAGTGTTTCTGTTAAGTTTTCAACATATGCATATTACTATATAGTAGGAGAGGTTAACAAGTATATAAGAGAGTGTAGTAGTTTAAAGATAAGTAAAGATTTAATAGACATAAAGAAAAAAATCTTAAGAGTGATTGATGTCATGACACAAAAACTTGGAAGAGAACCTACAACACTAGAATTATCACTTTATTTAGATGTATCTGAAGAAATGATTACAAACGCTTTAATTTCAACTGATGAAGTAGTATCAATTGATGCCTCATTTGATAATTTTAAATATTTTGATGATATAAATGCAGAAAAATTAGATTTGCGTGAAGAAATAGAAAAATTATCAGAAAATGAGAAAAGACTAATAAAAGCTAGATATTATGAAGATTTAACTCAAACAGAAACATCTAAAAGATTAGGAATAAGCCAAGTACAAGTTTCTAGAAATGAGAATAAAATATTAAAAAAACTTAGAACAAATTTATAGTTCTAAGTTTTTTGTATGTATTTTTTTATTTTGGATAAATTATTAATGGTGATTATATGAAAAATATTAAATATGATTTAATAGCTGACTGTCATAATGCAAAAGAAAATAAAGTATGGAATGCTATTGTTGCATTTGTAGTTGGAGGATTTATTGGATTAATTGGCGAAGGAATAATTGAACTATTATGTTTAAATTTTAGTTTATCAAGGAATGATGCATCTACTTTTATGATAGTAATATATATTTTTGTAGGAAGTTTTTGTACGGCTCTTGGATTTTTTGATAAATTAGTAACAATATGTAGATGTGGTTTATTAATACCGATTACGGGATTTGCTCATTCTATGACTAGTAGTACTTTGGATTATAAAAGAGAGGGACCAATATATGGAGTTGGTTCAAATATGTTTAAACTTGCAGGTTCTGTTATTTTATATGGAGTTGTTTCTGCATGGTTTTTTGGAATGATTAGATATTTGTTAGGAGGAAATATATGAAAACAATATTTTATAAGAATGTGTATTTAAATGAGACAAGTACTATATGTGGTCCTTATGAGAAGAAAGGCCCTTTAAGAAAATATTTTGATAAGAGTTATGATGATTTATATTTTGGAGAAAAATCATTTGAAAAAGCAGAAATAAAATTAGTTAAAGAATCTTTGAAATTATTACTCAAGAAAGCATATGTGACGAAGAATGAAATTGATTTAGTAATTGGAGGTGATTTATTAAATCAAATAACTGCATCCACTTATGGAACTTATGGTTATGGTAGTAGTTTTATAGGAGTATATGGTGCTTGCAGTAGTAGTGTTCTTTCTATGATTATTGCTTCTAACTTTATTGAAGGTGGTTTTATAAAAAATGCGTGTTGTATTGTATCTAGTCATAATTTAAGTAGTGAAAAGCAATTTAGATTTCCTACTGAATATGGAGCACCAAGACCTAATAGTTCTACTTTCACTGCAACAGGTGGAGCAAGTTGTTTGCTTTCTAATAAAAAAAGTATGGTAAGAATAGAATCAGCAACGCTTGGTAAAATAATAGATTTTTCTCAAAATAATGTAAATGATATGGGAAGAGTTATGGCACCTGCTGCAATAGATACATTATTTAGACATTTAAAAGATACTAATAGAAGTCCTGATTATTATGATTTGATTGTTACAGGTGATTTGGGTGCTTATGGAAAAGAAATAGTAAAAGATTATATGCTTAATCATTATTCAATAAGTTTAGGAGAAAATTATAATGATTGTGGAGTAATGCTTTATGATATAAATACACAAAAAGATGTTCATGCAGGTGGAAGTGGACCAGTATGCAGTGCTTTAGTTGTATTTTCTTATATATTTAGTCAGATGAAAAATAAAAAGTTGAGAAGAGTTTTATTTTTAGCAACAGGAGCATTATTTTCTCCAATACTTGTTTATCAAAAAGAAAATATTAATTCTATATGTCATGCGATTAGTTTGGAGGTGGTTTGATGTTATTAATAAATTCATTTCTATTTTGTGGTTTTGTATGTTTAATTTCTCAAATAATCCTTGATAACTCTAAGTTAACAGTAGGACATATAACAAGTATTTTAGTAGTAGTTGGAGCATTTTTAGATTGTTTTAGTATTTATGATTATATTATAAAAGTTGTGGGAGGTGGAGCATTATTACCAATTACTAGTTTTGGACATTCATTAATTCATGGTGCGCTTGCAAAAGCAAATAGTGTAGGTATAATGGGAATATTTATGGGAATGTTTGATTTAACTGCTACTGGTATAACTGCTGCAATTATATTTTCTTTTATTTTTACTTTAATATTTAAACCAAAAGATTAATTATTATTTGTCAAATTTACAACTTTTAAGAATATTTTATTATAAATATACATTATATAGTTTTATAATATAAATAGAATAAAGGAAAATGGTGATTTTATGTATACAATATATTATATTTTTATTGGAATAATTATTCTTTCATTTATAACTGGAGTAATATTAAATAAAATAGAAAAGAATGCTTCTAGTCAAAGTGCTATTTCGAGTGTTACATCAACATCTACAAATATAGATACAAATGTTGATACATCTATAGGTAAAGAACTTTTAAATAGTATTGAAGATGAGAGAGATTTATCTGAAACTAGAGTATTTACTATACCATTTTCTGCTAATTACATTGAAAAAGAAAAAGTGGATAAAATTAAAAAGTCGAAAAAAAGTAAAGTAATAGATGATGAAATATTATGATAAACATATTAAAAAAAATATGTAATATTACAAGTAAAGGATTTTACTTTTTACTTTCAGTTATTTCAAAAGGATTTTTCTATTACTTTTATACATTTTGTTCTTTTATAGAAAAGATGTTTATAAATTAAAAACCGATTTTTTAAGAGATTACAAAGAGACCCATCAGCAAGTTTTGTTGTTATATTTGTATTTTTAATTGGCATATTTGGGTATACTTATGTTTATGGTTCAAATAATAACTAAGTAAAGATAAAATTAAATGATTCTAGTGATGATAGTGTTATAAAGGAAAAAAAGATAATAAATCTAGTAGTGAAAACTCTAATGAGAAGAATTTATTATAGACTAATTTATTTAGAATATATGGAAAAAAAGATATAAATAGTATTGATTTTTCTGAATTGTATAAAGTTAATAAAGAAATAGTTTCTTGGATAAGTGTTGATAGTACTAATATTAATTATCCTATAGTTAAAAGTGATGATAACGAGTTTTATTTAAATCATAACATAAATAAATCATATGATAGTAGTGGTTGGACTTTTATGGATTATAGAAATAATAGTGATTTAAGTGATTTTAATACGATATTTTATGGACATAATTTAATAAATAAAACTTCATTTGGTAGTGTTTCAAATATGTTTAATGATAAGTGGTTTGAGACATCTAATCATAATATAGTAGTTGCTAATAAAAATGGAAAATATACTTATAAAATGTTTTCTGTATATTATAGTGAACCTGATTCTTCTTATTTACAAACTAACTATGATAATAAAAATGAATATTTAGATTTTTTAAATATGTTAAAAGAAAAGAGTAAATTTAACTTTTCTGAAGAGTTAAATGAAAATGATAGGATTATTACTTTGTCTATATGTACAGATGATAATAAAGGAAGAAGAGTTGTACACGCAAAGTTAATTGGATAATAAAAGTTCTCATAGAATTATGAGAACTAATTTATTTTAGAAATATTTATTATTTCATTCATATCATCATCTTTAGCGATGATATTTTTATGGTTTTTATTACATTTTTCACATTTATATAATATTTTATAAGTATCTTTATATTTTTCTATTCCAATAGGTCTTAACATACCGAGACATGTATTTTGTCTATCTCCTGGATTAATATCTATGTGTATTGAGTATAAACAATATGGACAATGATCTCTTGATGAGTAACCTAGGGGTAATACTTCTTTTCCACAATGTTTACAAATAAATCCTTCATCTAATTCATTAAATCTTTTCATTTTATTTTACCTTTCTATAGTAATATTTATATGGTCTAGAATTACTTTCTTCTGTATTCATAAGTATTGTAATTATATCATAGTATCTAATTGTCTTAATTGTTGTTTCAGCAAGATATGAAAATTCTCCTATTTGATACATAATAATCTCCTTTCGGTTATATGGTAAAACTACTCTTAAGGGGAGAGTCAACATAAATATTTATTTACATCATTATAGCATATTTTTATTTCTATATGGTATAATGTGCATAGGTTGTGATGTTATGGAAGTAGAATTTAAGATAAATGATTTTGAGGGACCTCTTGATTTATTATTACATCTTATTAAAGAAAGTAAGATGGATATAATGAATATTGAGATAGTTTCTATTACAAAACAATATTTTGATTTTTTGAATGAACAAGAAAAAATGAATTTAGAAATTTCTTCAGAATATTTAGTACTTGCTTCTGAATTATTAGAAATAAAATCTAGAATGCTTCTACCTAATAATAAGAGTGAAGATGAAGAAGATGAAGAACTAGATCCTAGAGAAGAATTAGTAAATCGATTATTAGAATATCAAGCTTATAAAGATATAACTAAACTTTTGCACGAAAAAGAAGAATTAAGAAGAGATATTTACACAAAATCTCCTGAAAATATAAAGAATTATATAGATGAGACTCAAGAAATAAAAGTGGATGTTTCATTAGATGATTTAATTTCGGCATTTCAAAAGTATTATCAAAGAAAGATAGAAAGTAAACCTTTAAAGACTAAGGTTACAGTAAATGAGATAAGTGTTTCATCTAGAAGACATGATATAAAAAATTTATTAAAGACTAAGAGAAGAGTTTCTTTTTTTGAACTTTTTCCGGTTGTTTCTAAAGAATATGTTGTTGCAACTTTTTTAGCAGTACTTGAAATGGCTAAAGAAAAAGAAATTACTATTACTCAAAAAGATACTTTTGATGATATTATATGTGAGGTGATATAGTGAATAAGGCAGTTTTAGAGGGACTTTTATTTGTAGTTGGAGAAGATGGGCTTACAATTGAACAAATAGAAGATGTACTAAATATAGATGAAGAGTCTGCAAAAAATTTAATAAGAGTATTAAAACATGATTATGAAGATGAAAGTCGTGGACTTAGAATAGATTTTTTAGGAAATAGATTTAAAATAACTACTAAATTTGAACATAAGGAGTATTATCAAAAGTTAATTGAAAATCCTGAAACAAATTTTCTATCACAAGCAGCTTTAGAAACATTAGCAATCATTGCTTATAATGAACCAATTACAAGAATTCAAGTTGATACATTAAGAGGAGTAGGTTCAACTTCTATAATAAGAAAGTTAGTTGCGAAAGGTTTTATTAAAGAAGCTGGTAGAAGTGATGTTCCTGGTAGACCTATATTATATGAGACAACTCATGAATTTTTAGATTACTTTGGACTTGCTAGTATAGAAGATTTGCCTGATATTGATAAAATTCTTGAAAGTTTTAAAGAGGATGAAAGTGATGCAAATGAAAGTTCAGATTTATATACTTCAAAATATACAGAAAGAGAAAGTGTAAAGTAGTGGAAAAGGGATATTCAAAAAAAGTAGATAGTTTATTTAGATTTTTAGATAATGAAGAAATTGATAATATAAAGGAATATATTGCAAGTGATGATAGAGAGTATTTAGAATATAAAAATGTAGATGCTATTGATTTTTTTAATGAAGATTATAGTGGGGACGACATATCTATTTTCAGAAGTTACTCTGGATATATTTATCAATATGTTAATAATGCTATTAATGGTAGTTGGGATTATTCTTATGATGGTGATGAAAAATTTAAAAATAGATGTTTAGAAATAGGCAGAGAGTTAAATGAAATATTACTTAATAGTAAGAATTTATCTTCTAATAATTTTAAAGTTTTTAGGGGAATACCAATATCATTTTTTAAAGAGTATGGTATTGAAAGTATAAGTGAACTAATTAATTTAAATAATAAATATTTATTTAATTATGGTTTTACATCGACTTCTTTTTTAAGAGATACATCATATTTTAAAAAAGAAATACCAGCCGGAGTATATAGAAATGTTTTAATAGAATATGATGTTCCAAGAGACTTTAATGAAGGAGTATATTTAAAAAATAATGATTTATCTTATAGTGTTTCTCAAAATGAGTTTTTAATAAATAGTGAAAGTTTAGGATATGTTTATGATGTTTTATTAAATGAAGATAGTGCTATTTTAAAAGTTAAATTGATTCCTAAAAGAGTATATAGAAAAGACTATAGAAATTTGATAGAAAATTCAACAATTAGAAAAAAATTATATACAAGTTTCTAATTATTATGATATAATCTAATTGTTGATGCTCCCATGGCGGAATTGGTAGACGCGGCAGACTCAAAATCTGCTTCTAGCAATAGAGTTCCGGTTCAAGTCCGGATGGGAGCACCATTTTTTATTTTATATATTGACAATTTAAATTATTATCATATATAATCTTATTGTGATGCCGAAATAGCTCAATTGGTAGAGCAACTGACTTGTAATCAGTAGGTTCCGGGTTCAAGTCCTGGTTTCGGCACCATTATTAAATTTAAACATTTATGGTTTGATAACACATTTTGAAGAATGGTTCTTTGTCAAGTAGTGTTGGTGGAACCAAAAACTAATGATAAATGAACTGTATAGAGGACTAAAATTTAGTTCTCTTTTATTATGCTTTAATTGGATTATATAAACCTTTAATAAGCATAACCCTAAACTTTAAATGTTTAAATTTTCTATATCCACAGGCATTATGTTTAATTTGTTTAATAAGATTATTAATACCTTCAACGATTCCATTAGATAATTCATGGTCAAAAGAATTTAATAAATACTTTTTCATCTTTAAAAATGTTTTATTTGTTTTAATAGTATATTGTGATACGTTATTTTTAGAAAAATTACTAATAATATTAATAAATTTTTTCTTATTTATATTTTTGATAGCTTTTAATATTCCTTGATAGTAATTATATGTAGAATTAATTATAGGATTTTTATTAATTAAATATGTAACTATATATTTTTGAGTAACTTTACTTTTAAAATTTTTTGAATATGATTTTTTAGTATCATCTAATTCATCTTCATTTTTTAATAATAATTTCCAATATTTTTTATATTTTCTATAATCGGGATTACTTTTACTTATTAATTTAATTCTAGTTTTATCCATAGCGTTTCTGGGTTGAAGAATAATGTGAAATCTGTCTGGGATTAGGATAGCATTAGGAAATAGATAATGCATCAATTTATAATAAGGGGCATATAAATCTAATGTTATAAATTTAACTTTTTCTCTTTCATATTTAGGATATCTTTTGAAATATTTTTCTATATCTAAGTTTTTTCTGCTATCTAATAAATCAAAGATATTCTTTTTATTATAATCAACAATAATAAATGCATATTTACCTTTAGTATCTTTTGTGGCAGTTAGTTCATCAATACCGAATGATTCAGGAAGGGTTCCATTATTTTTAATTAATTTATTATCGCAGATAGAATCTAAAATTCTATTAACAGAATTGGTAGAAATATTATTTCTCTTAGCAATATTTTTTTCACTACCTTTTTCCATTAAATCTAAGATTACAGATAACTTAGTATTATTAGAAATTTGTTTATGAAAATCTACTAATGTAGTAGTAGCGGAAAAAGTTTTCTTACAATGTTTACAATGAAATCTCTGCTTATCTAATAAAAGAATAGTATTACAATTAGATACTTTAGGAATTTTAACTAGGCAATTTTTATCAAAAGCCCATTTAATAATGTCATCAGTTCCATTATTTACACATCCACAATGAACACAATATTCAGGGTTATAAGTAAGATAAGCGTGAAATATATTATATTCTTTATTATCTTCTTTTCTAATTTCTAGACAATCTTCATTAAAATAGATATTATTATCTTCAATTCTTAATATTTTTTTAGTATAATCAGTATGAGTCATTTAATCAGATCCTTTCAATGTTTTATGAGCAATTACATTGTATCATGAGTTTCTGATATGACTTCTTTTTTTAATTAAAAATAGTGTCGGTGATTTACTCACCAACACTAAATATTATAGAACCTGAAGAACTTGGAAAAGTTTTTCTTTTGTTTTGTATAAAAATATTTCTCTAAAGCTTTCTTTTTTCTTAAATTTATTTTATACTTTATAAAGATAGGAGTAAGCGTAGTATTATGAAAAAAGTATATATAGTCTTAACAAATACAGGTACATTTTTATCTAGAATAGTAAATGTTTATACAAGAAAAGAATTTTCCCATGTATCTATATCACTTGATGAAAATTTAAACTATATGTATAGTTTTGGAAGACTTAATGCATATAATCCATTTATTGGTAGCTTTGTTCATGAATCACCTAAATATGGTACATTTAAAAGTTAAGAATACTAAAGCAAAGATATATTCTATAGAAGTAGATGATAGGGTATATAATAAGATATTAAGAAATATTAAGAAAATTGAGATAGAAAAAAATACGTATAAATTTAATATGATAGGTTTATTTACAGTTGCTTTACACTTGAGAATAAAGAGAAAAAAATGTTTTTATTGTGCTGAATTTGTTAAGTATGTACTTGATAAAACATATTTAGAACTTGATTTACCAGATATTATTAAGCCAATGGACTTTACACGCATGGATGGATTGTCACTTATATATAGTGGTAAATTGCTAAATTTTTAATGCTCATTATTTGACACTTTTCGATTTTTGTTATTGATAATTAAGCTTAATTATGTTAAATTTATTATAGACATAGTAGGAAGGGTGGAATTGCTTGGTACGTGTGTAATAATATATAGAAGTGGTGAATATTATGAGTAAAAGTGTTGAGGTAAAGGCTGAGACAGTATACAAAAAGAGGTTATTAAAAAAAATAATTTGGATTATCTTTTTGCTATTAATAATTTTTATTTCAGTAATTTATTTATTTTTATATATTGTTTATCAAGGTGGTAGATTTACTGTTAATCTTGATAAGAACATGTCTAATAGAAAGAATATCTATTTATCTGAGAATGGAAAGCTGTCTGGTAAGTCTCGTGAGCTTGCTGCTGATACAATAGATTATATGGATAATATATCTATTAAATGGTTACCTGAAGATATTGATAAACAAGGTACAGGAGCTCATAATGGAGACAACTATATAGCATATACTTTTTATGTTATAAATGCAGGGAAAGAAATGGTTCATTATTGGTATGAAATAGATGTTGATGATTCTATAAAAAATGTAGATGAGGCTATTAGAATTATGATTATTAGAAATGGTAAAAAAGTAGTTTATGCAAAGAAAAGTAAACTAAATGGCAATGCAGAGGAAGGTACTAAGAAATTTGTTTCAAAATCTATTGCAGTTTTAGAGCAAAGAAAAAGCTTTAAACCAAATGCAAAAGACCGATATACTATTGTTGTTTGGATTGAAGGTGATGATCCTGATTGCAAGAATGAACTTCTTGGAGGAGAGATTAAAATGCATATGGATATCACTGAAGAACATACTGATAAAACAAATAAAGGAGTGAAAGTAAATGAAAAAAAGCGAAGTTAAACAAAATCGCAAAAGAAGACGAATACTAATAGCATTTATTATGGTTCTATTTACTGGTATTATTTTAACTGCAAGTACTTATGCATGGTTTACTGCTAATAGAACTGTTACTGTTTCTAGCATTGATGTTAATGTTTCAACAAGTACAGGTTTACAAATTTCAACTGATGCTACTAGCTGGAAATCATTAATTACAAATGAAGATATTCATAATGCTAATTGGGTTGGAGTTACTAACCAATTACCAACAAAAGGAAAAAATGGTATTATGGCACCAATTTCAACAATTGGTGAAACTGATGGAACAACAGGTTTTATGAATATGTATAAAGGAACAATTGTTACTAATACTGATACAGGTAATAATATTTTAACTGCAGATAAATCAACTGAGACACAAGGTACTACAGGAGATTTCGTAGCATTTGATTTATTCTTCCAAAGTAATGAAGCACATCAAATTTATTTAACTGAAGGATCTAGTGTTGCTGCTACTGCTGGTGGAACTGATTCTGGAATTCAAAATGCTGCTCGTGTTGCATTTGTTGTTGAAGGAAATGTAGCATATGGTTCTGAACCAGCTACTGCACAAGCTTTAAAAAATGCTCAAACACCATATATTTGGGAACCAAACTTTGATGTACATACTGCATCAGGAATAGATAATGCAAGAAATACTTATCAATTGACTACTACTGCAGAAGGAGCAGGTAAAATATCTTATGTTGGAGTTAAGACTAATATTGCAAAAGAAAATAATGTATTATTAAATAGTAAAGATACAAATTACTTTGCAGATGTTACTACACACGAGAGTCCAAAAACTGGAATTCCTGCAGCTGCTCGTATGAATGCTTTTGAAATTGCAGAAGGTATTACTAAAGTAAGAGTTTATATGTGGATTGAAGGACAAGATGTTGACTGTGAAGATAAAGCATCAGGTGGTTCTTTATCATTCAATTTAGCATTTAGTATTGATGGAAAAAATTAAGCATAATAAAAATTATTAATATTAAGCCTTCAGTTGAAGGCTTTTTATTCTATTGAGGTGATAATATGCAAGAAAAATTAATTCTTACTGATTTAACTGAAAAAGAATTACTTGAATTATATAATAAAGTAATTAAACATATAGAATATTTAAATGGAAGTATTATTTCTTTAGAAGAGGAGGATAAAAATGAACAAAGTTGATGAATTACCTATTACTAAAGAAATTAATATTGATAAGAATCATATTGATAATTTTAAATTAGAAACTGAAACAGGTACTAAAAGAGTAAAAGAAAAATTTCATAAAGAAGCTGTAAATAATAGAAATAATTATGTTAATAAACAACTTAATATTTTTTCTAATTATAAAGTTCAATTAGAAAATGAAATGGTAAAAAGAGTAAAAGACCTTATACCAAAAGATAAATCTTCAGAATATGAAGAATATAAAAAACGTGTTAATTCACTTTTAGAACTTGTTAAATTAAATTGTAATATTACAGATAATTTTAAATTAAAATTAGATTTTATAGTAGCAACAATTAATGAAGATACTTCTTTAGATGAACTTAATTTTAGTATTAAGAAGTTTATTGATAAATTCCGTGAATTTAATATTACTTTAACTTGTAAAGATTTTAAATATACAATGTTTACTGAAATGTATATGAAAGATTATTTTAAAAATTATAAATTTAATAGTAATATGAATGATACTTTTGAATCAATTTACTTTAAATGTCCTGATATTAAATTGCAGTTAAAAATGAATTTAATTAATATAGTTTCTAAATATGAAAAAGATATAAATAAATTTTTAACTAGTTATGTTGAAAAAAAGATGACAGATAGTGGTATATCATCTGATAATATTATTAATGAGTATATCTTATTAAGAAATAATGTTGGTAAGAAAATAGCAAAAGATGAGTATTATAATACAATGATATTTCTTGATGATAAAAGAAAAATTAATGATTATCTAGTTGGAAGTCCTACAAGAGTAAAAAACTATAATACATTTACAGATGATTATGATAAATTAGATGAGTATTCTAAAAACAATTATAATTCTTCTATTATGAGTTTGTATTTAACTTTAAATGAATTAAAAAAATATTATAAATATGAATTTATAGTAGATGATTTATTAAAAAGATTTAAAGATAGAGAAAGTGCTAAAAGTAGTTTTTTAGTTAAGAAGAAGGAAATAGAAAAAGAAGAAAAAGTAAGAGAAAGTATCTATAAAGAATATTTAAAAGCATGTGGCATTGGTTTTTTAGCAAGAAAAAATGAAACTAAAATGAAAAATGCAATGTTTAAAATGAATGAACAAATTACTAAATTAAAAGCTTTATATGATGAGTTTAATGATTTAGAGATTACTAATAATCTTAATGATTTAAATGAATCTGCTACTATATATGATGTGTTTATGGTTAGTCTTACATCATTTAGTTTTATTTCAAAATGTTTTATGAAAAATGATGATTTTAGTAATAAAAGTCTAGAAGAAAATATAGATGATTACTTTAAATTTATTTTTAATCCAAATAATTTATTTTTAAGAAAGACTAATTGTTTAGTAGAATTTGATATAACTAATATTATTTGTCTTAAATATAAACTATTAGAAATTAATATAACTGATGAACTAATAAATAAAGATAATATAGATTCTACTTTAGATACTTTAAGTTTTATTAATATTATTCAAAACATTGAATCTTCTAATATTACTTTAGATACTATTTCTAATATTTATAATATGAAGAAAATTGTATCTATAAATAGAGATAATTTAGAAGTTATTTAGATATTCATAATATTTGAGTATCTTTTTTTTTTTAATTTATTTTGTTTCTTTCTTATAGAATTATGCTTATGTCTATGATATAATTATCATAAAGAATAGGAATGTGGTGGATAGATGAAAACTCTTAAAAATATATTAAAATATGTTGCATCCAGTTTTTTGGTGTTACTAGTTATTGTTAGTGTTTATACTTTTGTTGCAACTGATATTATGAAGAAAGATTATGCAAATATTTTTGGATATACTTATTTTGTTGTAGCGTCAGGATCTATGTCTTCTGAGATAGAAGTTGATGATATTGTTTTTGTTAAAGTAACTGATAAAGTTAAATTAAATGATGTTGTTACTTATAAGAGCAATGATGGAGCAATTATAACTCATAGACTTATTAGTATGAATAATAATAAATATATTTTAAAAGGAGACGCTAATAATATGGCTGATGAGCCTATTAATAAAGGGCAAATTATCGGTAAGGTATCGCTTATAGTTTCTCCAAGTTTTATTCTAAAATCAATTGCTATATTCTTAATATTATTTATCTTTTTAGCACTTATTAATTTTGACGGTATTGTTAAAAAATATATTGTAAAAGATACTAAGATGAAAGAAAAATTACCAGATGATTTGTTTAGTAGCCCTAAAAAGGATGAGGATCCATCAAGTGGTCTTACAGTTACAATTTCATTTAGTGAAATGGAAGAGTTAAATAAACGTCATGAAGAAGAAGTGAAGAAAGAAGAATCAATTGAAATATTAGATGAAGATGAATATTTGGATGATCCAGACGAGAATGAAAAAAATAATAGTACAGAAAAAGATACAATAGACTTAGTTGTTTCAATTCTAAAATGTAAAAAGAATCATGTACAAAAAGCAAGAATGAATAAGAAGTGGGTCACTAAGTATCAATATGTTTATAAATTATGTTTTCTAGCACTAAATAGAAATACTTTTGAGTTAGTTCATACAATAGAAAATCCTACATTTACAGAAATATATGATTATGATTTAGAAAGAGTAGGGTTAACAGAAACTATTAGAAATAGAATATATGATTGTCCATTACATGTTTTCTTTAGATTACTTACTTATGCTATACTATATAATGATGATGAAATGTTTGATGGTATTTATAAGATATTAAAATATAAAGTTCTAATAGATAATGAAAATAGATTTAAAACTATAAAGAAAGCAGATACATATAGTATTAAACAAATTAAAACTTTAATAGAATTTATGAAGAAAGTTTCTAATAGGTTTGATAATAAACACGTTTTTGAATTAGATAAAATTGAAAGAATGATTAAAATTAAAAGTTATTAGAAGGAAGTGAAGAGTAGTGAAAGAGTATATTAATCATAAAAGAAAAATTTTTATTAGTATTTTTGCTACTCTTATTTTGCTTCTTTTTATATATTTCATATATAGTTTTATAGTAGATAGAACTACATTAGCAAATGAAGATAAATGGGATGGAGTAAGTATTGCTACATCTTTTTCTAGTGGTAATGGGACAATTGATAATCCATATTTAATAAGTAATGGTAGTGAATTTATTTACTTTAAGAATTTAATAGAAGGAAACGATGCTAATCTTTACAAAGATAAGTATTATAAATTAAGTAATGATATTGACTTTGATAATCATAGTTTTACTAGTATTGGTAATATTTTAAGTGATAATGAAAATATATTTATGGGTAATTTTGATGGTAATGGTTACTCTTTAAATAATATTTTAATAGATAATCCTAATACATATGATTCAATTGATTATTATGGAATATTTTCTACTACTAAAAATGCGACTATTAGTAATTTAAATATTTCTAATATTAATATTAAAGTAAAAGATAGTTCTAATAATATGAGAATAGGTACTATTAGTGGTGTTTCTTTAGTAGATGATAGTAGTGATAATACAAGTGATATTCTTAGTACATTTAAAAATATAAGTATTAATAATTCTGTTATAGATATAAGTGATACTTTATATGATAAAAATACTTATATTGGAGGATTTAGTGGTTATTTAGATAAAAAAATTAATGCATATAATATATATTTAAATAATAATTTTAATACTAAGTATAAAGATAATATTGCATCTTTTTCATATAGTTTAAATAGTGAAATAAGTAATATTATATTAAATATTAATAGTAATAATTATGAAGCAAGTGATTTTTTATTTAATATTAATGGAGAAGGTAGTGTTAAAAATAATTATTATTTTAATAATAATAAGTATTATTTAGATGATAAAGAAGTTAGTACTGATGATATTTTATCAGAATTAAATAGTTTTAATGATAGTGATTATTATTTTGAATTTATAGATAATACTTTTAAGTGTTTAGCTTATGAGAAAAAGGCAGTTAATAATAGTAATAATAATAGTGTTGCTCCTATTATGAAAACTTTTAGTATGACCAGTAGAGTTAATGGTGATATTCCAATTCATGCTTCTGGTATAAGCAATGGCGTTGTTTATGTTAATGATTTGGAATCTAGTTGGAATTATTATATGGGGCTTAATTATAGTGAGGTTACAAGTGGTGCATTACCAACTTATAGTGAAAAGTATTCTAGTAGTAATTTAGTACCAATTGCAATTTCTTATTCTGGAGAAGATTATAATGATTCTAGTTTAGTTGGACATGTATCACCTACTGAGAGTGAGACTAAGTATATTTATTATAAATATTATCCTATAGTTGATGGTAAAGTAAAAATTGAACTTATAGATAATCCGTTTAGTGCAAGACCAAAAAAAATGGGATTTTATGGATGGAACACTTCTTATAATGGAGGAGTTTTGAGTTTTGATAATGATACTTATACTAGATATTTAACTATACCAGTTAGTGGAACAGATAAGATTAGTATTGAAATGTATGCTATATGGGATAGTGCTAATATTAGTTCTAGTTCTAGTGATTTATATAGTGCTGGTATGAGAAAGGTTCCTCTTTATGAAGATGTATGTGAAACTAAGTATTATGATGATGACCTATATGAGTTTCAAAGTGGTGTTGAGTACTATGAGAAAAGAGTTGCGAGTAGAGGAAGCAGATATACTGGTTATATAATAGAAACAACAACAAGTACAGGATGGTTTGGTTCTACAACTACAACTCAGTCACTTAAATACATGAATAATACAACTTGTTCTAATAATGAAGGATGTACATATTATGTTAAAGTTGATTATGATACACCTGATATGTCACTTACTTATGTAACATTGACAAAAAGAAATTCAGGTGGATGGTGGGATGATTCTACATATATTGATGAAAAACAGGCACCAATTAATACAGTTCATAAAAAAGGTGATTCTTATGAAATTTGTCATAAGGAACTTCGTGAGGCATTTAATACAACTGGTTATTTTTATAAATTTGATATGATGAGTTTTGATGATAAGAGTTTATTTTATAATGGTCGAGGTCAAAACTGTAGTGTTGCTTCTTGTAGTTATGGAGATACTTATAAATTAATTCAAAATAGTGATTCCTATTCATCAAATTATGATAATTTAGATAAAGAAAGATTATATTATTTAGTTACAAGGGACACCAATATTTTACTTTTAAGTAATAGTGGTAATTTAAGTAATTATCTAAGTACATCTAAACCAATGACAATAACTGCATCTTATGATGGAAGTAGTATTTCCTCTAGTAGATATTTAGCAGTATCAAGTGATTCTATGAATTTAAGAGCTGATATGACTATTGAAAATGTCTATATTAATGGTCAAAATAGTAATAGTGTTAGCGAGACTATAAATACAAAATATGCATTAAATGCAAGTTCTTATAATTTGAAAGTTGGTAGAAATATTCTCCATACAAATCCTAGAAATTATTATAAAAATTTAAATACAATTATTGGAACATCTAATAGAGGAAGTTCAACTAATTATGAAACATATAAAGTAATTGTTGAGAGTGGTGTGTACAATGCTTTACTTACTGCATATGGAATTGGTAGTAGTAACAGCTACTATGTGCATGCACAAATGGTATATGGAAGTGATTATGATAGAGTTAATAATGATAATACAAAACTTTCTGTTTACTTTAATGCTTTAGCATCTATTGCTGGTAATTATAATAGTGATGATAAAGTAACTCCATCTTCTGATATGGTAATAAAAAGTGGAAGATATGGAGTTTATAAAAGTGGTAATAATTTAGTACTTAATTCTAATGAATCAGCTTATGGCATATATGTTGGAGGGCGATCAGGAACTCATTACTCAAATTCACTTCGTCGTCTTACTATGCTTGGAGGAGAAGTGAATTCTTTAAATGGAGGTCCTTGCGTCGAAACTAATCTGTCTACAAATTCGACAGCATTTTATATGTTGGGAGGCTACGCAAATTCTGTATATGGAGGTGCTGCTACTACTACAAGTTATGGTAATAGAATAGTTTCAATTACTGGTGGAACAGTTGGATATAATGTTTTTGGTGGTTCTAATGCTTATAATGGATACAGTGAAGATGGACAACTTAGTGGAAGTACTTTACTATATATTGGAGGAAATTCTGTAATTGGTTCTTCAGACACTAGTGGAAATCATTTTAATGCAGAACATGGGAGTGTATTTGGGGCAGGAAATGGGATAACTGGTGGAAGTGATGCTGGAAAAGTTTATAGTTCTCACGTAATTATTAATGATAACACTGTTATAAATGGAAATGTCTATGGTGGAGGAAATTATGGATTTGTTGGTTTTGATACTAATAGAAGTAAAGATTCTACAGTAGAAATTTTAGGTGGAACTATAAAGAATAATGTTTATGGCAGTGGAAATAATATTGGTAATGGAAAAACTAGTGCAAGTACAACAGGCACGCAGTCAGATGCATATATAATTCAAAAAGCTGGTGTTGTTAATGGATCGATATATGGTGGCTCTAGGGCTAATGGTACTGTAAAAGGAAGTGCTACGGTTACTATAAATGGAGGAGAAGTTGGTACTGATGTCTATGGTGGAGGAGAAGGTTCTTCAACTGTAGTTGGACAAAATACAACTGTTATTATAGGAAATAATGAAAGTACTAATTCTCCTACGATAAAAGGAAATGTTTATGGTGGTAGTGCCTATGGTTCTGTAAATAGAGATGGTTCTACTTCGGTTACTGTTAATAAGGGAACTATAGCTAACTCTGTATTTGGTGGTGGAAAAGGAACTGCTACACAAGTTCCATATACATATGGTGATATTACTGTAACTATAAACAATGGTAATATTGGACGTGTATTTGGTGGCTTTGATAATGCAGGAACTCCATCAAAGACTGATACAATATATGTTAACAATGGTGTTATTGGTGATTTGTTTGGCGGTGGTAATAAAACAGGTCAGACTACAACAAATATTTATGTAAAAGGTGGAGAAATATCAAATTTATATGGTGGATCTAATGAAAAAGGTGGTGTAACAACATCTAATATAGAAGCAACTGCAGGGACTCTTGGGTATGTTTATGGGGGAAATAATATTGCTGGAACAACTAATACTACCAATGTTAATTTAACTGATGTTAAAGTAACTGGTGATATATATGGTGGAGGTAACAAGGCATCTTCTAAAACGTCAAATGTAGTTATTTCAAATATTTCTGCAAATGATGTTTATGGAGGAGGTAGAGAAGCTGGTCTTACAGATTCTAAAGTTTTAATAGATACTTCTACAATGAATAAAGTTTTTGGTGGTTCTAATATAAGTGGAGATGTTTCAACAACAAATGTTTCAGTTAGCAACTCTAAGTTAACTTCATTATATGGAGGTAATAATCAGGGTGGAAGTGTTGGTACTACAACCCTTAAATCAAAAGATACAGATATTGGTGATGTTTTTGGTGGCGGAGATAATGCTGAGGCAACTACTTCTAACTTAGATATTGATGGTGGAATAATTGGAAATGTATTTGGTGGTGGAAACCAAGCAGGAGTTGTTACAACTAATACAAATATTTCTAGAGGATTTATCTCAGGACTATATGGTGGCTCTAATGAGACTGGTACTATTACATCTGCAACTATTAATACACCTAGTGAACAAAGTGCAACTACAACAGATAGGTATACTTTAAATATAAATAAAAGTGTATCTGCATCGGACTGGAGAGAAAATAGTCATCCAGGTTATATTACATATGCAAATTTAACTATTACATTAACAAATAACACAAGTAAAGATATTAATGAGTGGGATGCTTCGTTATATATTCCAAATTCTATACTTTATTCAAATTATAGCTCCACAGAAATAAAAAAAGATGGCGATATCTATTCATTTAATCATATAAATAGAAATTATGGAACAAATCCTTTAAAAGCAAATGGAGGAAGTTATACTTTTAACTTTGAAATACTTACAAAAAATACGCAAGATAAATTTAATATAATTTCGTATGATCCAGCAGGTTTATTTATTGGAAACTTATATGGCGGAAATAACCTTGGAGGAGAACTTGGAAGTAGCGATATTGATTTAAATTATGGTAGTTATGGAACAATATATGGAGGAGGAAATGAAGCAGTAGTTAATTCTACAAAGTTAAATATTTCTAATTCAACTGCTACTAATATATATGGTGGAGGTAATGCTGCAAAGGTTACAGGAAGTACTTATCTTCGTTTAACTTCAACTGATGTTTCTAACAATGTTTATGGTGGAGGTAATCAAGGAGAAGTAAATGGTAATACTGAAGTATTCGTATCATCTGGTAGTGTTTCTGGTAATTTATTTGCTGGTGGAAATGGAGCAAGTGCAATTGTTTCTTCTAATACTTCTGTAACTATTGATGATGGTACTGTAATTGGTACTGAAACTAGTGTTGCTCCTAATGCAGGATGTGTATTTGGAGGAGGAAATGCAGCAGACTCCGGTAGTTCGTCTAATACATCTAAAGCAGTAGTTAATATTGTTGGAGCAATTATTCATGGAAATGTCTATGGAGGAGCAAAGATGGCAAAAGTTACTGGCACAACAGACACAAATATAGGAACTGATGCTGTTAGTGAGAAAAAATTAAAAGAGACAGATATTATTATTAGTGGTACAGTATTTGGTGGAGGAGAGTCTAATGCTAATGCAAGTGAGACTTATGACTGGAGCTTTATTTCAGTAACTGATGGAATAACAGTTGATATTAATGGTAATAATTATATAAAAAATAATCATGAGTTTATTATTAATGGTAGTATTTTTGGTTCAGGTAATGCTTCATCTTCATCTGGTACTTCTATAATTAATGTTACAGATTTGGGTAGCAAACAAAAACCAAATAAGAGTATTTCTATTCAAAGAGCAGATGAATTAACGATTAAGTCATCATTTATTGAATTAGTTGGTACAACAGACCGTACTAATGAGTATAGTGATATTTTATATTCATTTAATATGATTGATAAATTAAATGTTTTAAATAATTCAACTCTTTTATTACAACACAATGCAAATATGTTAAAAGAGTTATATAGTGGAATAGAAGAGAATAATAAAATAAGTCCAGCTACTGTTACAATTGATGATGATACTAAGAAAGTTACAAAGAATGTTGATAATAGAATTTATATGTCTCCTAATCAAAATTTAAATATTTCTATTAATCAGGCAGCAACTGCTTATGGTAAAGTTACGGGTATGAGTTTTCTTGGAATGTATACATCATCTAATGGAGCTTATAGATTTGGTGTTTATGATGAAAAAATATCTTATGGTGATACTGGAAACGCTGGTCTTGCTATTATTGGTGGTAGTTATGTTTTAGGACTTCATAGTGTTAATCATGATATTACAAAGGATGGTTTCTATTCTAATACTTTGAGTGATGATTATTCAGTTGTAAATACAGCATACATTGATCCTACGCCAGTAGGAGATACGGGATATCGTTGGGTAATTGGATTGTCAGCAATTAATTACAATATAACTCTTAATGCTTCTAAATATTCAACTCTTGGTACTTATGAGTTACAAATGCTTGATTTTGCTGATGGTGATACATCATTTAATATTTTAGGATTCAATAGTGAAGAGTTAGTTAAAGATGTAAGTTTAGTTGATTCAGCAGAAGTTCCTCGTATTGGTAAAACTGAAGAGGATGCAAATAACATTTTAGGTTTATCTATTAAGAGTGAGACTCAAGAGTGGACAAGTTATGGAACTACTAAATTTATTAGTGAAGGTACTGGAAAATATACTGGTACAAGTGAGTATTTAACTGATAGTAGAAAGATTGCTCCATCTCTTATGTTTTATTTGTATCATGCTAAGAATATTTCTCGTAATGGTCCAATGGGAAAAGTTGTTATTATGTTACAGGCTGCAACTCCAATTAATGAGATTGATTACAAGATTCAACTTATCACTATTTCTGTTGATATAATGTCAAAGAAATATAATGATGCCGATAGTTATGATGCGTCCATTACATATGATAAAAGATATGAGATGCCATCAACTACACTTGTAAATATTACTAATAAGAGTCAGTTTACTGCATATTATTCATTAATTGCTAATGCTAGTAAGTTTGAAAATGCTTATGGTATTAATAATGATTATTATCATGTATTAACAACAAATAATCCACTTCCTGTAGGTACTATGATTACAATGCTTGATTTTGGTCAAAATTCTAGTAGACCTGAATATTACTTGTATGAGATAACGCAAGATATTTATGATAATTCATTAAGGCAACTCGAGAGTGATGGAGAAATATCATATAGTCTTAGTGATTTTATAAAAATGGGTTCTGTTAATAAAAATAATAGATATAATGATGCAGAGGCTAATAAGAAATATTATTCAGATGGACTTGTCGATGAAGAATTTATATTTATTTTCGATTTAAAAAATTCTAATCAGACAGGTACTCATCTTGATAATTCTATGCTATTTGAACTTAGAAATAGTGAAGGCAGAAGTGTGTATAGTGTTTTAGGTATTAGACAAGGTATTATGAATTACAATACATACGATCAAAGTAATGCTATTCTTGAACAAAATATTTTAAATAATGAAGAGTATTTATACTACAACATTACAGATGAGGTTAATTATTCTACACATATTAATTATGATCAAACTGAAAATAGACAGTCTATAATTGATACTAATTATGAATCTAATAACATGGGTCTTAATGTTTCGTTCTATTCAAATGATGGAGAAATTGTAAGTTCTAGTTTGCTTTCAAGTTCATCTATTAGAATTGATGGAGTTGATTACTTTGCTGATAGTGATGGAGTATTTAGAATAAGACTTGCTGGAAAAGTATCTAATTTAAATAAAAAATTAAATATTAGTGTTGGTAAAGATTTACCTAGTGGTGTTTATACTATGCGTTATACTTTATTTGCTAGTGAAGATGGTCTTCATAATTCTGATATTAAAAATTCTGTATCAAAAGATTTTATTGTTCATGTTGTAAGTTCTAATGATACAATCATAGTTAATACAGATGATAAATATAAAGTGATTGATGGAGATACGCATCTTAATTTAGCAGGAATTAATAGAAATGTTTATGATGTTAAGTATACTTCATCACTTAACAATCCTAATATAAGATTAGAGATATTAAAAAGAGATATATCTAGTAGTGATTCTTCTAAGTTTGAGTCTATTCCATTTAATAATTTGTTTAAAAATAATATGACAGTTTATAGTGGTAATGAAGTATTATTAAATATGGGACTTTCTAATAGTTATAAATTCTATTTTGACTTAAATGATGAATTTACTAGTGGAACGTATAAATTAGTATTTAAGTTGTATGATAATAATCAATTAATTGATAGTGATGTTCAATATGTAATTGTTAAGAAAAAAACATAATTGATTGTATAACTTTAATATGTGTGTTATTATTAGAATAAGGTGGTATTATATGAGAAAAGTATTAAATTGGGTTTGGTCATTTGTTGAAGTTATTATAATTATTTATGTTGTTTTAGTAACAATGTTTGTTCTTTGTAAGAATAAGTATGGATATACTCAGTTTGGTGATTATTCATTTGCTAATATTGATTTAATTGCTGAGAAAAATGTTAAAGATACAAAAAAAGGTGATTTGTTAGTAGTTAAGAATTCTAATGATATTCATAAAGGAGATTTAATTTACTATTATGCAGTACTTAATGATAATTATATTGTTAGAAGTGCAGTAGTAGCTGATGTAAAAGAAGATGACTATAGTGCATTGTATACTGTTAGTTTATCCAATACAACTATTAATGTAGCAAGTTCTAGAGTTCTTGGAAAATATTCTACAGTTTATAATAATTTAGGTTCTATTTTAAGTGTACTTGAAAGTAGAGTTGGTTTCTTACTATTAGTTCTTTTACCAATTATGGTTGTATTTATCTATCAAGTTTATGAGTTTATTATTATGCTTAAATATGATGAAACTTTAGTAAATGAAGTTAATAATTCAAAGAAACGTAAAAAACAAATAAAATTACGTTCTCCAAAGACTGCCAAAGTTAGTAATAAAAATACAACTGACGAAACAAACAATGAAGATGTAGAAATTTTATAGTAAAAGGTTATAGATTATTTTCTATAATCTTTTTTTATGATATAATTTTGATAGTAGGAGGCTTTATGAAGAGTAGTAAGTTAAAAATAATTATATTTAGTTTTATTGTTATTATTTGCTTTGCTTTTTTATACTATAATTCTATTAGTAGTTATTCATCTTATGAATCTTCAATTGATGGAAGTGTTGCTAGTAAAGTTTCTGGTATTAAATTAAATATTAATGGACAAGATATTATATTGAATAGTGAAAATGGGGTTATACTTGATAATATTATACTTAATAGTTCTTCTCATACACGTCCTGGTACTATTTCTCCTGGTGCTAATGGTAATATTTCTTTTACGTTAGATCCTAGTGAAAGTGGAGTTGCTATATTATATGATTTTACAATTATTGATAAACAAAAAGATGATAATAAATTATTAACTTGTACAGGATTTAAATCGAGTAATGGAAATTTAATTAGAACTGGAGAAAATACTTATACAGGTTTAATTACTTTGGATGACATAAATAATAAAAAAGTAATTGATTTATCATTTGGATTTATTTTTGATGATGAAGAAGTAGAGGGTATAACTTCAGACGATGCTTCTTTAGAAAACTTTATTTCTATTAGTTTTCATGCTGTACAATATAATGGTGAAAAAATAGTTCCATATAGTGAGTAGGTGTTTAGATGATTGCTTTTATAGATAAATTTAGACATAGTAAGTATTATGAAGAGAAAAGAAGATTTCTTCTTTTTGTATTTTTACTTTTTTCATTACTTTTTTTAGCAGGTTATCTTTTTCAAGTAGCTTACGCAAGATATGAAGTTAATACTAAATTAAATGCTAATATAAAGAGGGCATTATATATACTTGGAACTGATAATTTATCTTTTAATTTAGAACCCGATGGAATAGTACCAAGTGATAATCCATATGTATATAAGTTTAGTGTTTCTAATTTTAATGAAAAAAATGATACAGATGTAGATATTTATTATAGTGTTAGTGTTAAAACAACTACAAATTTACCAATAAATATTAAACTTTATCGTAATGAAAATTATGATGATAATAACTCAACTAATATATTTGGAGGAAGTAGTTTGGTACAAGATGTAGATGGTGCTTGGTATAATCTTTATAAAAATAATGAGAAGTATGAAATGTACTATAAAGATAAAACAACAGATGTATATACATTAGTTATTAATTTTCCAAAAGAGTATGCAAAAGATACAACTTATGAAAATTATATTGAAAGTATTGAGGTAGATATTAATTCTAAACAAATGTAGGATGGTGAGTTATGCAGTATATTAGAGAACATAAAAAATTAAGTATTATTGTTATGGCTTGTCTTATAGTATTTCTTTTTTGTGGTATTACATTTGGTAAATATATTTATAATATTATTAATAACTTTATTCTTGAAACTAAGTCATTTTATTTTACTAGTAGTATTTTAACAGTAAATAGAAAAGGTTATTCTATTAATAATTGGGATGGTGTTAATCCTTATACATTAACTATTGACTTATCTAATAGAAAGAATGATGAAAGACGCACTAAGGCAGATATTTCTTATAATATAGAAGTTAAATGTTCAAGTAATGTTACATGTAGTCTAAGTAAAAATAGTGGAGTAATTTATGAAGATGGTCAAAATGATTCATATCAAATAACTGTTACTCCAACAAGAAACTTTTTTGAAGGAGATGTTGCTACTGTAGAGACAAGTGTTATATCAAATTCTCCTTATACAAAGAAATTATCAGCATTTTACAATATAGGAGTTGCTAAGAGTAATTTTTCTTATAGTATAGAAGATAGTGTAAATTCAAAATATATGACATTAAATCTTACTAATTCAGTTACTTATTATGAAGTAAGTGAGGCTTTTGGAAGTTATAAAGTAGGTGATCAAATAAGTATTGATGATTATTCTAAGTTAAGTGATACTGATAAAGATAAGTGTTTTTCAGCAATTGTTTCTATTTCTTTTAATCCTCATAATGTTTTTTGTGATTTAACTAATAATTTATATTTAAATAGAATAGATGGAAAATATGGTACTACTAAAGTAGATGGTTATGAATTTGTAGATAGTTTTTCATTTAAAGTTAATGCAAGTTCTAATAATTCAATTATTTTTTATAAAAATGATGTAAAGAAAGATTATACATACCCAATTGGAACTAAGAGTCCTATAATAAAAGTTTCAGTTACTACTGCAAAATAGAAAAGTTATGTGTTATAATTTAATAGACTAGAAGAAGGTGATTAGATGAATAATTTAATAGATATTTTTATAAGTTATAAGACTAATTGCCTTATAAAATACGGATTGCTTATTTATAATAAAGATAATAAGTTTATAAAAGATGTATTTGCAACTTATTTTAAAACATATATTGATAATTATTATTATGATATATTTCATACAGTAGATGTTTTAGAGTTTAATGAAGAGGTATTAAAAAAAGAGTTTACAGGTTGTATGGAAGAATTATTAGATGAATATAGAAATTATGAACTACAAGTTAGTAATGAAGAATATTCTAATAATGTTAAAATTATAAAAGAGTTAAAAGATATTTCTTATGAAATAACTAAAATGGATTTATTAAATTATAAAGATAGAGATGATGTAGTAGATGTTGTTTCTAAATTTATAAAAGAAAATAGTTTACTTAATAATTTAATTGGAGAAAGATTAATAAAATTAATTAGTTTAGTTAAAGAGTATTATACAAATACTTCTAAAATATTTAATTATCAAGATGAGTTCTTTTATATAGAAAATAGAAAGTTTAAGAATAGTAATTATTCTTATTTAGTACTTAATTATAATATAAAACTACTTAATAACTATAGAAAAGGGTTAGTTAGAAGAGTGTACTCTCATGAGGATTATGATTTTTCTAAGTTTAATTTAATTATGAAAAAGATTTCTATTGATATTATTAAAAATATAAAAAATAGAGATAAATTATATTTTGTAGAACTTAGTGATGATTTTATATATAGAGGAAAAATTAAAAATAAAGTATATGAGTTAATGGATAATCCTTTAATTAGAAAGCATGTTGTATTTCTTGTTAATTATAATTTATATTTAAATCAGAAAGAGGCATTTTCTTTTGATTATTTATTTGGTTGTATACAAGATTTTACTTATATTCAAGATATTTATAAAAAGACTGATAATATTTATAATGAGGGAATGTTTAATTACTTAGTGGTTAGTGGTTGCAAAGAAAAAGATAAAAAGTTTTTTATGGAATATGAGAATGAAGGTATTAGTGTTTTGATGTTTGAGGAGGAGTAGGATGGATACATTTGTTAGATTTTTATTTGAATTTATGTCTGTTTTCTTTTCTGGCGTTGGAATGATATTTAAAGGACTATTTGGTGGTATTATTCAAATGTTTAATATTTCTGAATATCTTTATACTATTGAATTTTATAGAAAATATTTTAATATGAGTGAATGGGTACTTGTTGTAATTGCAGTTATTGTAATGCTTATTGTCCTTTTACTTATTATTTTACTTATATGGTTTGTAATACGAAAATATGTTAAGTTTAGAAAGACTTTAGTAGAACAAGAAAGTATGTTAGAAGAGATTGGATCATTAAATAAACAAGTCGCTGATTTAGTACAAGAAAAGGAAAAGATTCTTGCTATGAAGGTGTCTCAGCTTGGACTTAAGCCTACAGAAGAGGCTGTTATTACAAATGAAGAAGAAAATAGTGAAAATCAAGGTAGTGAGGAGACAGAAAATCTTGATAACATAAGATTCTCTAAGTTACATGCTATTGATGTAGAATATATGAATTATAAGATTCAAAATTATAATAATACATTCACATTAGAAGAATTAGTTGAATTGTTTAGAAACTTTGCTGCTTCTAAATTAAAACTTTATTATACTTCTAATATGATTAGATTATTTATATCTGGTCTTAGTGCTACTAAGCTAGTTATTTTACAAGGTATTTCTGGTACTGGTAAAACTTCTCTTGCTTATGCTTGGGGTAAATTTATAAGAAATGATGCAATTATCGCATCAGTTCAACCATCTTGGAGAGATAGAACTGAACTTTTTGGTTATTTCAATGAGTTTACTAAGAAGTTTAATGAGACTGAAGTACTTAAATGGATGTATCTTGCTGGATATACAGATGATGTTTATGTAACAGTACTAGATGAAATGAATATTGCTCGTGTTGAGTACTATTTTGCAGAAATGTTATCTATTCTAGAAATGCCAAGTCGTGATGAATGGGTAATTGAACTTGTTCCTAGTTCATGGGATACTGATCCTAAGAAATTAGAAGCTGGTAAGTTACATATTCCAGGTAATATGTGGTATATCGGAACAATCAATAATGATGACTCTACATTTGCAGTTACTGATAAAGTATATGACCGTGCTATGCCAATAGATATTAATGATAAAGGTCAAGTGTTTGACCCAATTGATACAGATTCAATGAATATTAATAGTTCATACTTAGAAGGATTATTTGCTAAAGCAAAACAAGAACATCCACTAACGGATGGTATGAGCGAGAAAATAAATTCAATGGATGATTATGTTATCAAGCATTTCCGTATAGCTTTTGGTAATCGTATTGTTAAGCAGATGAAAGATTTTGTTGCAACTTATGTTGCTTGCGGTGGTACAGAAGTAGATGGAGTTGATTATTATATAGCACGTAAGATTTTGCGTAAATTTGAACAATTAAATCTTGCTTATATTAGAGATGAAATTGATCCGTTTATTGAATTCTTAGATAAAGAGTTTGGCAAAGAAAACTTTAATGAATGTAAAGATTACTTAAGAAGACTTCAAAAAATGGTTTAATAAATAGTGGAGGTGAATATTATGGATAATGGTGATATATTAGAAAATAATGAAGAGTTTTTAAATAATATTAATTCTACATTAAATGTAAAACGTGATTATGATATGAAAGAACTTGATTATGAGTGGATAGATATTATCGAAGATGTTTTGCCTTATCTTGACAATATTCTTAGAAATCCCAAACGTTTTATCATTAATGAAGAAGAAATAGTAAAAGTAGAACTTGCTCGTAAAGTAACAGTTGAATCTGTTATTCATCTTACACAGCATACTAATTTTATTCAAAAAATTGATAAAAATGGTGATGTAAAACCATCTAAAATTTTGAATATAAATCGTGAAGAAAGTTTAGATACTTATGAAAATAGATTTATATTTACTCTTTTAAATAATTTAAGAAATTTTTACGAAGAAAGAGTCTCTGCAACTGGAGGTACATCATATTGTCTTGATAAAAATAATATGATATATATCGCTAATTCTAAAGTTAATAGTGAAGAAATAAATGTAAAGTTTGAAATAAATGATACATCAAAGGTCATAAAAGGTACTGGTGGAGCAAAGAATGGTTTTTCTTTTGAAGATAGACTGAAAAAAATAAAAATTCAGATGGATGGTTTCTTTGGAAGTGAATTATATACAACACTTGCTAAGTTACACGTACCTCCTGTTAGAAGCCCTATCAGGCATACCAATGTAATTTTAAAGAATCCAAACTTTAAAAAAGCTGAAGAGTTATGGAATTACATCCAAGCGTTTGTAAGTAAGGATAAAAGAGAGAAGAATAAAAAAGATTACTTTGATAAAGGTAATTTAAAAAATCAATATGATCAAGCTTTTCTTATGACATTTATCGCCAATAAAAACTTGATTGAGAATAGTACATCTAATAATGAATCTAATATTATTAACCAAATGATGAAAAGACTTATTAATAATTTGCTTGATAGTATGGAAGATGTAGATGAAGATAAAATTAAAGAGATGTTTATTAAGCAGTGTGATATGATTAAAAAAGATAATATTAGAAAATCTAATAATATTAAAGGAATCTTAGTTGAAAGATTTAAGCGTGAGAATAGTTCAATTGACAGTGTTTTTAATAACTTAAAGGGAGAATAAAATGGGTAGTATATTTAATAATAAGATTTTTAAAATTGTGTATGGAACACTAAAAACGATATTTTTCACAATATTAATATTATATGTTGTATTTATTTGTGTACAAAGATTGTCTGGAAATAATAGTGTCTTTGGATTTAGATTATTTACAGTAGCAACAGGTTCCATGAAAGGTGTTTATAATGTAAATGATGTTATTGCAGTTAAAGATTTTGATAATAAGAAATTAAAAGTTGGAGATGATATTGCTTTTATTGGTAATCGAGGAGGACTTGAAAATAAACTTGTAACACATAGAATTATCAAGATTGAAGAAGAAAGTAATGGTAGAATTTTCACTACTAAGGGTGTTAAGAACAGTGTAGAAGACCCATCAATTACTGAAAGTCAAATTCTTGGAAAAGTAGTTGGTGTTGTACCAGTAGTAACTCAAATAAATCATGTGGTTAAAAGTCAACTTGGATTTTTCTGTTTAATATTTTGTCCATTAGTATTAGTAATTGTCTTAGAAATATTACAAACAATTACTGATATTAAGCTAGAAAATAATGAACTACAAGAAATTAATAAAAAAGAAATAAATTATAAAGTTAATCATATTGATAGTAATAATGTTGATAATAACGATGAAGATAAACCAGTTATTGTTTCTAATATACTTGAAAATAATAGTGTATCAGATGATTTAAGTATACCTGTTATCTCTAGTGATAATGTTTCAGAAAGTGAAGAAATAGATAATTCTTTAAAAGAGGTAAATATTATTACTAATAATCATGATGACGAAATAATTTAAGAATTCTCGGAGGTGCTCTTATGAATGCGATATTAATTAATATTTATAATGGGCTTCAAAAAGATAGAAGAAAATTGTTAATTCAAAGTTTGATTTTTATATTTTTCTTAATTGGTGTTAATATTTTTGCTTGGTTTACTTATGTTTCACGAGCAGAAACTTCAATTGATGCAAATGTAGCTTCTTGGGATGTTGAATTTAATGCTGATGGAGTTTCTACTAGTAAAGTAAATATAAATATAAGTGATATGAAACCAGGAATGCTTGATTTTAAACATGAGGTATTAATTCATAATCTTGGAGAAGTTCCAGCTAATTTTAGTTACGAATTAAACAGTTTAGTGGTATTTGGTAAATATGTTGATATTGGTGATGGAACATCAACTCTTAGTAAGTTTGAGAGTCGTTATCCATTTATTATTAAAACTAGTTCAACAAAAGAATTATTAAGTGCTGGTGATTATTTAGCATTTACTGTAACAGCAAATTGGGCATATGAAGAAGATAAATATTTTCAATTAGATAATTTATATACCTTTGACCCATCAGTTAATTATTATAGATTAGTTAATGGTGCGTATGTTTTAGATATGACTATTAATGCTTCTAATTTTGAGGCAAATAGAGAAAATCTTTATTTGGAAAAAGATGATGTGGATAACTATTTTGGAGAAAAATGTGGAGAGTATGAAAAGAGTAGTGGTATGCCTTGTATTCAAATGGGAATAAAATTAAAAGTAGAACAAATAAAAGAAAGTAATTAATCAGTTACTTTCTTTCTTTTGAGTAAATTTAATTGTTAAAACATATTTTACATCATCATGATTTGTTGCATAAGTTGTATCTTCTATATTGTTCATTACATTAGTATCATCGTCAATCCATTCTACGTAAAATCTAATTTTAGTATTTTTAGTATTTTTTGGAAGTGAATTTGAAATACCTGTTGTATTAAAGTTTTGCTTAGTACCAGAATCATTTAATTCATAATCTGTTATTTTGAAATCTGTTAGATTAGTACTATTATTAAGTACTGCATTTACTTCATAATTAAAATCTACATCAACTTTTGAAGAATCAATATTTATATCGAAATATCCTTTTATTCCTGGAGCAAGTGTATTTTCTTTTACATATTCATTTTCATAGAATGTAGGTGTAATACTATTTGTTAATGTTTTTTTATTATTGATTGTTTCATTATTTATTTTAATATTCCAACTTGCTATAGTAGAGTTTACATTAGAGTTAACTTGTTTTTTATATTTAGCATACGTTGATTGGAACAAGTATATAAAAGATATAGTTACTACTAATATAAAAATAATTATAAACCTAAGGTCCTTTTTTAATTCTTTTTTCATAAATTACCTCTTTTATTAGATATCTTATATTAAATTAATTTTAGCATATTTCTTTATTTTTTTAAATAATTATATTAATATAATTATAGGTGATAATATGGAAGAGTTGGTTAATCAATTTAAATATTTAGTTGGTGGTTACTATGGTGTTAGTTTAATGGATGAGTATTCTGTTAAAGAATATGTTTTACAAGATATAGAGAATTATATCAGAGATTTTATAGAAGTTAATCCCATAGATAATTTTGACTATATGGAAGAAGCAATTAAAATTAAAGAGTGTGTAAGTGAAAAAGTTAAACTTCAAGATGCATTAATTGTATTAAATAAGATTGGTGCTTCTATGGATTTAGTTTTTTTAGTTAAGAATAGATTGAAGAAATTTACAAAAAAGTAGGTGTTAATTTGGATTATATAGATATAACTTTAGATACTGGTGTTACTAGGAGAATGGAAGTTGTTTCAACTTTTAATTTGAAACATTCTAAGTTTAATTATATTATTTACTGCGAAATAGATAAGTCACATTATTATCTTGCAAAATATATTGATAGTGTTAGTGAATTAAATACTAATTTTTCAGATGATGAGTATGAACTATGTAAAATTATTTTTGATGGAGTGGTGAAAAATGGAATTAGAGGTTAATAGAAGTCATAAAAAAATTGATTTAAAAAATTTAAAAAGAAGTAGTCGTAATATTCTTATTGGAGGAATAGTTGGATTATCTATTTTTAGTGGTGTTAATCAAACTCCAGTTTATGCAAGTTCAACTTCTATTAGTAATGATGCAAGTAGTACTAACATTGATATACCTGATGAGTACATTTCAGCTATACAAACTTGTCTTCCTAATGGAATGAGTATTGATAATATAACTAAGAGTGATTTAGAAAGACTTGATTTCTTATATTTAATGCTTGATGAAGATAGTCCGTCACTTGATTTTTTAAAGTATTGTAAAAATCTAAAAAGTCTCTCTATTAATTTAAAATGTGATGGTAATAAGTGTGGGGCTCTTAGTACAATTAATTCATTAGAGAATTTATCGGAAGTTGGAATATATAGTTTAGATAAAAATTATACTATATGTCCTTCTGATTTAGAGTTTATTAATACTTCTTCAACTTTAGAAAAATTATCTATTTCAAATTGTGATTTAACGCCAGGAGTTGAAGAAAATATTAATAAAGTAAAAGTATTTGATTATGGGTTGGATGATTATTCCAGGAGTGTTGATATTGATTTTTCTAAACTTACTAATCTTGATGAATTAGATTTATCAGATAATAAACCTTATACAGTTGCTATTTATTTAAATTCTTCTGAATATAATGAACTTGTAAATAATGGAGTTAATATTGTTTTTTCGTCAGAAGAAGATAAGAATAAATATTTAGATGCATGTAGTAGACTTGATGCGATTGTGAATAGTTTAGATGTTAATGAAAGTAGTAGTGATAAAGAAAAACTTGATGCTATTCTTATATATACTTTAGAGAATTTGGAATACGACAAAGGTGTTAGTCAAGCACTTATGAATAATGATCCTAATGTTGCTTCAATTGCTAATGGTTTTTATGAAGATGGAGCGTTATATGGTGCTCTTTATAGAGATAGTGCAATTTGTGGTAATTATGGTGCTTTAGTTGAGGCACTAAGTGATAGGTTAAGTTCTCCTGAAAAATCAACTACGATTAGTAGTTCTAACCATTTGTGGAATCTTATGGATATAGATGGTGAGAGTTATTATGTTGATGCGACATGGTTAGATCAGCAAAGTACTATGGAATTTGTTCGAAGTGAAGAAAATCCTGGAGTAATGGAAGGTGTTAGTGTTAGTGCAGCAGATGAAATTAAGTCAGGAAAAACAGATACACTTGATTGGTATATGGAAAATCCAAATTCAGAATATATTGCAACAATAGATAATGAAAAAGAGTCACATATTCCAGAGAGAAGCTTACCTGAGTATATGCCAGAAAATACGCAAGAATTTTCTCAAGCAAAAGAGATTGAAGAAGAAAGTAGCACTTCTAATGCTGAAGATATTGTTGATAAAGATGTTGAAAATAATAGAGAAGATGCATCTTCAAATACAAATAAAAAAGTAGACTCTTCTAAGAAAGTAAATATAAAAATAAATGGAAAAGTAATAGGAGCTACTATTGGTGGATTGGTAGGTGTTATGTCTGCTCTTGGTGGGGCTATTCATGTAGTAAAAAAGAAAAAAGAGATGAAAAGAAGAAAAAAGCAAGAGTTAGATAATATGTTTAAAAATGAATATAATAATTATAGTTCTTCATACAAACCTTATGGTAATTATAATGATTACTCTAGAAAATATTAATTTACAAAAATATTATTTTATATTATAATATGCGGTAAATTGAGGTGATATTGTGGGATTGCTTGGTTGGATATCATATATTGTTTTTGGAATAATAACATTTTTTATAATTAGCTTTATGGAGAATAAGTATTCATTAACTAAGTTACATAAACTAATATTTTCTAATATTTGTATGATAATAATAGCAGGAGTTTTATGTGAATTTGGTGGCTATTATACAGATAATATATTTTTACTATTTGTGTTTATGATGATTACTGATGTATTTTATAGTAATTATTTTGCTGGAAGAGATTTCTTTGATAGGGAAGAAAAGAAAATTTATTATTATATTTTATTAGTAATAAGTGGATTTATTATAAATCAAGAATTTATAAATAGAGTTAATCAAGTATTTATGACAGGAGAAGATTTAAGATTAATCTTATGGTTTTTAATAATTATATTTTTATATAAATTTATGGTTAATAATAATATTCTTGGAGAAACCCTTAAAAATAATAATAAAAAAATGAGTGTTGATTCAGTACTTGTAAGTTTTGCTAAACTGAAACATAAATTTTATGATGAATGTTTGTATGATAATAAAGATATTTCTAATATGGTTTATACTATTATGATTTATGAAAATAATAGGAGAAGTAAGTTGGTTAGAAATATAGATAATTTTAAATTTAAGATAAATGGTGAGAAGAGAAGACTTGGAATTATGCAAGTTGAGTCTAAAAAGTTTATTACTGATAGTGAGAGTATTGAGATAGTTCATAAGAAAATAAATAAATTATACGATAAGGCAAAATCATCTAAGAATAAAGATATTAGTAGTTTTGTATTTGATAGTTATAGTAAGAATGCTTCAGAAAATTTAAAATATATTTATGATATTATTTGTAAATTTTAGAAAAAGTTGTTTTAAACTCTTTTCCTTTATAGGATAATTGTTAAATAGTGTGTGTAGATACAAATAAGTGATGATTATTTATGTAGTCAACGCAGTTATGCATTGGCTTTTTTTTATTTTAATTAATCCTTTGAATATCATTATTCTGGCTTTGAATCTTTTAAATGATCTAAAATCAAAGGCTATTCTTTTGATTACTTTAATAAA